>MDSZ01223818.1_pt1 | contig 34302 bp, 36 predicted proteins | sample 811201 | NCBI WGS metagenome assembly MDSZ01 (sample SAMN05326647, study PRJNA326480) | marine metagenome | isolation source: seawater | place: Indian Ocean: North | collected 2010
GTTCTTGGTCGTTCTCACTGACCATCGCACGATGGCTCACCCCGTCGCGGTCACGACGCCGCGGGCCCGAAAGACCACCACCCCGCGGGACTCCAGGCCTCGCCCGGCCCCGCAACGTCGGAACTTCTCGGCGGCACGCCGCGCCGCGGCATCCGTCGCCGTCGCGTCAGGGAAGACTTCCGACGTTGTGCCCGGCCGAGTCCGGTGGCCGATCACCGGCCGACCCGGGCCGTTCCCCTCACCCGCCTCGGTGACCCTTTCCCGACCCCGGCACTCGCCGGCCGCCCCACCCGGCCGCCGTCACCACCCGGACGTCGCCCCCCTCACTCCGCCGCAGCGACCCGCGTCGTCGGCGCTGTGAGGCGCGGGAGCAGCACGGGAGTGCGGGACTTGTACGCCCGGTATGCGGGATCGTCGCCCCACTTCCGCTCCGCCTTCGCCTCGAGCAGGGGGATGCCGCTGACCCGCGTGAGCAGCAGGGTGACGAACAGGGGCGAGAGCACGGCGACCCACTGCCAGCCCGACAGCACCGGGGCGGCGACGAGGAACACGCCCACCCACAGCACGATCTCGCCGAAGTAGTTCGGATGCCGCGACCGCGACCACAGGCCCGTGCTGATGAAGCGACCGCGGTTCGCGGCATCCGCCTTGAAGGCGTTCTTCTGGGCATCCGCGACGATCTCGATCACGAGGCCGATGAGCCACACCGCGATGCCGACGTAGGCGATCCACTCGAGCGGCGCCGGCCGGTCGGACGACAGGGCGATCCACGCCGCCGACGCCGTCAGGCTCACCCACGCGCCCTGGATCACCCACACCTGCAGGAACCGCACCGGGTTCTGCTTGATCGTGTCGAACCGGTCGTCGCCGCCCGTGCGCCGCACACGCATGAACAGGAACGTGCCGAGCCGCAGCGCCCACACCGTCACCATCGCCGCGAGCACCCAGCCGCGCGCGTCGATGGTCGGATGCAGCACCACGAGGCCCGCGGAGATGACGACGAACGTGAGGCTCCCGGTCAGGTCGAAGAAGTGCTCGGTGTGTGCGAGCTGCGACGGGATGTACACGATCACCTGGATCTCGAATGCGGCGATCACGGCGAGCGCGTACAGCGGGAACCCGCCGACGGTCGCCCCGCCCTGGCTTCCGGCGACGGCGACGAGCGCGCCGATCACCAGCACGACGATGATCGTGAGGAGGGCTTTGCGGGTCACGGACATGGGGTGCTCCGATCGGGTTGAGGGAACGAGGGGATGCCGCGGCTCACGCGCGGGCGTAGAGGTCGTCGATCACGGCGGCGCCGCGGTCGAGCAGCGCGGTGCGCTTGATCTTGAGGGTCGGGGTGACGAGGGTCGTGTCGTCGAGATCGGCGAGCACGAGCGCGAAGCGCCGCACGCTCTCACTGTGGGAGACGCGGGAGTTCGCGGCATCCACCACGGCAGTCAGCGCCGCGACGAGGGCGGGATCGTCGATGACCGACAGCCCGTCGCCCGCGGTGTCGTCGACCGAGACACCGTTCTCCTGGGCCCAGGCGCGCGTCTCGACGGGGTCGAGCACGAGCAGGGCCGACAGATACGAACGCCCCTCGCCGACGGTCACCGCGTGGGCGACGAGGGGATGTGCCTCGACCGCGTTCTCCCACGCCTGCGGCACGACGGTCTTGCCGGTGCTGGTGATGATGACGTCCTTGAGGCGGCCCTCGAGCACGAGGCGGCCGTCGTCGTCGAGCCGGCCGAGGTCGCCGGTGCGCAGGAAGCCGTCCTCGAACGCGTCGGCGTTGTGCCGCGGGTCGCGGTAGCCCGCGAACACCCCGACGCCCCGGGCGAGGATCTCGCCGCGCTCGCTGATGCGCACGGTCGAGCCGGGCAGCGGGTAGCCCACGGTGCCCGAGCGGATGTTCCCCGGCAGGTTGCCGGTCAGGGGCGCGGATGTCTCGGTGAGCCCATAGCCCTCGATCACCGGCACGCCGAGGCCGCGGAAGAACAGCGACAGGTCGGCGGCGAGCGGGGCGCCGCCGGAGAGGATGTAGTCGAGCCGGCCGCCCATGAGCGCGCGCAGCCGCCCGTAGAAGAGGCGGTCAAAGAGCCGGCGGCGCAGCCGGAGCCCGAACGCGGGCGTCGCGCCCGACTCGGCGGCCTCACCCCACTGCTCGGCGGTCGCGACGGCGCCGCGCCAGACCGCGCCGAGGTGAGCGGCATCGGCCTTCGCCCCCGCCGCTGCGCGGATCTTCTCGAGCACCCGCGGAACGACCACGAGGAAGGTCGGCCGCAGCACCCCGAGGCTCTCGACGACCTGGGTCGTGTCCGCGACGTGCGCGATGCGCATCCCGCCCGAGAGGCAGATGAGCTGCAGGCCACGGGCGAGCACGTGGGCGAGCGGCAGGAAGATGACCGTGTTGCCGCCCTCGTGCACCACCGCGCTGTACGCCGCGGCGATGTTGGCGACCTGGCCGACGAAGTTGCGGTGCGTGAGGATCGCACCCTTCGGCTCGCCGCTCGTGCCCGACGTGTACACGATCGTCGCGGGGGAGTCGAGGTCGGCGTGACGCCGTCGCGCCTCGAGAACGTCGTCGCCGATCGCGGCGCCGCGTGCGGTGAGCGCGTCGAGGTCGGCGGGCGAGGCATCCATCGTCCAGACGCCGAGGTCGCCGAGACCCGTCGCGGCGAACGCGTCGGTGAGGATGCCGCGCTGCCGCTCGCCGCCCGCGATGCCCAGCCGCACCTGCGCATCGGTCGTGATCGCCGAGACCTGGTCGGGAGACGACGTGTCGTAGACCGGCACGATCACCGCGCCCGCGAACCACCCGGCGAGATCGGCGGCGGCCCACTCGTAGCGGGTGGGCGCCATGATCGCGACCGCCTCGCCGGCACCGACACCGACGGCGATCAGACCCTTGGCGAGCGCCTGCACCTGGTGCAGATAGTCGGCCGTCGAGACGTGTCGCCACGGATGCTCCGCATCACCGGTCGGCACATCGAACGCCGCGTGATCGGGCGCCGCCGCCGCGCGCCGGGTCAGCAGGTCGGTGATGTTGCGGTAACCGTCGATGTCGACGAGGGGTTCGGTGGAGCGCTCCCGCATGGTGTCCTCCGGTCGGAACGTCGTGGCACTGGGTCACTCCGTGGCCGCAGGCGGGCAGGGAGAAGTGACCCCATACTGGCGTTTCGGAGCCGTCGACGAAGTGGATTGCCCTTCGGGCCGGAATGTGCTCTGGGGTCGGGCAGGGGCTGCGGCTGGGGCTGTGGCTGCGGCAGGGGCTGGCGCGGGCTCGGGCGGCGCAATCCGCGAACGGCGCGATGCCCGCACTGCGTCGGAACTTCTCGGCGCCGCGCCGGTGCGGGATGCCGCGGCGCCGCGTGTCGGCGAGAAGTTCCGACTGTGCGCGGGGCCAGGGGGTTCGGGAGCCGGGGTCGGGCGGGGTGGGAGCCGCTCAGGCCCGCGGAGGCCAGGTCGCCGCGCCGAGCTCGCGGGAGATGCCGCGCGCGGCGTCGCGCAGCTCGCGCAGGGCCGCATCGGGCACCGGCTGCGCGTCGGCGGGCACGACGAGCGCCACGGCGGCGATCACCCGTCCGGTGTCGTCGACGACCGGCACCGCCACCGAGCATTCGCCGACGACGGCCTCCTCGATCTCCCACGCGAGCGCCGCCGCTCGGATGTCGTCGAGCGCCGACGTGAGGGATGCGGCATCCGTCACCGTGTGGTCGGTGAGGTCGGCGAGCTCGCGTGCAAGCAGTTCGCCGCGCACGTCGTCGTCGTAGGCCGCCAGCACCTTGCCGATCGCCGAGGCGTGCACGGGCAGCGTGATGCCGGTCTCGGGCATCTGCTCGGAGCCGTCCGGGCGCCGGTCGTGGTGGATGACGAGCACGTCGCCGAGCAGCGGCACCCCGAGCCGGGTGGCGAAGCCGGTGCGCTGCGACAGAGCGTGCATCCACCGGATGGAGCGCGAGCGCACATCGAGGGTGTCGAGGTAGACGCTCGAGAGCTTGAGCAGCGCCGGCCCGAGCATGTAGCGGTTGCCGTCGGGTTCCTGCGCGACGAGCCCGTGGGCCTGCAACGACTTCACGAGCCCGTGCACGGTGGACGGGGGGAGTCCGAGCGCGGCGCCGAGGTCACTGACGCCCAGTCGCCGCGCGCCCTGCAGGAGCCCGAGGATGCGCGCGGCACGGTCGATCGACTGGATCATGGGGCTCTCCTTCCGCAATCAGCATCCTCAGGGGACGCGCGGTCGGGATGCCTCTTGACACCGGCGTCCGACACGACAATGCTTCGATATTAGCGAAGTGGTTTCGACAATGTCGAAAAAGGCACCGTCGATCCACACATCGTTCACAGGGGAGCGTGAGTCATGGACGACATCACCGCGCGGCGCATGCGCGTCGCGGACACCCCCTGCTGTGACGCCGGCGGGCGCTCCCGATCCGTCGCGCGCATCGACAACGCCTCGACGACCGAGGCCTGAAACGAGCAGGAGATCCGCGCATGAAGAAGCTCATCAACGACCCGGCCAACGTCCTCGCCGACGCGCTGCACGGGGTCGCCGCAGCCCACCCCGAACTCGACGTCGACTTCGAGAACCGCGTCGTGTTCGGCACCGCACCGCGCGCCGGTCGCGTCACCCTCGTCTCCGGCGGAGGCTCGGGTCACGAGCCCCTGCACAGCGGCTTCGTCGGCGACGGCATGCTCGACGCCGCGTGCGCGGGTGAGGTGTTCACCTCGCCCACCCCCGACCAGATGCTCGCCGCCGCGACGAAGGTCGACTCCGGTTCGGGCGTGCTGTTCATCGTGAAGAACTACACCGGCGACGTGCTCAACTTCGACATGGCCGCCGACCTCGCCCGTGAGGAGGGCGTGATCGTCGAGTCGGTCGTCGTGGCCGACGACGTCGCCGTCGAGGACTCCACCTGGACCGCGGGTCGCCGCGGCGTGGGCACGACCCTCGTCGTCGAGAAGGTCGCCGGCGCCGCCGCGGCCGAAGGCCTGCCCCTCGCAGAGGTCAAGCGCATCGCCGAGAAGGTCGCCGCGAATGGACGCTCGATGGGCGTCGCGCTCACGAGCTGCACCGTGCCGGCCAACGGCAAGCCGAGCTTCGAGCTGCCCGAGGACGAGATGGAGGTCGGTGTCGGCATCCACGGCGAGCCGGGCCGCAAGCGGGTGCCGCTGGCATCCGCTCACGACATCGCCGAGACGATCGTCACCGCCATCACCGACGACCTCGACTTCACCGGATCGCCCGTGATCGCCCTGCTCACCGGCCTCGGCGGCACGCCGCTCATCGAGCTCTACCTCACCTACGGCGAGATCGCGAAGGCCCTCGAGGCGAAGCGCGTCACCGTCGCGCGCACACTCGTCGGCGACTACGTCACGAGCCTCGACATGGCCGGCGCCTCGCTCACGCTGGTGAAGGCCGACGACGAGATCCTGCGCCTCTGGGATGCCCCGGTCGTGACCTCCGCGCTGCGCTGGGGGCGCTGAGATGGCAGACGTCATCACCGTCGCCCAGCTCGAGGCGTGGCTGCGCGCCGCCTCCGCCGCCCTGCACGAGAAGGCCGCCTGGCTCACCGAGCTCGACTCGGCGATCGGCGACGCCGACCACGGCACGAACATGGCCCGCGGCTTCACCGCCGTGGTCACGAAGCTCGACGCCGGCGTGCCCGACACGGCTCCCGCCCTGCTGAAGTCGGTCGGGATGACCCTCATCTCGACCGTCGGTGGGGCGAGTGGCTCGCTCTACGGCACCCTCTTCCTCGAGGCGGCCAAGGCGCTGCCCGCCGACTCCGAGGTCACCGCCGCCCAGTTCGCCGACGCGCTCGCCGCCGGCGTCGCCGGCATCGTCTCGCGCGGTCACGCCGAGATCGGCGACAAGACCATGATCGACGCGCTCACCCCCGCTGTCGCGGCCTTCGCCGCCGCGGCGGCGGAGGGTGAAAGTGCAGCGGATGCCGCGGCATCCGCTGCCCGCGCCGGAGAGGCCGGACGCGACTCGACCGAACCGCTCGTGGCGCGCAAGGGTCGTGCCTCGTACCTCGGGGAGCGCAGTGCCGGGCATCTCGATCCGGGGGCATCGTCGTCGGTCATCCTGCTCGAGACCCTGGCGGGAGTGCTGGCCGCGTGATCGGGTTCGTCGTCGTCTCGCACTCCGCCCCGCTCGCCGACGCGGCGGTCGACCTCGCCCTGCAGATGGTGCACGACGAGGCGCCGCCGGTGCGGGTCGCGGCCGGCGCCGCGGGCGGCTTCGGCACGGACGCCGCCGCGATCGCGCAGGCGATCGACGAGCTGGCCGACACCGACGGGGTGCTCATCGTCACCGACCTGGGCTCGGCCGTGCTGAGCTCCTCGCTCGCCCTGGATCTCCGGGAGAGCGCCGTGCCCGTGCGCATCAGCGACGGGCCCTTCGTCGAGGGGTTGACCGCCGGGATCGTCCGGGCCGTGACCGGCGGCACCCTCGACGAGGTCACGGCCGAAGCGCGCCGCGCGCTCGATGCGAAGCGGCAGGACGACGTCGCCGAGACGGGGGCGGATGCCGCACCCGCCGCGGTGCCCGTCGAGGTCGCCCCCGCGGTGGCCGTCGCCGAGGTGACCCTCGTGAACGAGGTCGGGCTGCACTCCCGGCCCGCGGCATCCGTTGTGAAGACCGTCGGCCGGTTCGACGCCGCGGTCACCGTGACCAACGCGACCTCGGGCAAAGGGCCGGTGTCTGCGTCGAGCCTCATCGGACTGCTGTCGCTCGCCGCGGGGAAGGGCGATGTGCTGCGCATCGCGGGGGACGGGGCAGATGCGGTCGCCGCGGTCACCGCCGTGCACGACCTCGCCGCCGACGGGTTCGGCGAAGCGGCCTGACGCGTCGGCTCCGTCGCCGGGATCAGGAGAAGTCGGCGGCGACGGCGTTGCGGTGGTACTCGAAGATCAGGCTCGTGCGGGTCGAGGCGACGCTCGGTCGTGCCGAGAGTTGATCGACGACGAAGCGTCGTACCGACGACGACGTGTCGACGGCGATGTGCACGAGGAAGTCGTCGACCCCGCCGAGGAAGAAGAGCTGGATGACGTCGGGATGCCGGCTGATCTCCTGGGCGAACCCGCGGATGTTCTCCTGACGCTGCCCGGGCCGCAGGGTCACGCCGATGATCGCTTGGAGGCCGCGCCCGAGCGCGGTCTGGTCGACGGCGGCGTGGAAGCCCGTCAGTACCCCTCGTTCGACGAGGGAGCGGGTGCGGGCGTGGGCGGTCGACGGGGCGACGCCCAGCTGATCGGCGAGGGCCGCGTTGGTCGCCCGCGCGTCGCGACTGAGGGTCTCGATGATCTGCTCATCGATCGGGTCGAGCTCATCGGGCATCGAAGATCCTTCGACAGTTGGGGGAAAAGAGCGGGTTTTCCAGAGAACTCTACGGCGATATGACGAATCTGACGCAGAAGATTCTGCATGTAACACAAAAGAGCGAACCGTCTGCCATATTTCCCTCAACCCGCCGGAGGAACCGAGGAGCCCGACATGCGCGTCGCCGTGCCGACCGAGATCAAGAACAACGAGAACCGGGTGGGGCTCACGCCCGCCGGCGTCGACGCTCTGCATCACCGCGGCCACGAGGTCGTCGTGCAGTCCGGAGCCGGCATCGGCAGCGGGTTCTCCGATGACGAGTACCGCGCCGCCGGCGCCGTCATCGCCGCCACCGCCGAGGAGACCTGGTCGGGTGCAGACCTGCTCGTGAAGGTCAAGGAGCCGATCGCCGCGGAGTACCCGCTGCTGCGCCCCGACCTCACCCTCTTCACCTACCTGCACCTCGCCGCCGACCGTCCCCTCACCGAGGCGCTCATCGCGGCCGGCACGACCGCCGTCGCCTACGAGACCGTGCAGACCCCCGACCGTGCGCTCCCTCTCCTCGCCCCGATGAGCGAGGTCGCTGGGCGCCTCTCGATCGTCGTCGGCGCCCACGCCCTCATGCGCGCCTCCGGAGGCCGCGGCCAGCTCATGGGCGGCGTGCCGGGCACCCCGCGGGCGAAGGTCGTCGTGATCGGCGGCGGTGTCGCCGACGAGCACGCGGCTGCCAACGCCCTCGGCCTCGGTGCCCAGGTCACCGTCATCGACATCTCCCTGCCGGCCCTGCGCCGCATAGAGGCCCGCTTCGGCACCCAGGTGCAGACGCGCGCGTCGACCCGGTACGAGATCGCCGAGCAGCTGCGCGATGCCGATCTCGTGATCGGCTCGGTGCTCATCCCCGGGGCCGCCGCCCCGAAGCTCGTCACCGACGACATGGTCGCCGCCATGAAGCCCGGCTCGGTGCTCGTGGACATCGCCATCGACCAGGGCGGATGCTTCGAAGGCTCCCGTCCGACGACCCACGACGACCCGACGTTCCCCGTGCACGACTCCGTGTACTACTGCGTCGCCAACATGCCGGGCGCCGTGCCGCACACCTCGACCCGCGCTCTTGCGAACGCCACGCTGCCCTACGTCATCGCGATCGCCGACAAGGGATGGGACGCGGCATCCGCTGCCGACCCGGCCCTCGCGAAGGGTCTCAACGTCGTCGGCGGCGAGGTCGTCAACGCGGGGGTGAAGGCAGCCCTCGGCCTGTAATCGAGCGACATCCGCCCGACATACGGGCCACGTACGCTCGCGCTCGTGATCGGGTATCCGGACTATCTGCGGCTGCTGCCCAAGACCGAGCTGCACTGCCACTTCGCGTCGACGATGAACGCGCCGCTGTTCATCGAGCTCGCCGACCGGTACGGCGTCGCGTTGCGCTCGACCGACCCCGCGACGCTGTTCGACTTCGACGACCTGCGCGACTTCCTGGTGGCGTTCCGGGCCGCGCACGACGTGCTGCGCGCGCCCGACGACTTCGCCCGCGTCGCGTACGAGGGCGTGCGTTCGGCGGTCGCCGACGGCAACCTGCGCTACCGCGAGTACTTCGTGAACCCGCAGTACTTCGCGTCGCGCGGCCTCGCCTACCCCGACGTGATCGACCCGATCATCGACGGACTGCGTCGCGCCGAGACCGACTACGGCGTCGGCTTCCGGGTGATCGCCGCGATCAACCGCCGCGAGTCGCCCGAGAGCGCCGTCGAGATGGTGCGGCAGGTGCTCTCGCACCCGCGCCCCGAGGTCGTCGGCATCGGCCAGGACGACCTTACCCCCGAGGACACCGAGGACCCGGCGCGCTTCGCCGACGCTTACGCGCTCGCCGCCGCCCACGGCCTGCACCGCACCGCCCACGTCGCCGAGACCGATCGGGCGCTGCCGTCGGCGGTGCGCGACGCGCTCGAGGTGCTCGACTGCGACCGCCTCGACCACGGCTACCGCATCATGGACGACCCGGCGCTCGTCGAGCTCGCCCTCGCGCGCGGGGTCGCCTTCACGACCACCCCGATCTCCACCACCATCTGCACCGGCTGGCACCTCGACCCCTCGCACCGCATCCGCGGCATGATCGAGGCGGGCCTGACCGTGACCGTCTCCACCGACGACGCCATGTTCTTCCGCACCGACCTCGGACGCGAGTACACCGAGGGCCTGCTCGAGATGGGCGTCTCGGCCGAGACCGCCAAGCGCATCGCCCTGAACGGGGTGGATGCCGCGTGGTGCGACGACGCCCAGAAGGCACGTCTGCGGGCGGAGTTCCGCGCACAGTTCCTCACGCTCGACGCGGCGCTCGCGGGCTGAGCCGCGGCATCCGCTCGTCGTCGGCGCCGACGAGGACGATAGAGCATACGGCGCACGAGGACGTGAGGCAATGGCCTGGTGTGACCCTGGATGCGGCGGCGTAGAGTGCCGCCACGCACCTGGGGAGAGCGAGGGGGAATCGCTCGGGGTGCGGCACAGGGGGACGGTGGAGTCTCCCTGGCGATCTCATTGGGGAGACAACATGAACAAGGCAACAAAAGGCACGTTGGCGATCGCGGCGGGTGTCGTCCTGCTCTTCGGAGGCGGAGGATCGCTCGCGTACTGGAGCTCGCAGGCGACGGTCACGCCGGCGCAGGTCACGACCGGGCAGCTGACGATCGGCACGGCGTCGTCGTCGGGTTGGTCGGTGGAGAAGTACCTCGGGTCCAGTTTCACGAGCGTCGACACGACGAGCTACCTAGCTGTTCCTGGAGACACGCTGCAGTACGCGGCCACCTTCCCGGTGACGGCGGTCGGCACGAACCTGGCGGTCTCGGCAGCGCTGACGGGCGGTGCGCTCACGTCGTCCAGTTCGGGCCTGCAGACCCTCCTCGGCGCCACGCCGACGTACGCGGTCAAGGACCAATCGGGCACGACGATCACCCCGTCGGCCGGATCGTACGTGATTCCGGACGGCACGACCGCGCTCAGCGTGACGACCACGATCTCCTGGCCGTTCGGATCGACCGGCGATCAGGTCGGTGCGAACTCCACGATCTCGCTGTCGCAGATCGGCCTGACCCTCACCCAGGTCGCTCCGTAACCAGCCGCCGGTCATGCGCGGGAGCACCACCGCCGCGGTGAGTGCGGCATCCCTGATCCTCGGGGCTGTCGTGCTCGCCGTGGTGGTCGCGCCCGGCACCTACGGATCGTTCTCGTCCGCGACGATTGTCAGCCCCGCCACAGTCACGACCGGAACGCCCTCGCTCGCGATCACCACCGGAACGCCCGTGACCCCTGCCGGGGTGTATCCGGGCGGGCCGGCCGACCTCATCGCGGTGAGGACCGTCACCAACGGCGGCGCCGTCGGGCTGCGACTCGGAGCCGCCGTCGCCCTCGCCGGGCCGTCGTCATCGAATCTCGGCGGCAACGTCGTGGTGAGTTTCGCCACGCAGACCAGCGCGACCTGCGCGGCGACCCCGCCGGCGTCGGGGCTGTGGACGTGGAGTCTCGCCGGCGGTCTCACCTCACCGACGACGGCCCCGACGCTGGCGTCAGGGGCGAGTGCCACCCTCTGCGTCTGGCAGTCGCTTCCGGCGACGGCCCCCAATGGAACCTTCGCCGCCAGCGCGTCGCCCACCCTCACCCTCACCGGCTCCCAGACATCGCCGTGACCGGACATCGAGCACCGCCATGACCCGCAGAACCGCCGCCATCGCCGCCATCGCGGCGGCCTGTGCGTTCGCGGTGCTCGCACCGGCGGCCGCGTTCGCCTACTGGTCCGTCAGCGCGCAGACGACGGTCGCGGCATCGAGTCGCACCTTCGCGGTCACCGCTCCCGGCGCGACCGCGGTGTCGTTCTTCGGGCGCACCGGCACCCAGTACGCCGCGGTGAGCATGGCCAACTCGGGCACCACGCCGTGGGCGAGCGTCGCCGTCGCCACGGCGCCCGGAACGAACTCCCTCGGCAGCGGGGCCACCGCCACCGTGCAGATCACCTCGGCCGCGAGCGCCTCGACCTGCGCGACGGATGCCACCTACAGCGGCGTCACCGCGCAGAACCTGCTCGCCGCGGCATCCGCGACCCTCTCGACGAACCTTCCGGCGCCGGGCGCCACCACCTACGCCTGCCTGAAGATCGTGGTCGCCGGTGTCGTCGCGAGCACCGCCAGCGGGGCCGCCCCGCCGAGCCCCGCAGCCGCCGCCACCCTGACCCTCACCCCCGCGCAGCAGAACTGGAGCACGTCGCAGTCGGCGTCGCTGACCGCGACGAGCACGGGGTGGATGTCGTGCCTGACCAACCCGGGCATCCTCAACGTCGCCGCACAGTCCGCCACCGTCACCTACACCGCGCCGGTCTCGGGTACGTACACCTTCACGCTCGACACCGGTGCCACCTCGACAGCGACGGGTGTGCCCGCCGGAACCGCCACCCGCACGATCACCAACGCCCTCCTCGGCGGAAGCGCGGGCGACCACTACGTCACCGTGAGCTACACCGCTGGGAGTACCACGGTGTACGTCGGCATCGCTCATCTGACCTATGTGTCGGTGCTCGGGCTCGGTCTGGGGGTGCAGTGCACATGACCGGCTCCGTCGCGCTGCTCGCTGTGCTCACCGCGGCAGCGCTCCCGCTCGCGCCGGCGGCCGCGCCTGCCGTCGCGCGGGCCGCCACGGCGGCAGGCGAACCGGGGCTCTCCTTCAGCGCCGACGGCTCCACGTGGACATCCGGCCCGCTCGACATCGTGCCCGCGTCCTGGCGTCCTGTGCCGGGATCCGCCTTCGACGCCACGTTCTCGGTGCGCAACGACCGGAGCACCGCGGCATCCGTCGCCCTCTTCGCCACCGATGTGTCCTCGAGCTCGCGCGACCTGCTGCTCGCGACGAGCATCGCGGGAGGAGGGGACTCCCCGCAGCAGCTCGGTGAGGTCACCGGATGTCTCGCACTGGCGTCGGCGCGACTCGCACCGGGCGAGGTGATCCCGGTGACGCTCTCGCTCGCCGTCTCACCGGGATTGAGCACCGCGCAGAACACGGCGGTGTCGTTCGAGGTCGTCTCGACCGCGAGCGACGCGATGACGGCACCGCCGGCCTCGACCTGCCCCGTCGCGTCCCCGCCCGCGCCGTCGGTGTCGGCACTGCCGCGCACGGGCTGGTTCGACGGCGACACGCTGCGCACCGTGCTGCTCGCCGGCCTCGGCGCACTGGGCGCGGGCGCCGTGCTCTCGGTGAGACGCAGGGAGAACCACAGATGACCGACGCCCTCCCCGCCACCCGCCGCGCGGTGCGCCACCGATCCGGAGAGCGGGTCTCCGTGGTGCGGATGATCGCGGCGGGACTGTCCTGGGCTCTGCTGGTGATCGTCGCGTTGATCGCGATCGTCGTCATCGCCGTGCCGGCCGTGACGGGATCACGCGCCTACACGGTGCTCACCGGGTCGATGGTGCCGCTGTATCCCCCCGGCACCCTCGTCGTCGTTCGGCCCGTCGACCCGTCGACGCTGCGTACCGGTGACGTCGTCACGTATCAGCTCGAATCGGGCAAGCCCGCGGTCGTCACCCACCGCATCGTGGGCATCGGTGCGTCGGGCGACGGCGCCCCCCTGTTCCTCACCCGCGGCGACGCGAACAATGTCGACGACGCGAAGCCGGTGCTCGCCGCGCAGGTCGTGGGCAAGCTCTGGTACGCCGTGCCCTACATCGGATGGATCAACAACATCCTGGTCGGTGACTGGCGCGTGTGGGTGATCCCGATCGTGGTCGGCGCGCTCCTCCTCTACGGCGTCGTGACGCTGATCTCCGCCCATCGTGATCGGCGTCGTGCCCGCGCCGCCGCCGATCGCGGCACCCGTCGAGTGCACTGAGACGGGATGCCGCGGCCCCGGGTCGGTCGGTCGGAGCGACAGGCCCGGGGCCGCGAGACCTCGGTGCGGCGTCGCGTCAGGGGCGGCTGGCGCGACGGTGCCGGCGGGCGCCCGCAGGGCGTGCGGCCGTGCCGTCGGATGCTGCGGGCCGGCCGCCGTGCGGATGTGCGGCGCCGTTCGCGCCGCCGTGGCGGGCCTGGCCGGTCCCGCCGTGGCCCGGCGCACGCTGTCCCTGCGTGGAACGCTGCCCCTGTGCCTGCCCCTGGCCGCCGCGGGCCGGGCGTCCCTCGCCGGAACGCGGCGTCGCGGCATCCGCGCGACCGGCGCCGGACGTGCCGCCCGACGACCGGCGACCGCGGGATCCGCCCTGACCGGCGGCCGGCTGCGACCCGCCCTGGGGCTTCGCCTTCTGCGGCTGGGTCTTCGGCTTCTGCGGCTGGGTCTTCGGCTTCTGCGCGGCGGCGGCCGGAGCGGCGCTCGGTGCCACGCGCGCAGCCGTCTCGCCGACGAGGTCTCGCACCGCGGGGGTGTCGGCATCCACGTTCTCGAACGGTGCGGTGATGGCGGCCTTGCGCAGCATGTCGGCCACGTCGCGCTTCTGCGACGCGAGCACGACGGTGACGACGGTGCCCTCGGCGCCGGCGCGCGCGGTGCGGCCCGAGCGGTGCAGGTAGGCCTTGTGCTCGAGCGGCGGGTCGACGTGCACGACCAGCTCGACCTCGTCGACGTGCACGCCGCGGGCGGCGACGTCGGTCGCGACGAGCACGCGAACACCTCCGGCTGCGGGGTCGGCGCCGAAGGCTGCGAGGTTGCGCTCGCGGGCGCCCTGGCCGAGGTTGCCGTGCAGGTCGACCGCCGGGATGCCCCTGGCTGTCAGCTGGCGGGCAAGCTTCTTGGCCTGGTGCTTGGTGCGGGTGAAGAGGATGCGGCGCCCCACGCCGGACGCGAGGGTCTCGACGAGGCTCGCCTTGTGGTCGTCGGCGACGAGCAGCACGCGGTGGGTCATGGCGGCGGCGGGCACGCTGGACTCGTCGACCGAGTGACGCACCTCGTCGCGCAGGAACGAGCGCACGAGGCCGTCGACACCGCGGTCGAGGGTGGCGCTGAACAGCAGGCGCTGTCCACCGGCGGGCGTCGCCTTGAGGATGCGGGTGACGCCCGGCAGGAAGCCGAGGTCGGCCATGTGGTCGGCCTCGTCGAGCACAGTGATCTCGACGGTGTCGAGGGTCACGACACCCTGCTTCATGAGGTCTTCGAGTCGGCCCGGGCAGGCGACGACGATGTCGACGCCGGCACGCATGGCCTGCTCCTGCGGGCGCTGGCTGACGCCACCGAAGATCGTGGTGACGCGCAGACCCGCCGCCTCCGCGAGCGGGGTGATGGTCGCCGCGATCTGGGTGGCGAGCTCGCGGGTGGGGCAGAGCACGAGACCGCGCGGACGGCCGGGGCGGCGGGCTGCGGCCTTCGCGCCGCTGAGGCGGGCGACGAGGGGCAGCGAGAACGCGAGCGTCTTGCCACTGCCGGTGCGGCCGCGGCCGAGCACGTCGCGACCCGCGAGGGAGTCGGGCAGCGTGTCGCGCTGGATGGGGAAGGGCTCGGTGCGGCCGGTGGCCTCGAGCACGGAGACGAGCGGCGCGGGCACGCCGAGAGACAGGAACGAAGACATGGGGGACTTTCGGGATGAGGGCGCGCTCACGAAGACATGTGCACGCGGGGAGGGCGCGGGTGCGTGATCGCACCTCGGGTCGCCGCTCGAGAAGAACCGCGACGGGGAAGTCGGGGAGCGTGTCAGCGACGCAGGCGCCGAAGCGCCGTCATCGACGTTATCACGGGTGCGGTGGGTGTCCGCCGGGCGGGAGCGCGAACGACGACGGGCGCCGACCCAGGGGATCCCGGTCGGCGCCCGTCGTCGTGGTCGTCAGGAGCGGTGCGCGCGGTAGTACGCGAGCAGGCTCCGGGTCGAGGCATCCTGCGCGGCGAAGGCCGCCTCGTCGCCCTCGATCGCGGGCGCGATCTGCAGGGCGAGCTGCTTGCCGAGCTCGACGCCCCACTGGTCGAAGGAGTTGATGCCCCAGATCGTGCCCTGCGTGAACGTGATGTGCTCGTAGAGCGCGATCAGCTGGCCGAGCACCGACGGGGTGAGCGCCGGCGCGAAGATCGAGGTCGTCGGGCGGTTGCCCGAGAACGTGCGGGCGGCCACCAGCGGGCCCGTCGTGCCCTCCGCCTCGACCTCGGCGGCCGTCTTCCCGAACGCGAGCGCCTTGGTCTGGGCGAGGAAGTTCGCGAGGAACAGCCCGTGCACGTCGCGGTCGCCGTCGACGAGCGGGAAGGCCGGGTTCGCGAACGCGATGAAGTCCGCAGGGATCACCCGGGTGCCCTGGTGGATGAGCTGGTAGAACGCGTGCTGCCCGTTCGTGCCGGGCTCACCCCAGAACACCTCGCCGGTGTCGGTCGTGACGGGCGTGCCGTCCCAGCGCACCGACTTGCCGTTGGACTCCATCGTGAGCTGCTGCAGGTACGCCGGGAAGCGGTGCAGCAGCTGCGAATAGGGCAGCACCGCGTGGGACTGGGCACCCAGGAAGTTGACGTACCAGACGTTCAACAGTCCGAGCAGCACCGGCACGTTCTGGGCGAGCGGGGTCGTCGCGACGTGCGTGTCGACCGCGTGGAAGCCGGCGAGGAACTCGTCGAACACGTCGGGGCCGAGCGAGATGGCGAGCGACGTGCCGATGGCCGAGTCGACCGAGTAGCGGCCGCCCACCCAGTCCCAGAATCCGAACGCGTTGTCGGTGTCGATGCCGAAGGCCGCGACCTTGTCGAGCGCCGTCGAGACCGCGATGAAGTGGTGTGCGACCGCGTTCGTGCGGGATGCCTCGTCGTCGCCGATCGCCCCCTGCTCGGCGAGCTTCGCCCACAGCCAGTCGCGCGCGAGACGCGCGTTGGTCAGGGTCTCCAGCGTCGTGAAGGTCTTCGACGCGACGATGAACAGCGTGGTCTCGGGGTCGAGATCGGCGGTCTTCTGGGCGATGTCGGTCGGGTCGATGTTCGACACGAACCGTGCCTCGATGCCGGCGTCGGCGTAGGGCTTGAGGGCCTCGAACACCATGACGGGACCCAGGTCGGATCCGCCGATGCCGATGTTCACGACCGTCGCGACCCGCTTGCCGGTGACGCCCGCGAACTCTCCCGAGCGCACCCGCTCGGCGAACGCGCGGATACGGCCGAGCACCTCGTGCACGTCGGTGTCGATGTGCTGTCCGTCGACGACCAGCTCGGGGCTCGCGCCCGCCGGGCGACGCAGCGCCGTGTGCAGCACCGCCCGGTCCTCGGTGGTGTTGATGTGCACACCCGACAGCATGTCGGCGTAGCGCGCGGCGACCCCGGTCTGCTCGGCCAGGCGCACGAGCGAGGCGAGGATCTCGTCGGTGATGAGGTTCTTCGACAGGTCGACATGCAGGTCGGCCAGCGGGAAGCTGAGGCGCTCCGCGCGGTCGGCGTCCGCGGCGAACCAGCCGCGCAGATCGGGGTGGAACGAGGAGTGTGCGGCGGCCAGCTCAGCCCAGGCGGGCGTGGTGGTCGCGTCGATGGGGGCGGTCACGATGAGACTCTACCGATGACGGATGCCGCGGGCCGCGGCATCCGTCGGTCGGTTCTCAGCGCTCGGCCGCCGCGAGGTTCGCGACGAGCTCGTCGGCGTTCTGCCGAACGACGTACGCCGGACGGTCGCGCTCGACGCGCCAGCTCTCGGCGAGAGGGCCGGCGCTGACGGTGTCGAAGCCGAACTCGTCGTAGAGGGCCGTGATGAAGGCGACGGCCTCGTCGGAGTCGCTCGCGGTCGCGAGGGCGCGCCGGTCGGCGGTTCCGGCGGGGGTGCCGTCGGTGAGGATCTGCGTCGACATGATGTGGTTGAAGCCCTTCACCACGGTCGAGGTGGGAAGGTGCTCCTGCAGCATCTGCGACGTGGTGGTGAGGTTCTCGTCGAGGGCGGCGATGTGGCCGTCGCGTTCGAAGTAGTAGTTGTTCGTGTCGACCACGATCTTGCCCGCGAGCGGGGCGACCGGCACCTGGTCGAGGGCCTTGAGCGGCACCGTCACGATGGCCCAGTCGCCGGCGGCCGCGGCCTCTTCGGCTGTCGCGGCGCGGGCGGTCGGGCCGAGGTCGGCCACGAGGTCGGCGAGGGTCTCGGGCCCGCGCGAGTTGGCGATCACCACGTCGTAGCCGCGGTCCACGAGGCCGCGGGCGAGGGTCGATCCGATGTGTCCTGCTCCGATGATTCCGACTGTCGTCATGCTCGCCACAGCGCTCCGCGCCGCGCCGGTATTCCCGCGCGACATACTGGGCGCATGGATCCGGTCGCCACCATCGCCTGGGTGGTGGCGTTCGTGCTCGTCACGGTCATCGTCACCGGCCTGGTCGGTCGCATCGGCTTCTCCGCACCGGTGGCGCTCGTGGTCGTCGGCGGCATCGCGTCGTTCGTGCCGTGGGTGCCGCGGGTGAGCGTCGAACCCGACCTGATCCTCTTCGGCATCCTCCCGCCGCTGCTGTTCGCGGCCGCGCTGAAGACCTCGCTCATCGACATCCGCGCCCGCAACGACAGCATCCTGCTGCTCTCGGTCGGCCTCGTCGCCTTCACGGTCGTGGTCGTCGGAGTCTCGACGTGGGCGGTGCTGCCCGCCGTGGGCCTCGCCGCCGCCTTCGCGTTCGCCGCTGTCGTCGCCCCGACCGACGCGGTCGCGGTCACGGCGATCGCGGGCAAGGTGGGCCTGCCGCGACGGGTGGTGACGATCCTGGAGGGCGAGAGCCTGCTCAACGACGCGACCGCGCTCGTCGCGCTGAACGCGGCGATCGCGGCGATCGTGAGCGTCGTCAACCCGGGCACGGTGGCGCTCGACTTCGTGCTCGCCGTCAGCGTAGGGGTGGCGGTCGGGGTCGGCGCGGGCGCGCTGCTCACCGTGGTGCGCCGGCCGCTGCGCTCGCCCGTGCTCGACACCACCCTCATGCTCGCGGTGCCGTTCGCGGTGTTCCTCATCGCGGACGAGCTGCATGGCTCCGGGGTGATCGCGGTGGTGATCACCGGGCTGTACGTGGGCTTCCGCTCGCCCGGGGTCATCCGCGCGGAGTCCCGCGTCGCCGCGCAGCTCGTGTGGCGCACCATCCAGTTCCTGCTGGAGAACGCGGTGTTCCTGTTCATCGGCCTGAACCTGGCCGGCATCCTCGAGGGCGCCGTGCGCACCGGACCGGGCCTGTGGCCGACGGTCGGCATCGTGGCCGCGATCCTCGCGGCCCTCATCCTCTCCCGCTTCGTGTGGGTGATGATCACGACGTTCGTCTACCGGTTCGGTCCGCGGGTGCTGCGCGACCGCAGTTGGGACGTGCGCAACGGGATCGCCGTGGCATCCGCCAGCGTGCGCGGCGTCGTGACGCTCGCCGCCGTGTTCCTGCTGCCCGAGCAGACGCCGATGCGGGAGTACCTGCAGTTCCTCGCGTTCGTCGTGGTCGTCGCGAGCCTGATCGGGGGTCTCGCGCTGCCCCGCATCGCGCGGGCGCTGCACCTGCCGGCGCGCAACGACCTGCAGGAGCGCACCGAGGTGAAGCTGCTGATGGCAGAGGCGCGGCAGGCGGGGCTGCGTCGTCTCGACGAGACCGTCACCCCCGACGATGAGCCGCGCGTGGTCGAGCTGCTGCGCGCCGACGCGGCGTTCCTCGGCGAGACGCTCGATGCCGGGGCGGATGTCGCGTGGCCCCAGCTGCAGTCCATGCATCGTCTGCGCCGCGCGATGATCCAGGCGCAGCGCGAAGCGGTTCTCGTCGCGCGCCGCGAGCGCCGGTTCCAGGAGGTCGCGGTGCTCGCGGCGCTGCGCGCCATCGACGCGGAGGAGACATCGCTGCGGGCACAGGAGGCCGAGCCCTAGACCGTTCGCGCCCCGCCGCGTCGATGAGGTGGTCGTGCTCGCCGCCGAGATCGGCGACGTCGGGCCGACCTGTATCCCCGGCCACCTCGGCATCGGCCGGGCGCCGACCTCGCAGGTATTTTCTCGCGAGCGAGCGCGCCTTCGGCATCGGGTACGACCCGAGACGAAAAGGCAAGCGAATGCCGCGTGCCGACGTCTGACGAAAAACACAGACAGACCCCCGATGAGGTCTGGAAGAGTCGATGTATGAGGTGGTTGCGTTCGCGAGAGCGTCGTGAGCTCGTTCTGGATTGGGTGTTCCTGATCGGGGTGCTGCTGAAAGCGGTTGACGGACTTATCGAGCTCGTGTTCGGCATCCCGGCGTTGTTCATCAGCCCCGCGCAGTTGGTATCACTGACGAGCGCTCTGACCGCGGGGGAGTTGGCAGCAGACCCGCACGATCTCCTCGCGAATCTGCTGCTGCGTGCGACGTCGGGGCTGAGCGCGGACGCGTTGCTCGTGAGTGGGGTCTACCTGATCGTCCATGGTGCGGTGAAGGTCGCGATCGTGGTCGCCCTGGTTCTCGGGTCGCGCAGGGTGTACCCGTGGTCGGTGGGTGCGCTCGGTGTGCTGTTGATCGTGCAGCTCGTCGACCTCATCCTCGCGTTCTCGATTGGTGTGCTTCTGCTGGTTGTTCTCGACTCGGTGATCATCTGGCTGACTGTCCGGGAGTGGCAGCACGGGCGCACTCTGCGCGACGTCGCGAGGTTGCGGATGCCCTGGCTCGACCGTCGCGTGCGGAACGCTGGAGCGGCGGGCAATTGAGCGATGGGGTCCGGCTTCCGCGGCTGGCGCCGTTGTATGCCGCGGGGTTCGTAACCGCGTTCGGGGCGAACAGCATCGCAATCGCAGTAAGCGGGCGGCACGAGCAGCTCGGCCTGACGCTTGCCTCGCTGGGCGTGTTCCTGGCCCTCTATGACTTCGCGGAGCTGATCTCGAAGCCTGCGTTCGGCGCGTTCGCCGCGCTATCCGCGGGGGTCGCCGTCACCGCAGCCGTGGGACTGCGATACCGAGCGCGTACATCGCGCTCGCCGAGCCGCAGCTGACGAGCCGACCCGGCGACATCGGCGAGCTGAGTCAGGCCACGTCGTGCCCCGGAAAGCGGCATCGCGCTGGCGTTCGTCGGGGCGAGCATCGCGATGCTCGTCATCGTGCTCATCGCCTTCGTCTCGCGCCCCTATCGACGGCTGTCCCGCGCCTACGCCGAGACGCCGCCTCCGGCGGCCGCCGCGGACACCACGGAGGAGGGTGGATCGTCCGGGGCACTCCGTCCGGAGCCGAACGGCAGCGTGAGCACGGGAGAATAGCCGTGTGACCCCCGACGCCGCCGCCCCGCCGACCGCACTCACTCCCGCCGACGCGCTCCCGTCGATCGACCTTCGCCTGATCGCGGTCGACATGGACGGCACGCTGCTCGACGCGGACGGAGCCGTGCCCGACGACGTGTGGCCGCTGCTCGACGACCTCCACGATCGGGGCATCGCGTTCGCTCCGGCGAGTGGCCGCCAGTATGCGACGCTTCGCCGCGACTTCGACAGCCACGCCGACGGCATGGTCTTCATCGCCGAGAACGGCGCCCTGGTCATGCGTGACGGCGTCGAGCTCAGCGCCGACCTGCTCGAGCGCGACATCGTCGCCGAGGTCGTGAGACTCGTGCGGACGATCGACGCCGACGCGGGGCTTGTGCTGTGCGGCAAGCGCGGCGCCTACATCGAACGATCGGATGCCGCGTTCCGCACCGAGGCACACCGGTACTACGCGGCGCTCGAGGTCGTCGACGACCTGCTCGCCGTCGACGATGAGATCGTGAAGCTCGCGGTGTTCGACTTCGCGGGGGCGGAGGCATCCGCGTTTCCGGCGCTCGCGCACCTGCGCGCCACCCATCAGGTGGTCGTCTCGGGGGAGTGCTGGGTCGACGTGCTCAACGTCGGTGTCAACAAGGGCCACGCGCTCACCCGCCTGCAGCAGACGCTCGGGGTCACGGCCGAGCAGACGGTCGCGTTCGGCGACTACCTCAACGACCTCGAGCTGATGGATGCCGCGGCCCACTCCTTCGCGATGGCCAACGCCCACCCCGACATCGTGGCGCGAGCCCGCTACGTCGCGCCGTCGAACCGTGATCACGGCGTCATCACGGTGCTGCGGAGCATCCTCGATCGTCTGGGCGCCTGAGGCCGCGGATCAGCGTGAGCCCGCTCGAGTCGTGACTCACGCGCGCGGGCTGAGTCCCGGCTCGGTCGGCTCGACGTCGGGCTGCGAGAGCGTCGCGACGATCACGCCGACGAGGGCCAGTACGCCGCCGAACACCTTGATCGGGTCGGGGGTCTCGCCCAGCGCGATCGCGAACGCGTAGCCCAGCGCAGGGATCGCGGCGGTCGCGGCACCGGAGATGACGGCCGGGAGGCGTTCGGCGCCGTAGTTGAACAGCACGAGTGTCGGAGCGGTCACCACGAGCGCGAGGATGAAGATGCTGACGACCCCGCGCAGGTCCGTCGGGATCGCGAACGTGCCGGTGACGCCCTCCCAGCCGAGCCAGGGCAGCATGAGCACGGTGCCCCAGATGCCGGTCGCCGTGGCGAGCACGACCGGGTCGGGTGCTTCCTCGCGCGCGGCGTAGCGACGCAGCAGCACGGTGTAGATCGCGTACGCGCTGATGCCGATGACGTAGAGCACGGCGCCGAGGTCGACCCGGAATCCCGACGCCGCGACGAGCGCCACGCCGCCGGTGGCGAGCGTGAGGCCGATGACCGTCGCGACCGTCAGGCGCTCCCGCAGCATGATGACCGCGGCGATCGCGGTGAGCACGGGCAGCAAAGCCGAGACGAGCGCCTCGGTGCCGGGGGTCGTGAACAGCAGGCCGATGTTGGCGAGCGAGTAGTAGATGGTCACGCCGGTGAGTCCGAGCAGGATGCTGCGGGGGTCCGCCAGGGTGCGCCAGAAGTGGCGGCGGCGCATCGCGAGCGGCACGAGCACGACCAGGGCGATCGCGAACCGGCCGACCGACAGCACCGCGGGGGAGCCGGTCTCGAGGGCCCACGCCGAGATGACATAGGCGACCGACCAGAGCACCACCGCCAGGCCGATCGCGCCGAGCGGGAGCCAGGTGCGCCTCACGCGCCGACCGGGACGAGCGCGGGAGCCATGCGCTCAGCCTATCGACGCGGCGAGGCCCGCCGCGGTCATCGGGCGCGGTGGTCTTCGGGGTGAAGGCGGGCGCCCCGCCGGGGTTCGCGCACGCCGGCCGCCGCGAGCAGACGGATGACCCGTTGCCGGTGCCCTCGCCACGGCTCGAGCAGGTGCAGCATCCCCTCGTCATCGGTGCGATGTCCGGTGAGGGCGAAGCCCACCTCGTGCGCGAGGTGGTAGTCGCCGACGCTGACCGCATCGGCGTCGCCGAACGCACGGATGCGCGTCTCGGCGGAGGTCCACGGCCCGACGCCCGCCAGCGACACCAGCACGCGGTCGGCCTCGTCGAGGGAGGTGCTCGTCGCCCGCACGATCGCCTCGCCCTGGGAGGCCGCGCGCACGATCGCGCGGGACTGCGGCGGCTCGAGTCCCGCTCGGTGCCACGACCACGACGGCACGCGGCGCCACCCCTCGATCGACGGCGGTGCGAACAGCGGCCGCGGAGTCGGTCCCGGCGCGCGCTCGCCGTACCAGGTGACGATGCGCCGCCAGGCGGCGAATGCCTGCACGCCGGTGACCTTCTGTTCGACGATCGCACTCGCGAGCGCGTCGAACACGAGGTCGGTGCGCGAGAGTCTGAGGCCGGGGTGACGATGGTGGGCATCGACGAGAAGCGGATGCCGCGGCTCGAAGCCCGCGGCGTCGTCGCGCGCCCCGCACAGGTCGGGCAGCTGGGCGAGCGCCCACGCGGCGCCCGGTCCCCAGGCTGCCCCGCGGATGACGCCCGGCGAGGTCTCGCGCAGTGCGAGGGTGGCCACCCCGTCGGGGGTGCGGCTCGCGCGCCAGATGAGGGCCCCGTCGGCGTGCATCGTGGGATCGCCCGCACCCCGTCGCTGGAACAGCACGGTGCGCCGCAGATCGAGCGGCTGCCGCGGACGGTACTCCGTCTCGAGCGGGCGGGTGTTCGCGGGTCTCGGGTCGCGACCCACCGCCGAGGCGGCGGCGGGTGCGAGCGTCATGCGCTCACCCTAGGCGACGCCGCCGACGTCGGCGAGGTGCCGACGGGGGATGTCCCGTGCGCGCCCGCGGCGGCTCAGAAGCGGTCGGGCGACGGGGTTCCGTGGCCGTAGCGGATCGACACGTCGGCGTGACGGTCGAAGCGGTATCCGACGCCGCGCACGGTGCGCACGATGTCTTCGAAGCGTCCGAGCTTGGCGCGCAGGCGTCGCACGTGAACGTCGATCGTGCGCTCGCCCGGGGCATCCGCGTCGTCGCTGCTCCACAGCGAGTCGACGAGCTCGGTGCGCTCGATGGTGCGGCCCTCGCGCAGCACCAGGTACTGCAGCAGCTCGAACTCCTTGTAGGTGAACGAGGCGGACTCGCCGTCGATGAGCACGCGCTTGCGGGAGATGTCGACGACGACGCCGGATTCGGCGCGTTCGTCGGTGGCGGGGCGCTCGGCCTTGGTGCGGGCGACGGCTCCGGGCTCGCGCAGGGCGAGGCGTACGACGTCGACGTCGCGGCCGCCGGCCCCGACCGGGGCGAGGGCGACGGTGGCGTAGGTCTCGGCGCCCGGGGCGATGTCGGCGAGGGTGCGGCGCAGGGCGGTGACGAGGGTGTTGAGCGAGACGCCGGCGGCTGCCGCGGTGGCCTCGTCGAAGCCGACGTAGAGCGCGAAGCCGCGGGGCTCGCTGCCCTCGGGGATACGGCGCTCCGGTGCGGGGGCGGCCGGGGCGGCCGGGGCGGCGGGCTCGACGATGCGCAGGGCGGGGCGGGCGACGGGAGAGTCAAGAAGGGCGGAGTTCGACATGGGATGAGTCCTCGGGGAGGGAACCGGGCGTGTGCCTCGCGGTTCGGTGCGTGGTGTCGTGTGGGCCGCGGGTCGCGGCCGAGGTGCGGCATCCGGATCGACGATGTCCGGCCGATCGGATGCGGGGCGCGGATCTCCGTTCAGAAGGAGTCCGGGTGCCGACGGGGTGGCCGTGTCAGCGGCACATTCGACAACACATGACAGCGCGAGCCGGCATCATCATGCCAGCGGTCCCGTTCGCCTCCCAGGCGGACAGAAGCTTCGCGTTGTCAGTCATGGGGCCGATTATGACCCTCGGTTTCACGGGGTGTCAAACCGCGCAAAGCCGCACGGTCCCGCATGAACAAATGTGACGAAACGCGCCGTCACGACCGGATCGGCCGCGCAGATCGGCGGGATGCGGCATCCGAAATAAATTGTGCACAATTCAATTGTGTGTGAGGATCAAGCCGTGCAGCCCTCCGTCGACATGCTCTGCTTCGCGCTCTACAGCGCCGCGCGCGCGACCACCCATGCCTACCGGTCGCTGCTCGAGCCCCTCGGGCTCACCTATCCCCAGTACCTCGTGCTCGTGCTGCTCTCCGACGACCGCGCCCGCACCGTGAGCGAGATCGGCGACGAGCTCAGCCTCGACTCCGGCACGCTCTCGCCGCTGCTCCGCCGCCTGGAGCAGGCGGGGTTCGTGACGCGCAGCCGCCGCGCGCGCGACGAGCGCGTCGTCGAGATCGGGCTCGCCGACCGTGGCCGCGAGGTGCGCGCCGAGCTCGCACCTGTGGCCGAATGCGTCTTCGACGCGATGGGGCTCGGCGCCGAGAACGGCATCGCACTGCGCTCTCAGCTGCACGCCCTCACCGCCGCCCTGCAGGCGGCCCCCGATCTTCACCCGGCCCTCGCCGGGTGACGCCGCCGGGACGCGCCCGGCCCCCGCGAGCATCCGCTCGCCCTCGGAAGGAGAACCCATGGAGACCCTCTACACCGCCGAAGCCCTCTCGACCGGAGGCGGACGCTCGGGCCACGTGCGCACGACCGACGGCGTGCTCGACCTCGACCTCGCCGTGCCCGCCTCGATGGGCGGAGCCGGGGGTGCCGCCGCCAACCCCGAGCTGCTCTTCGCCGCCGGCTACGCCGCCTGCTTCCACGGCGCACTGCAGGCCGTCGCCCGTGCGCAGAAGGTCTCTATCCACGACACCGCGGTCGGCTCCAAGGTCTCCATCGGCCCGAACGGGCAGGGCGGCTACCAGCTCGCCGTCGAACTCGAGGTGGTCATCCCCGAGCTCGACCGCGACGCCGCGCAGGCCCTCGCCGACGCCGCCCACCAGGTCTGCCCCTACTCGAACGCGACCCGCGGGAACATCGACGTCGTCGTGCGCGTTGTCGAAGACTGACACTGACCCGCGCCGAGGAGGACGTCATGGCTGACCTGCGATACCAGGACGAGAAGGATGCCTCGCGCTACGCGCTCTACGACGGCGATTCGCTCGTGGCGGTCATCGACTACGCCGACGACGGCTCGACGGTGGCGATGACGCGGGCCTTCACCATCCCGACCTTCCGCGGCAAGGGGTATGCGGGCGTGCTGACCGAGCACGCCATCGCCGACCTCGAGCAGCGTGGCGACCGCAAGGTGAGCCCGGTGTGCTGGTACGTGGCCGAGTGGTTCGAGAAGAACCCGGACCGCGCCGGCATCGTCGCCGCCCGCTGACACCTCTGACAGACGACGGATGCCCCGGACCTCGATGGTCCGGGGCATCCGTCGTCTGTCACCGTGAGACGAGGATCAGGCCACGCAGGTCTTCCACCAGGGTGAGTCCGTGATCTTCTCGGCGCGGTCCTTCACGACCGTGCCGTAGTCGCCCGCGGCGGCCTTGTCGGCCACGTTCTTCAGCGCCGCCTCCCGCGCCGAGCCGGCGGGCTGCTGCAGCGCCGCGCGCACATCCTGCTTCAGTGCGGCCGGTGCGCGATCGAACCAGCCGTGCAGGCGTGCACCGGCGTTCTTCGCCCAGGTCTGCACCTCGGTGCCGTAGTGGCCGTCGAGCGCCTCGTTCTTGATCGTCTCGAACGCGGCCTTCCGTTCGGCGCCCGCCGGCAGCGCGCGCGCCGCCTTCAGGTCGTTGCGCAGCTGCTCGGGGAGCTTCGCCCACAGCGCGCCGAGGCGACCGCGGGCGTTGCAGTCGGGCGTCGACGGCGACGCCGACGCGCTCGCCGACGCGGTGGGGGTGGGGGTCGTGGCGGTGGTCGAGGCGAGCGCGGGTGCGGCGAACGCGACCGCCGTGCCGACGACGAGCGCGCCGGCACCGCCGATGAGCCAGGTGCGGACGGACATGGGTGCTCCTTTCGTCCCCGGCGCCGACCATCGGCCCGAGGTGTCTCCCACGGTTCCCGATCTGCGTGAACGCGGTGTCCGCGCTGTGTTCGAGGAATGTAAGGTGTCGCGGATCGGGCGGGCCGCGGCATCCCGATCGGTATTGAATGGGCACATGGAGCCCGCCGCCGACCGAGGACTCGTGCTGATCGCCGAGGACGAGCCGGCCATCGCCGACATCGAACGGCTCTACCTCGGCAATGCGGGCTTCGGGGTGCACGTGGAACGCGACGGGGATGCCGCGCTCGCCGCGGTGCGGCGGCTGCGGCCGGTGGCGATCGTGCTCGACGTGGGTCTTCCCGGTCTCGACGGCATCGAGGTGTGCCGGGCGCTGCGCGCCGACGGCGACTGGACCCCGGTCATCTTCGTGACCGCTCGCGACGACGAGGTCGACCGTGTGGTCGGACTCGAGCTCGGTGCCGACGACTACCTCACCAAGCCGTTCTCGCCGCGGGAGCTCGTCGCCCGCGTCAAGGTGCTGCTGCGCCGGCGCGCGGCGCCCGCCTCCCGCGTCCACGCGCTCGGCCGGGTGCGCATCGACGAGACCCGCCGCCGCGTCGAGGTCGACGGTGAGGATGTCGCGCTGACCGCGACCGAGTTCGAGCTGCTCGCCTACCTCGCCGCCTCGCCCGGCCGCGTCTACACGCGTGAGCAGCTGCTGTCGGCGGTGTGGGGGCAGGCCGACTACGGCGGCGGCCGCACCGTCGACGTGCACGTCGCGCAGCTGCGCGCCAAGCTCGGCGAGGCGAGCCCCATCGCGACCGTGCGCGGGGTGGGGTACTCCGCCGACGAGGAGCCCCGATGACCGCCGCCGTGCCGCCCGCGCCCGTCGCCCCGCCCCGGCCGCGGCGACGGCCCGGCACCCTGCGTACGCGCATGACGCTCGTCATGCTCGCCGTCGTCGGGCTCGCCGTCATCGTCACGGGCGTGATCACGGTGCCGGTTGTCCGCAGCTCGACGGTCGGCGTCGCGCAGGACCGCCTCGCCGCGCAGGTAGACCTCATCGCGGGGCTCGATCGCGTGCCGGCCGGGCTCGACGGGTCACAGACCGAGTCCGCCACCGGCGGCACCCTGTTCGCCGTCATCGACGCCCCCGGCACAGGTGCCGCCCGCGGCCCCGGACGCACCTACGCGACCGATGTCGTGCGTCAGGCTCTGGCATCGACGGGCACCTACTCCGGCACGGTGCGCGGCGCCGCAGGCCCCGCCCTCGTCGAGGCCCGGCGCACGAGCGCGGGCTTCGATGTGGTCGCCGCGCTGCCGATGCGCGACCTCGACCCCGCCCTCGGACAGGTGACCTTCCGCGTGCTCATCGCCCTCGCCGTCGCCCTCGCGGCGGCCGCGATCGCCGCCGTGCTGCTCGCGCGATGGCTCAGTCGCCCTCTCGCGGCGACCGCCCGCGCCGCCCGGCGGCTCGCGGCCGGCGAGCGGGGCGTCGACGTGCCGGTCGCGGGGCCGGCCGAGACATCCGAAGTCGCTCTCGCCCTGCGCGCGCTCGACCATGCGCTCGCCACGAGCGAAGGGCGCCAGCGCGAATTCCTGCTGTCGATATCGCACGAGCTGCGCACCCCTCTCTCGGCGATCCGCGGCTACGGCGAGGCTCTCGCCGACGGCGTCATCGACCCCGCCGCCACCGCCGACGCCGGCCGTGTGCTCGTCACCGAGACCGACCGACTCGACCGCTTCGTCGCCGACCTGCTCGAGCTCGCCCGCCTCGAGGCCGACGACTTCAGCATCGAGAGAGTGGATGTCGCAGCCGCCGACCTCGTCGCGCAGGTCGACGAGGCCTGGGCCGCGCGCGCCGCGACCGTGCCCGCGGTGCTGCGCACCCGGGTGGGCGCCGATGCCGGCGTGCTCAGCGCCGACCCGAACCGCATGCGGCAGGTGCTGGACGGACTCGTCGAGAACGCGCTGCGCGCGGTGCCCGCGGGCGGTGAAGTCGTCGTGGTCGCCGCCGCCGACCCCGCCGGCGTGCGGTTCGAGGTGAGCGACACGGGGCCCGGCCTCGACGCCGGCGACCTCGATGTCGCGTTCGACCGCGGGGTGCTGCGCTCCCGCTACCGCGACACGCGCGCCGTGGGCACCGGGCTCGGACTCTCGATCGCCGCGCGTCTGGTCACCCGGCTCGGCGGGACGGTCTCCGCCCGCGCCCGCGACGGCGGCGGAGCCGTGTTCACCGTGCTCCTGCCGCGCGGCTGAGCACCGCTCCCGCCCGGTCCGGATCGACCTCCCGCGCGCGCGGGAGCCCGCTCACGCACGTGCGAACGCGACGATGCGGGCTGCGGCGGCCGCGGCATCCTTGATCATCGTCTCGTGCCCGTGTCCGGAGAGCTCGACCAGGTGCGCGTCGGGGATCTCCTCGACCACGAACCGGCACCAGTCGTGCGGCGACACCGGGTCGCCCTCACCGCGGATGACGAGGGTCGGCGCCACGATGCGCGAGTACGACTCCTCGGGCCGGTGTGCGAGCATCGCCCGCATCTTGCGTCGCAGGTTCGGACCCGCTCGCAGATACTCGCGGGCGCCGCGCACGAGCACGATCGGGCTCTCACCCCAGAGGTCCTGTGCGAGCCGGCCGAGCTGGCGCACAGCCGACCGCTCGGCGATGTTGATCGTCGGGGCACACAGCACGAGTCGCCAGACGAGCATCGGATGCCGCGTCGCGACCTCGGTGGCCACCTGCGAGCCCATCGAGTGCCCGAGCAGCACGACGCGACCGTGCGCCCGGTCGAGACCCCGGTGCCGGAGGAATGCGGCGACGAGGTCGGCCATGCGCTCGATCGTCGGGGTGCGGGGCGGCTCGGGCGCCTCGCCGTAGCCGGGGAGGTCGAGCGCGATCACCTGTCCGCTCTCCCGCAGCCGCACCACCAGATCGGCGAAGACACTGCGGCCCATGCCGATGCCATGCACCAGCACGTAGGCGACCGGCCCCTCGCCCTGCTCCTCGACGACCAGGGTGGACCCGTCGTGCGTGAACGTATACGGCGCGGCGTCGCGGGAGTCTCCGTCGGGCAGCTCGGCGGTCACCATGGGACAGACGCTATCCGGCGCGTGTGACACGCAGGTGACGGGAGGGCGACCCGGTGCCCTCAGTCGGCGGCGGGCCAGGGTCCTTCGGCGACGACCGTGGCGAGATCAGGTCCGAAGGTGAAGGATGCCGCCACCCGCCCCCCGTCGAGCACGCCCGGCAGCCAGCGCTTCGCGTCGTCCCACATGCGCGCGAACGGCACCTGGTCGACGCGGAACCAGGCCGGCACGATCTCGTCGGTCTCGACGGGCTCACCCTGCCAGACGCGGCCGACGAACACGTGCGAACGCTGCGACCACGACGGTTCGTCGGGGAAGAGGTAGTCGAGCACGCCCACCGCGGTGAGATCGGCGCCGTCGACGACGAGCCCGGTCTCCTCGTGGATCTCCCGCACCGCGCCCTCGACGAGCGTCTCGCCTTGCTCGACCTTCCCGCCGATGCCGACCAGCCGGCCGAGGCCGAGACCGGTGCGTTTGAATCCGAGCAGCACCTCGGGTCCTTCCACGCCCTCGCGCAGAAGGAACGCGACGCACACGACCGGCAGCTCCACCCTTCCGAGCGTACGGCGCCGCGGGACGCCCCGATGACGCAGCTGTGCGGCGTGGACGAGGGGCGATCTCCGAGGCTCGAGACGCGCCTCAGCCCGCGACGCCGGCGGTCGGCACGGCGGCGGCCACCGCGGAGCGTGAGCGCACGCCCAGGCGGGTGAACATCGCGGCGATGTGGTTCTCCACGGTCTTCTCGCTGAGGCCGAGGTCGTGGGCGATCTCGGCGTTGCGCCGACCGTCGGCGATGAGTCCGGCGATCTCCCGCTGGCGGGGGCTCAACGCGCTCAGATCCGTGCCGTGGCTGGAGCCGATCCGCGCGGCCAGCGAGACGCGGGAGCGGGCTCCGGTGATCTCGAGCATGTCGGAGATGTGCGCCTGGACGGTGCGCGGCGACAGGAACAGGGCCTCGGCGATCGCCCTGTTGCTGTGCCCCTCGGCCAGGAGCGCCCCGATCTGCCGCTGCCGTGCGGTGAGCATGACGATCTCGCCGGCGAGCTCCGGGTGCGTCCCCCGCAGGCGACGCCACCGTCGTGCGGCGACCAGGCGCACCGATTCCAGGCCGTACGCGTCGGCCTCCGCCGCCACCTCGGCGAGCAGGCGCGCCGCCGACGCCGGGTCGTCGTCGGCGATCGCCGCGGCGTGCACGAGCTTGCCGCGCATGACCTCGGTGTGGGCTCCCGCGCCCTCGTCGAGCCGGATGGCCGCGAGCGCGAGCGTGCGCGCGTCGTCGCGGTGTCCGTCGGAGGCCGCCACGATGCTCTCGGCGCGGGCGACGGATGCCGCGGCCACCGGGAAGCGCGCGAGGTGCGCGGCGCGTGCCACCTGGCTTTTCGCGCTCGCGAGGTCTCCGCGTTCGAGGCTCGCCTCGATGAGCAGTTCGAGTCCGAACGCTTGATCCCACAGCTTCGAGCGTTCGAGGTCGGCGCCCGCGATCGCCACGAGCACCCCGGCGGCGCGCTGCAGCTGTCCGAGGGCGCGCATGCCCCAGGCCACATAGAAGCAGGCGCCGACCGAGAGGTAGTTCACGTCGCCGCGGGTACGTCGGAGCACTCCGCCCGCGAGTCGCTCGAACCCGATCCGGTCGGCCCGGCCGGCGGCGGCGAACGCGGCGATCGCCGCCACGACGGCATGGGCTCGCGCGGGCACACGGGCGCCGGCGTGCGAGATGGCATCGAGCACGCCGCGGGCCTGGTCGGTGTGCCCCTGGAACGCGAACGAGCGGGCCAGCAGCAGCTGCAGCGTCAGCGCGGCGCCGTCGACGGGGCCGTCGGGGGTGGCGGAGATCTGTCCGGGCGCCAGCCCCGTCGCCCGCAGGATCGGCGGGATCGCCGCGAACGCTCCCGCACTCATGGCGGCCTCGGCGAGCAGGTAGCAGGCGAGAAGATGACCTCGCCCGGGCGCGGCGAGCGTCGCGACGATCTCAGGCAGTCGGATGCCGCGCCGCGCCGCGTGATCGGTGCCGACCATCGCATCGCACATCAGCAGGGCCGCGGCCGCGAGGCGGCGCACGTCGCCCGGAGCATCGGTGGCGGCATCCCAGGCGGCGTCGGCCTCGTCGATCGCCACCGGGAACCGGCAGGCGACTACCGCGGCGATGGCGCAGGCGACGCCCAGCAGGGCGGCATCCGCCGGTGATCCCGCATCCGAGCGCTGGCGTCGGAGCGTGTCGTGCAGCGTCCCCGCGTCGCCCGCGAATGCCGCACGCAGCACGTCGTCGACCACCGCCCACATCTGCGCGTGCGCGTCTCCTGCGGCGCTCATATCCCCTGCCGTCTCCGTCCGTCGGCGGACGGTTGCCCCCAGTACGACCTGCCGCGTTCGGCAGGATCTCACGGCTGTCGGGCGCGGTCGCCATCGACCTTCCTTCAGTATGCCTGAATACGCCGAATCCCCTATGCAACGGATTCCGTCGGACGCATAGTCTCTCGGCGCGGTCGGCGATCGGGCGGCTCGGCCCCCAAGAGCCGCTCGGTCGTCGATCGTCCTGAGGCATCATGCCCTGCGTGCATTTTGGGGGCGTCGGGACGGTGTCGCAGGTCGCCCCGGACGGTGTGTGGGACCGCCCGGGGCGTCTCCGTCTTCGCGCGCGGCACAGGGCGAGCGGATCGCCGGCGGTGTCGGAGCGACGCCGTAGCGTGGAGGTCATGCGCATCCTGCACACGTCCGACTGGCACCTCGGTCGTACGTTCCACGGCACGAGCACTCTCGCCGCGGTCGAGACCGTGCTGCGGGCGATGATCGCTCAGGTGCGCGAGCATCGCGTCGACCTCGTCGTCGTCGCCGGCGACGTCTTCGACTCCGTGACCCCGGCCGCCGCGACCTACGCCCTTCTCACCGAGACGCTGCTCGACCTGCGCGATGCGGGGGCGAGTGTGATCGTGACCAGCGGCAACCACGACTCCGCCGCCCGGCTCGGGTTCCAGGCGCCGCTGCTGCGCGAGGGCATCCGAGTGCTCACCGACCCCGCGCGTCTCGCCGAGCCCGTCACCGTGCACGATGCCGAGGGGCCCGTGCACGTCTACGGCATCCCGTTCCTCGAGCCCTCGCTCGTGCGACACCTGTGGCCGGATATCCCGACGCGCACGCAGCACGACGTGCTCGGTCACGCCATGTCGCTCGTGCGCGATGATCTCGCGGAGCGCGGGGGGCGCAGCATCCTGCTCTCGCACTGCTTCGCGGCCGGCGTCGGCGCCACTCCCGGCGTCGAGCGCGACATCACCCAGGGTGGCATCGACCTCGTTCCGCTGTCGGTCTTCGACGGTCCCGACTACGTCGCCCTGGGGCACATCCACGGGCGGGCGACGCTCAGCGAGCGGGTGCGCTACAGCGGCGCCCCGCTGCACTACAGCTTCGGCGAGCGCGACAAGCCGCGCGGCGCCTGGCTCGTCGACCTCGACGCGGCGGGTCTCGCCGCGGTGACCTGGCTCGATCTTCCGGTGCCCCGTCGCCTCGCCGTCGTGCGCGGCACCTTCGACGAGCTTCTCTCCGATCCGCGCTTCGACGTCGACGAAGACGCCTGGGTCAGCGCCGAATACACGGATGCCGCGCCTCAGCCCGATCCGATGCGACGGCTGCGCGAGAGATTCCCGTGGTGCGCGACCGTCGCGCACACGCCCGCCGGCGGCCGCTCGGGCGAGCGCACCGACTACGGCGCCCGCGTGCGTGCCGCCCGTGACGACGTGCAGCTGGTCGACGCCTTCCTCGCGCACGTGCGCGTCGGGGAGGGGCTGAGCGACGACGAACGAGCGGTCCTCGCCGACGTGCTGGCGGAGCGGTCGGCGACGGAGGCGGCGCGGTGAAGCTCCACAGCCTCGAGCTCGAGGGCTTCGGACCGTATCGCGAGCGCCAGCGCGTCGACTTCGACGCGTTCGACGCCGACGGTCTGTACCTCATCACCGGTCGCACCGGGGCGGGCAAGTCGAGCATCCTCGACGGCGTCTGCTTCGCGTTGTTCGGTGCGGTCCCTCGTTACGAGGCGGGTGACAAGCGCCTGCGCAGCGATCACAGCGGCCCGAACGACATCACCGAGGTCGCGCTGGAGTTCTCGGCGGCGGGCGAGCGCTGGCGCATCGTGCGGGCGCCCGACTACGAGCGGCCGAAGCAGCGCGGTGAGGGCGTCACGCTCGAGAAGGCGCGGGCCGAGCTCGCCCGGTGGGACGGCACCGGATGGCGGGGCGTGGCGGCAGGGCCGCGCGACGTGGGGGTCACGCTCGCCGAGGTGGTCGGGCTCACGCAGGCGCAGTTCCTGCAGGTGATCCTGCTCGCGCAGAACCGATTCCAGCGGTTCCTGCTCGCCCGCAACGACGAGCGGCAGGAGCTGCTGCGCACTCTCTTCGACTCCCGCAGTTACGACGATCTGACGCGCCGCCTCGACGAGCGGCGCAAGTCGGCGCGCGACGCGCTCGACCGCGGTGCCGACGCCGTCGCGCTCGTGCGCCGGCAGGCCGCCGAGCTGATCGCGCGCGAGGGGTGGGGCGGCGATCCCGTCGCTGCCGCTGCCGCTGCCGACTCCGACCTAGAGCCAGCCGATCTCGACGCCTCCGATCTCGAGGGTGCCCTCGCCCGCGCGGCGGATCGGCGTGCCGCGATCGCGCAGACGGCGGTGACGGCGGATGCCGCGGCGGTCGCGGCATCCGATGCCCTCGCCGACGCGCGCCGGATCACCGACCAGCAGACCGAGCGGGCCGCGCAACGGCGACGAACGGCCGAGCTCGCCGCGGCGGAGCCCGCCATCGAGGCATCGCGCACCGAGCTGCGGCGGGCGCTCGCCGCCGAGGCGCTGCGCGAAGTCGTCGA
>MDSZ01035460.1_pt1 | contig 34292 bp, 28 predicted proteins | sample 811201 | NCBI WGS metagenome assembly MDSZ01 (sample SAMN05326647, study PRJNA326480) | marine metagenome | isolation source: seawater | place: Indian Ocean: North | collected 2010
AGGTGGACTGACCGGGTTAATCCATGCTTGGCGTGCGCACAAATCGGGGGACTCTGTAACCGTTTTCGAGAGTGGTGAATGCACTGGCGGAGTTTTACAATCGAAGAATTTGGATGGCTATCTGCTTGATTATGGAGCAAACACCCTGAATCTGAGAAGTAAAGATGTTGCTGATATCATGGAAGAATTAGGAATTCTTGGACATGCCATTGAAGCAAACCAAGAAGCCAATCTTCGCTTTATTGTGAGGGATGGTAGACTTGTATCCCTTCCCCATGATTTCTCCTCCTTTCTTACGAGTTCTTTCCTATCACCTCTTGGCAAACTCCGTCTACTTTGCGAACCATTCATCGCAAAGGGCAAAAAAAAGGACGAAACCGTGGCAGACTTCATATCGCGCAGGTTGGGGAAAGAGGCTCTTACCTATGCGGGAAATCCATTTCTATCAGGAATTTATGCGGCCAAACCAGAAAGCCTTTCCCTCCCTCATGCCTTTCCCGGATTACAGGAACTGGAACAAGTGCACGGTTCTGTATTCAAAGGAATGATCAAATCAAAAAAGAATCCCAATCGTCTACCCAAGACCCGCTTAATTAGCTTTCCACAAGGTATGCAGGAATTACCCAGTCATATATCCAATCAATTACCCGACAATTCTATCAGGTTGCAATCCAAGGTTTTAAAGATTGAGAAAAGAGAAAACAAATGGCGGGTAGTTACTCAGGGTGATGATTCCAGTAAAGGGGAGGTTATTTTTGACCGCGTGATATGCTCAATCCCTGCCCACCAATTAATGAGCATTGACTGGAATGGTCTCCATAAAAAAGAACTCATTGAACATTTGGCGGATGCAAAACACTATCCCCTTGCCCTGGTCTATCATGGATATGAAAAAGAAAATATATCCCACCCTCTCAACGGTTTTGGATTTCTTGTCCCAGCAGTAGAAAAAAGAAAGATCCTGGGAACACTTTTTTCCAGTACCATATTCCCCGGAAGGGCACCAAAAAACAAGGTTCTTTTGACTACATTTGTGGGCGGAGAGCGCCAACCGGAACTCACAGAATGGGAAGATGAAAAAATCCATAACATGGTAAAAGATGAACATACCGATCTTTTGGGAACTTCCAAAAATCCGTCTTTTAAGAAAATTATTCGCTGGCCCAAAGCCATTCCTCTCCCAGACCAAAGTATGCAAACCAGAAAACAGGCTGCCCTAAAACTGGAAGAACAAAACCCGGGACTGATCTTTACCGGTTCTCATCTATGCGGCCCTCCTCTACCAAGCTGCCTGCAGGCAGATATGGTCTAATTTTTTCTCTGGCATTTCTTTGTGAAAGATTGCCTCAGTCCTCGTCCCTTGATAAGTAGATTCTCCTATAGATTGTATCAGTAATCATGAATTCAAATAAATCAGAACATCCTGTAAAGACCCTTCTTATCCTGCTCAATATGGGTGGACCTCAGAATAAGGACGAAATCCATCCATACCTAAAAGAGCTTTTTCAGGACCGTGAACTCTTAAAGTTACCCTTCCAAAAAATCCTCGGACGATTCATTGCTTGGCGTAGAACGCCCAAAATTCAGGAACGGTATGAAGAGATCGGGCAATATTCCCCGACCAAGGCCATCATGGAAAGCCAATGTGAAGGGATCGCACAGAAACTCGATCAACTAAGCCCGGAATCTGCGCCTCATGTTTGTGTGTCGGGATTCCGTTACTGCTCTCCTCGCCCGGGAGAAATGATCAAGCAATATAAAGGTGCCGAGAAGATCATTCTTTTTTCTCAATACCCTCAGCATAGTTGCTGCACCAGTGGTTCCTCTTTTTGCGATGCCTACAGGTGGCTGAACAATCAAAACAGCTCCGACTACCAAGATAAAATATCAGTGATTGATCAATGGTGGGACCGTGCTGATTATACCGAACTTTGGGCCATGCTCATCCAAAGGAAATTTGAGGAAATGAAAAAAGAACACGGGTTAAAAGACGAAGATATCCGGATCATCTACTCTGCGCACAGCCTTCCCGAATCATACTGCCTTGAAAAAGGCGACAAATACAACGAGGAAATTCAGGGCTCTGTCAACCGAATCGAGAAGGTTTTGCAGGAAAATGGTTTGCGTCACGAAGGTGCCTTGGCCTGGCAAAGCAAAGTTGGGCCCCAAAGAACGAAATGGCTCTCCCCATCCACTCCCGATGTCATTGCCGAAACCAAGCAAAAGGCCATTCTAATGGTACCCATCGCCTTTACCACCGACCATATCGAGACCCTCGATGAAATTGATATTGAGTTTCGGGGCTATGCTGATGAGGTGGTTGATCACTTCGCCCGAGTGGACTGCTTTAACATGGAGGAAAAGTTTATCGACTTATGTGCCAGACTTGTAATTGAGCACATGAATGATGATTTCAAGTCTTCAATCCGGCCATGTTGCGTGAATTGCGAAGGCACGGACTGTGCTTCTATGCGTAAGTATTTTGGTTCCTCTCCGGTGCACGCAACCGCTTAAGTTCAATACACTCAAATTTGTTTTTATATTCGAAATAACCAGCTACTCATTCTAGTAATATGTCGAGTCATCCATCTGGCCAATGAACCCTCATGATGTTCGAGATTTGCTTTGGTTAGCCACTGTACTGTACGGTGTATCTTTTGTAATAGGCCTGTTTAAGACAAGGTATAGTCTTGCGAATGGCCTAAAAGAAAGTCCTTTTATTCTTATCCTCTTGGGTTTTTTACTCCAGACCCGTGCTCTTTATCTCCGAGGACTGGAAGTGCATGGATGTCCGCTGGGCAATGGACTCGAAAGAACACAGTTTATTCTGTGGTCACTCATTCTTAGCTTTCTCCTGCTTCGTCTAATATGGAAGCTCAATATGTTAGGGACTTTTTGTGCTGCAGTATCCCTATTATTGGGTTCGCTTTCCCTGACTCTAAAATCTTGGGATTCTCCTTACTGGATGGCAAATGGATACACCCGTCTATTCAGGGACCCATGGATTGAATTACATGCTTCCCTGGCTATTTTTAGCTACGGACTGTTTTGTTTACTTGCGGTGGTTAGCATGATGTATCTTTCTCAACGCCAGGCACTGCTTTCGCGAAGAACAGGTTTTCTTGGCCCTTACCTTGCTCCCATTCAGGATTTGGAGGTTGCAGCTATGCGACTTCTTACTGCGGGAGTTTCCTTTCTCAGCCTATCTATGGTCGTTGGAACGATGCATTGGACACGTCATCCCGAATTTGTTAGCCATCTTAAACTGACCGTGACCACCGCACTTTGGATCGGATACCTTCTGCTTCTTGCTATGCGTATGAGTAATCGACTGTATGGTGCTCGATTTGCTAAATGGACCATTGGTCTGTTTGCCCTCGCACTATTGTCTCTTTCTTTGGTTAATTCAAAAACCAAGAAGCAAGCCCTCCACGCATCTCCGCCTTCTTCGTTTTCTCTGATTAGCCCATGAGCACCACCTCGGAATGCAGCCTTTTTCTTCTTGGCACATCTCACCAGGTTGCCAATTTAAATGAGCGCGAAACTATCGCCCTGCCCCCTGATTCGACTGATATGTTCTATCGGGGCCTGGAAAATCTTCGCGGATTAGAAGAGTGTTTGGTCCTTAACACATGCAACCGTACCGAAATTTATGGTGCGGCAAATCATTCCTTCGAAATCGATCAATTGATCCAATATCTTGCAAACTTCCGGAATCTTTCAGAGGAATTCATCAGCCAAAGAACATACCAAAGATCAGGTGAAGATGTGGTTCGCCATTTGTTCGAAGTTGCCTCTGGGATAGATTCTCAAATGGTTGGTGAAACCGAAATTCTCGGACAGTTAAAAAAAGCATACGACGAGGCGAGCGAGCGTAATTCGACTGGGAAATTTTTGAACAGGTTATTTCAAAAAAGTTTTCAGGCTGCCAAATGGGCACGCACCAACACCGGTATTTCCCGAGGTCAGGTAAACCTGGGCAATGTTTTGTGCGAGTTGGCCCGCAGAATATTTGGCCGGATAGATCAGTGCAGGTTATTGGTTGTGGGGGCAGGTGAGGTCGCAGAGAGTGCGTTGGAAGCGTTTAAATCTCGCGGTTCCGAAGCAATCACAGTTACTGGTCGTACATTTGACTGGTGTCCACTAAGCAGAAGGAAGCCAGATGAGTTAGCACAAAAATTTGATGGGTTCACTCTGGCTTATTCAAAGTTTCACGAATCATTACATCTCTTCGATGTGGTACTGGCATCCACTGCCAGTGCCAAGGCATTGCTTACTAAAACTCAAGTTGAAAATGCCATGAGAAAACGGCCTTCAAAACCCCTTTTTCTGATTGATGCATCTGTGCCAAGGAATGTGGAGGATGCTGCATCCACGGTGGACAATGTATTTCTCTACAACATGGACGATGTCTCAACGATTGCGAACGAAAACCTCCAATCCCGCCTATCAGAAGTGGAGCGTTGCCGGGTCGCTCTTTCCAAACGAGCAATTCGTTTGTGGGAGCAAATTCAGGCTCAGCCAAGCTTGCCTTCCTGAAACAACCATTGTGCCACGCCTTGTTCTTTTGAGTGAGCGAGCAGACCGTGCAAAGAGCGAGCACTTTCCTTTGCCTTTTTCCCTGATGAAAAAGGATCATCCAACAGGCAACCAATTTCATGTGCGAGCTTGGGACCATTGGCCTGGCCTTGTAAAAACTCCGGATTGGGCGGATCATCAGGCAGCAACAGATTCGCCATGCCCAAATAGGGCACTCCCACTAAGATTTTCCCGAGAAGGTAAGTGATTGGGTGTGCCCGGTATCCAATTACTCCTGGAATACCCGCCCAGGCACAGGCAAGTGACATCGTGCCTGAACTCATCAAAGCGGCACAGGCAGGAAGATCAGAGTTTCGATCCACAACCTTGATTTTATCCGCAATTTTTTTCCGGCTTTGAACCATCGATTCAACCAGGGTACGAATACCGTCGTTTGAGACAGGAAGTAAACCATTTACACTTCTTTTTTTGGTGTTAAGGATTTCGAATGCGTCCAGAAAACTGGGCAAAATGCGTGAGACCGCCTGGGTCCGACTCCCGGGTAGCAACAGAAGACCGCCAGATTCATCATATCGTACTGATGGATGATAAGACGGGTGAGCAAAAGGATGACCGACAAAGGAGACAGGCAGTGATACATCGGAGTAGCAATCCTTCTCAAATGGGAAAATAACCCCCAATCCATCCAAAGTTTCTGCCATTCCAAATCGACGCTTTGGTTTCCACGCCCAGAGTTGTGGGCTGATATATTGCAAAACAGTGGTGTGCCCTCCTCCCTTTTTTGAGATTCCACGATCCCTCAAGGCACGGGCCAATCGAAGATTAAAGCCCGGATAATCAACAAGCAAAACACAGCGTGGCCGGACTTGTTCAATCCATGCAATTGCTCGGTCAAATATTTTTCGAAAAAAAGAGTAATTTTTAATTACCTCGATCAAACCAACAACTGCGTGGTCAGCTAAGGGGTAAATCATATTTGCTCCGGTCTTACTCAATTCATTTCCTCCCAGGGCAGAAATTTTTAATCCCGGATGCTCACAGGAAAGATCTTCTATGAGTCTGGCGGCGTGCTCATCTCCCGATGCCTCTCCGGCAATTACCAAAAGGTCACAGGGACCAGTTGCAGGCGAGAAATCAACTTTCTTGCTCAAGATATCCAGCTAGATTGTATCTGCCGAGTAATGGTCAGAGCAACCTCAAGTGCCGATTTCCCAAAACTCCCATCTGTTTTTGGGGTTTTTGTTTCCCGCACACAAGAGAGAAAAGACTCAAGTTCAAGTGCTAGTGGTTCACCCTGCTCCACGGGCACCTCATGCCTTTCAAGGGATGGGCCAGATTTTTTTATCAAGTGACCTTTCTGATTCATGAAATCAAGAGATAAATACCCGCTATCCTGAAACACCCGGATTTCACGGGCCTTCTTTTCACTTACCCGACTAGCACTCAAATTGGCCACACATCCATTGGCAAATTTGATCCTGGCATTGGCAATATCCTCCGTGGGAGAAAGCACTCGGACTCCAATAGAATCAATCCGCTCGATTGAAGAATCGACCAAGGCCATGGCAATACCGATATCATGAATCATTAAATCCAGAACCACCCCTACTTCAGTACCACGAGGCTGAAATGGCGCGAGCCGTTCCACAGTCAAATACTTAGGATGATCAACCTCTTTCTCAAGAAAAGTCATTACCGGGTTGTAGTGCTCAATATGGCCAACTTGAACCATGACATTTGCGGCTTTTGCTTGAGTCAGAATCGACTCTGCCTCCACCGAAGAAACGCACAAAGGTTTTTCAACAAGCAGATGACACCCCTGCTCGACCAAGGTCAGGGAAACCTCCGCGTGCCGGTCGGTAGGACAAACAACACTCACTGCATCACAGGCAATACCTAATTCTTCAATCGATGAAAAACGAGTACATCCATATTCAGCACAAACCGCATTTGCGGCATCGTCACTGGGTTCAAAAATACCAACCAAGGTTGCCCCTTCTAAGGAATGGTACAACCGGGCATGATGCTTGCCCAAATAACCAACTCCGGCTACGCCGCATTTTAGGGATGGTTCCATAACATTGTTAATGAGGGAATATGTAAAACGGGTCAAACCTCGTTCAATTTTCCTTCAGTAAGAATAGTCTGCTGATCGGTTGCCCTCGCAAATGCAAGGTTGTGAGTAACCAATATTAAGGAAGCCCCCTCTTGCGAACAAGCATTGAGCAACAAATCCATTACTTCCCCCCCGGTGCGTTCATCCAAGTTACCGGTCGGCTCATCTGCCAATAATACTTTGGGGCGATTAAGTAAAGCACGGGCAATGGCAACTCGTTGTCTCTCCCCACCAGAGAGCTTACCAGGGATCTGCCTTGCCTTACCTTCGACCCCCATCTGCCTGAGAAGTGAATGTGCTCTCTCAATCATCGACTGGTTCATCCCTCCGGATATCCGGGCGGATAAAGTCACATTTTCCAAAACATCGAGCTCAGGAACTAGGTAATACGCCTGGTACACAACCCCCAAAAAATTGGCACGATGGGCGACTTCATTACGACTGGCCCGGCGATCACACCGCATAATCCTGTCCTCCCAGGACAACTCTCCTGTATCTGCATTTTCAATGCGGGCAAGAATATTTAGCAAAGTAGTTTTGCCACAACCTGACTCCCCTCTAATGCTCAGGGATGATCTGGCAGGCAGGGACAGATTAATAGACTGTAATACGCGAATATTCTCGTTACCAAAACGAAAAGTTTTGGATAGTTCTTTTCCTTGCAGCACAGTCGAGCTATTCATTACGCAAAGCATCAGCAGGGTTCATACGAGCAGCCCGCCAAGCGGGAATCAAACCAGCAAGTGTGGAAACAAAAACGGCAAACAATCCAAATGTCAAAAATGTGGATGCACTCTCTGATGATTCCCAGGGGTAAGGCACATTGAGACTGTAAAAATCATAGAACTGGGCGACTCCACTTTTGCCCTCATCTCCAGCTATCCGCACCACGATGAAAGACATGATTTCATCCCGAAAACAAATAAACAGAAGGGCCAACCCGCATCCGAGCACCGCCCCCAGTAAACCGATCAGAAATCCCTGCAGGCAAAAAATCGAACCGACTGCAACTCTTGCCCCACCCATCGCCACCAGCAATCCGATTTCGCGGACCTTTCTAAGAACCGTGGTCATCAGGGCAATCGCAATAGCAAAAGCAGCAACCAGTCCGATCGGGACCATGATCAGGATCATTAAATATTCCTCAAATTTCAGGAGATCAAAAAACCAGGCATTCTCCACAAACCAAGGAACAAATGCCCAGTCTCCCGATCTTGGCAATTCCAACTGTTCACAAAAAGAATAAAGCGTATCCTCGTTCCCAGAAATCTGGGAAGAGAACTTCAGGAACATTCCATCACAAAGCCCAGTTGAGGAGCGAACATCTTCCAATAACCGAAATGTACCAATCATTGCCTCAGCGTGAAAACCCTGCCAAGGAACTTCAAAAATACCTCCAACCCGAACCTCTTTGGGCGGTACCATCTCGTCTGCCTGTGCACGCTCTATCATAGCAGGCGAAAAAACTTCTACAGTGGATGATCGAAATGTCTGGTAGATGGACACTGATCCAATTTCCGGCTCAACAAATGGAGACATCAGGGCAAATGTGGGAGTGCCCGGACCACCATCCAGCAATCCATCTTTTGGCTTCAGGGTGGTGTTAAAATCAAGCCCAGCAGAACGAATTGACCATTGATTATCTCCGATATATACAATCTCCCATTCAGCGGAAGGAACCCCGACTCCCAATTGGACCACCTTCACACCGAGTTGATCATCAGCCAAGCCTTTTGATTTGCCCATCCGTAGAATTGCACCTGGGCGTACCCCCAATCGATTGGCCACATACTGGCTAACAAAGACAACATCATCCTGCAAAGATGCAATTTGGGGAACTGGGGTAACATCCACAGCATTATGTGCTTCCATTCTCATCTGCCCGCTTTGTAAAAACTCATCAAGAGGTAAGACCGATTTGCCTCCGGATAGATCAATACCGATCGAAAGTGGGACTGAATGATAACTCTGTCTCTGCAAGAGTAAGGGCCCCTGTAAATATGGGGAAACTGCCAAGACCTCAGATTGGGCAAGTAGTTCCTGCTGCAGCTTTGGCCATTCCTTAGTCCGGCTCAATGGAATGGCCCGAGCGTGCCCCTGAGCATCAATAATATCCTCCCTGAATTTGTGCTGAAATCCCTTCATAAATGCGACCACTACAATCATCACATTTACACCAAGGGCGACACCGACAACTGCCAGAAAGGAGAAAAAAGAAACTTTTTTCTGGGATGGGAACAATTGTTTCCACGCAAGAAAGAAGGGCCAGGAAATCTTCACAAACTAGGTAATAGGGAGCAAAAGCATGGCAGGATCAGTCCTTGGGAACAGACCTGGTAAAATTTGAATCAACAAGACTGAGATTCAAATCAGAAGGAATAAATTCGACTACTTTGTTTGTCCATTCCTCAATAGTTTTGCTATCGACTTGTGGGATGGGATATTTCTCCTGAAAGAAATATACATAGACCGAATAGAGCACAAATACCCCAACCAGGAAAAGTGCCATACGAAAAAGACTTTTCAAAATCAGAAAGATCAATAGCAGTGCAAGCAAAGCGAGCACCAAAGTAAACAACGGGTTTGCCGTAATCTGATTCACCACATCCTGCATTGGGTATCAATCCTTGCGAAACTAGAGGGATTCTACAATGAAAATCCTGAGGTTTTGCTACTAGATAAAAATTATTCAATTACCAAACCAGCCGGCATCGAGTATCCTTCTTTCTCTATACTTTTGCTCAAATCATGAAGATCTCGACGTAATAAACTGGCCCTTGCCTCTGCAGTTATACGATTGGCTCTTTTGACCTCCAGTTGGGCATTCCATCTTGTCCGTTCTTCATCATTGATAAAACCAGTTCTGGGCAATCGTTGATCAAAAGATCCGAAACGGGCCATTTCTAAGGCCAAACTCAGCTCGGATAATTGGCATTCACTGGCATATTTTTCCGCATCCACAACCTGGGCACGCAACTTCAACCATTCCCCCTCAAAAATCAGAGATTTTTTTCGATCCTCGCTCTTTTTCAACTTAGTTGCAATTGATTCATAGGACCGATGGTCAAACCCATCCAAAGGGCCCTTCCCCAACTGACCAGCAGTAGGGTCAAGGCCGGACTGGCACCCCGCCACCCAAGCTAATAAAAGCGAGATGAAAAAAGTTTTTCGGAACGAAATATTTATTTCTGTACCCACTCGCCGGATGATTTTTTAAACCAATGACCTGACTTTGCCTTGGTTGCAATCCCCTGTGAAAACTTCCGGGCAACCGCAGCAACATCCCCCCCAGTTTTGCGGGCCAGATCCTTAAACAACTGTGTGCGATCGGCATTCTCCGATTCGACCAGTTTAGCAGAACTCTTGTTGGTGGATTGCCGAAGGTGTAAAAAACCATCCACTCCTTCGCCAACACTGCCAGCATCTTTTGCGGCAACCACCTCCGACAGTCGGGCCTTCATCCGGTCCGAATAGTCCGCCCTTGCTGATGGCAAAAGAACTAAAACGATAAGAAAGAATGAGAAAAATCGGTTTTTCATAGTGATAGAATGATTAGTTGATGGATTCTTCATCATAAAGGTCGTCAAGGAAACTATTCACTTCCTTTTCAATCTTAATGGTAATATTATGATCTAGAGTTATGTGGTGCTGTGTTTTAACCACAGTGCATGAGAACAGGGAAGTAAGAACTAAAGATAAACTTAATTGGATTAATTTATTCACTTATTTCAGGTAAGATGAAGGATCGGATTCGGGCAATAATGTTCTTTGACTAAAATTCATATTATCATGGAGTAATTCCCCACCTGGAAAGATTGGCCTGCTGGATCAAAGCGTCCAAACCTCCAATGATCTTGGGGCGATACTCAACGCTTATTTCCTTACCATCCACTTCTGACTCTCCTCGTACATTCATCTCCACCAACCTCTCTCCATCTTCATTTACTTTGAAGATAAGGTTTAAACCGTCGAGGTTTAGGTCCATCAGGGCTCTTTCCAAGAGAAACATGTTTTCATACTCCGAACTTTTGGGCTCAAGTCCATCGGTCAGCATTCCTTCGGTATTGAGGTAGAGCTTGGCAGAGTCGGAAGAATCCAAAGACAGTGCACCCCCGTAAAAGTCCCAACCGGTGAACGGGTCGTTGCGTATGTTCAAGACTCCCGATAGATTCCCATCCATACGGGCATCCAGCCCCTCAAACAATGATATGACTTCCTGGGAATGGATACCTCTGGCGAAGGCCCGCAGTTGGAGATCTTCAAGGTTTTCCCCAATTTTTGTCTTTTCCAAAGCAATTAATCCTCCAAAAGCTTGGAGTTCGACAGTTTCAATTATCTTATCCCCATTTGGAAGTAATTCAAAACGAACCTCTCCATCTTCCAGAACCTGTTCCCCTGCATGGAAATCAAATCGAATGCTCTGGGTTCCATTGCTGTCCAAAGGGTCCAAAGAGTTCATCTTTATATAACCTTGAATATTTTTGTATGCAAAATCTTCATGTTTGGGAAAAGATAGTTCTGATTCCAAAAAAGAAAGGTCTACCCGACCCGGCGTAGAATCGGGCATCTCAATGACAAAATTGGCCGGCTCCAGTGAAAACTCAAAATCATTTGCTCGCATATTAACCTTGGAAACTTCCAACCGTTCAGTTGATTCCACTTTGAAATCTATTTCGAGATCCTCAATCTTCTGATCTTCACCCAAAAACACCTCCTCTATCGATATGGTTTGATCACTTTCTAACTTGGGTAAGGATTCCAAGCGAATTTCCCCTGTATAACCAAGATTGTGAAGATTAAGTCCAAGGGCAGGAAGAGATCCATTTGCCTTGTGCAATTTTACCTGAAAACGGTCTTCTCCCAACCATTCAAGACTTAACTCACCATCATATAGATTGGAAAATCCTTCTTCCAGGTGGAGGGCGGAAAAACGAATTTTTGCCTTCCGCACCCCGATAATTTCTCCTTCTTCTCCAAAGGCAAACTCCACACCATCAACCACCAAGCCAATTAACTCCGACTTGGGTAATACTCCCTGGGTCCTCAATCTCTGCACTCTAAAAGTAAGACTGGGTTTCCCTTCTTGTAAATTCGCAGATATTTTCAACCCTTGCACATCCAGGTTTTCGCCCCAAGTCATGTTCGCATAGAAGTTTGATTCGATCCATGTTGGTGTATGCGGAGTAACAAAGAGGATGGCTTGTGGCACATTCAGGGTAATCCCCATGGTTTGCAAAACCAGGTTGCTGACATTAAATTCCATGAATTGGTCAATGATTCCGTTATTCTCGACCCGACCAGTCCACTGACCTTTGGCCATCCCCTGATCAATCTTGACCCATTCACTCAAACCAAACTCACTGCCTTGGTTTAGAATCTGAGACATCGAAGATACGGTCTGTGAAACAGGTGAAATTTCAGGAAAATGAAGGGAAGCACCGAGGAAAAGGTCGGTGCCCTCCTCTATAATTGTAAAATCTCCAAACCAAGCTAAACCAGATAAATTGCCATCCATTCTCAACTGGGCAAGTCCAGGGTGAAAATCTCCCTCAATTGCCAATTTTGTGGGAAATTCCAGCCCGTCACTGCTAAAATTGATTAAAGCATCCCGCAAACGAAAATGCTGAAGTGGTGGATTTGTCAGAAATTCTTCTGCCCAAGATTTTATAGAGCCAAAGTTTTCCTCCTCATCATCGTTATTTTGCAAACGCCTAGACAGATCGGATAATTCAATTTGCATATGGGGAGAAGTAAGAGAAACTGCATGGACTTTTCCACTGCTCAGACCAACAGGGTCGTATCGCACATCCAACTGTTTCAATGAAAGATTCCCCTCATTTGACAGTACATTTACCCGCGATACTCCAATAGCCCATGGATTGATATAATCAACAGAGATCGAGTTTAAGTCGGCGCTCATTTCTGCTAATACCCCACCCATCCAGCTTTCCAGGAATCTGGGCATACTGGACCAGATAAAAACCAAGGTCGCACATATAACAGCGACGATCCAAGAAATAATCTTCCATTTGGATACCCCTTTTTTCATACCAAACCTCCTAGATTGCCCACATCCCAGCAAGAGGAAAGCCTAAAAGGCGACTTTAATGCTTTCTGTGGCCCCTTGATACAGAATTGCCATGAAGAAATTGGTGGAGACGACCGGCCAGTTTTGGGCCAATGCCCTCCACCGTTTGCAAATCCTCAAACTTTGCTCTCTTTAACCTATCCAAAGATCCAAACTTTTTTAGGATTGCGTCTCGCTTGACCTTGCCCAAACCGGAAAAGTCATCGAGCAAAGACTCCCTAATTTTTTTGCTTCGTAGATCCGCATTGAATTGATTGGCAAACCGGTGAGCCTCATCACGCAAACGCTGAAGGAGTCGCAATGCCGGATGCCTTTCTGCTAACTTTAATTCATTTCGCTCATCTTCAAACACAATGGTTTCTTCCCTCTTGGCCAAACCAATCAATAAGGGAGCACTTATACCTAATTGTTCAAATGCTTGTTTAGCCGCACCAACCTGCCCAATGCCACCATCAATCACCACCAGATCGGGCATAGGTCTCGCTTCATCATTTAATCTTTTATAGCGTCTGCCGACCACTTCCTGCAACGAGCCAAAGTCATCATTCCCTAACCCCCCACGCACTTTAAACCTACGATAACTCCGACGGTCCGGCCGGCCGGCCACAAAGCGAACCATGGAAGCGACCACAAAGGTTCCTGACACATGAGACACATCAAAACACTCAATCGTCTGAGGTTTTGATTTTAATTCCAGAACATTGGCAAGAGCTTCCAAAGATCCATCCTCCAATTTATCGTCCTTTGGCCAATTTCTGGTGAACCGACGGGTTTTTCGAATAGTTTTGGATAATGCATCGGATAGATCACGCAACTTCGCCGCTCTTTCAAAATCCATCGCTTCTGATCGTTTGACCATCTCCTCCTTCAATTCCTTGAGCAATTCTTTGGTTCGACCTTCCAGAAAAGAACATGCCAGGTCCACTCTTTCGCGATATTCATCAATGGTAGTTTCATTATGACCCGCAAAAATTTCTGACCTTGCATCGCAATACAACCGAACCCGCCCATTGGAAAGAATTTCAGGCTTGGCATCGTTTAGAAGAATACCAAACCTTTTTCTCATCTCGCTTAGAGTGGAACGAAGCATGCCCGCCTGTGCAAACGGGCCATAGTAGTGCGAACCGTCCTCTTTCCGGTTTCGACAAAGACGGAAACGGGGTAATTTGTTTTGTAAATCAACCTGCACCAGCAGGAATTGTTTATCATCGGTAAAATCAGTATTATACCTGGGTTTGTACTGTTTAATCAATTTTCCTTCCAGTAAAAGTGCCTCGGTCTCGCTGCGCGTTTGATGAACTGAAATTTCTCTAACCATCTCCACCATAGCCGCAATTTTGGGCTGGGCACGGACAAACCTTCTGGAACCCTGAAAATAACTGGATACCCGTCGTTTTAAATTTTTCGCCTTTCCTACATAAATAACCTGGCCCAAACGATCTTTCATCAGATATACCCCAGGAGTCTGGGGCAATGCCCGGACAACTCCGCCCAAATGATGTTTCTCATTTTGCATTGGCAATCTAAAGAATCCTTCGTAGCTTAAAAATTGCAAGTCTACAACCAAACCTTGGGTTATCCAACCCAAACGCCAATCCTTTGTCATGAGCTCAACCATACGCGTAGAAACTATAACTCTTGGAGATGAACTCCTTCTCGGAATCCGAGAAAATTCTCATCTCACCTATCTTGGTTCCCAATTTACACATCATGGAATTGAGCCCTCGGTCAATCTGGTAATCCGGGATAACCCCGAGGATATTAAAAGATTTTTTGCCGAATCCTGGAAGCGATCAGACTTAGTTATCACCACTGGCGGCCTTGGTCCAACGACCGATGATTTAACCCGAGAATCGATTGCGGAGGCATTGAATGAAGAACTGGTTTATGACGAAGAAGTCGAGCAAGCCATACGCAAACGTTTCCAACAATTGGAACGCCCCATGCCTAAAATCAATCTTCGTCAGTGCTACCGTCCCAAAAATGCGGAAATTTTAAATAACCCTTATGGTACTGCTCCCGGTCTTTTTCTGCAAAAGGAGGAAAAAACCTTAGTCATGCTTCCTGGACCCGCTCGGGAGATGCATCCGATGTTTGAACAACAGGTAATACCCAGATTACAAGCGGCCCGGGTTCTTCCTGAAATTGATTGTTATTTGCAGTTACGCACAGCGGGGATTGGCGAATCTGCTTTAGCAGAAAAAGTTTCCCCGCTTCTCGAAAATAAACCTGGATTAGTTGTCGGATATTGTGCCCATGCCGGAATGGTTGACTTACGTTTGAGTTCCCTTGACTCCGACTTGCTAAATGAGGACCAACTAAATGATTTGGGCGATCAATGCCGTGAATGTATCGGTGAAGACTTTGTCTGCTATGGAGACCGTTCCCTTGGCGAAGTAATCTTTCGCGAACTCCGATCGCTCAATCAAACTTTGGCAGTGGCCGAATCCTGTACGGGCGGTCTGCTTTCCTCCTCTTTCACCGAAATCCCAGGAATTTCCAAAGTTTTTCATGGGGGTGCAGTGTGTTATCATAATGATGCAAAAGTGCAGATATTAGAGATCCCTGAGATTATGCTCGATCAGCACGGTGCAGTGAGTGAAGAAATTGCCATTGCCATGGCTACCGCAGCTTCCGAAAAATTTGGTACCGACTATGGTCTCAGTATTACAGGCTTTGCTGGCCCCACCGGGGGCACACAAATCCTTCCAATCGGTTCGATCTATCTTGGATATTCTTCTCCACTGGGTGTATGGGCTAAGAAGATCAATTTGCGTGGTGACCGTGGATCGAACAGAAGGCGGGCCAGTGCAGCTGCACTTGATTGGATGAGGCGAAAATTAAGAAAGTACAAAATGGAAGAAGTGCTTGCCTCAGCAGAGGTGGGTAATATCGAATTATAAATTCAAAATACATTTGATCTGCTATTTCTTTCCCTGCTGAATCTATGCAAAACGGCTCTCTTTGTGCGATCATCGGAGACGATGATTATATCGTCCGCCAAAAAGCCAAAGAAGTATTTGATGACTGGACCAAAGATTTCCCTGATGATCTATCACGGGAAATCATAGACGGCCGGGCAGACCGCGTGGATGATGTGTTGCGTATTTTATCTGAGGCAAAAGCAGCCACCACTACCCTATCTCTGTTTGGTGGGGGTAAACTAGTATGGATAAACGAAGCCAATTTCATAAACCAAAATAAGACTGGAGCCGCTAAAGGGGCGAAAGATGCCTTGGAAGATGCCAAAGCGTTCCTTGAAAAACTTGAGGACTCCCGGGTTATTTTGTCCGCATGCCCCATTCATCGAGGGCACGGTTTTGTTAAGTGGTTACAAAAAAATGCGGATTTTCACGACCTGGCCAAAAACGAAAAGGAAGATGTCGCGTTTCGTCGCCTAGTCGAGGAAACCGCTTCTGAACTGGAAGTAAAATTTGCCCCAGGAGCATTGGATTATTTGGCAGGTAAAATTGGTGCCCACCCCAGACTAGGGGTCGAAGAGACCCGTAAGCTCGCTTCTTTTCTTGGCTCTGAGGGCAATGAAATTACTGAGCAGATGATTATTAATCTTGTTCCAGACTTTGGTGAAGGAGATTTCTTTGAGGCATCGGAGGCTTTTTTCTCTGACAAACTGGACTGGGCTCTTGATGCCATCGACCGGCACTTCTTTCAAGGCAAGGATGCCCGCCCACTGCTTGCAACCCTGCAAAACCGCAACCGCCTACTCATTCAGTTACGGGTTCTGGTTGACGGGGGAGAACTCAATCCGCACGACCGTATGAGCAAAGATTTACTTGAGCGACTGGCGGCCAAACATGCCCGTCACTTTGATGACCCGACCGAAAAGACTACCCTGAATGTATTTTCCCAAAACCCTTGGTTTCTTGGTCGTTTACTTGGTCTTGTTAAGTCTTTTTCTGCCCGCCGACTGATTGACCTGCAATCTCATTTAATTGAGGCATTTGAACAGGTGCTTGCTCAACCGAGAGAACAACACGCCACCATTTTTAAAAACTTGGTAATCCGTACGCATTCCGCATAAATTGCTGGGCTAATTTACAGAGTTTTCTTAGCCCCTGATATCTTTTCTCCACTGGTTAATTTTGGCAGACATCCGCTCGACACGATTGAGCAAGTAACAATCCGAGAATCTAAGCGGGTTTCCAACCGAACATAGTAATTCGAAAATCTTTTTTTAATTTTTTTTGAACAAAATCAAAAGTGTATGCGTCTTACCTTATGACTTTCGTCAGTTTGTTTTTAGTTTTAAAGTTTGTTTCAAGAACGCCGCCCGAAAAGCGGCGTTTTTATTTGGCTTAAAAAAATGATAATTGTGGACCTACCTATTATTGCTTAACCGGGAATGCTTCCATGGAATATCTACCCTTTGGCTTACGCGAACCCGCGGTCAACATATCTACCATCTGCGGATAGGATACCAAGAAATTGTTCTCATCGATCAGGTTAAATACATAATGAGTCGATCCCTTGGGCAGTTCAGCAGTCAATAGGTCTCCCTTTACTATGGCTGGTACCCGATACCATTCCTCACTCTTATCCCCCCCGTTCAAAGTGTAAAGTAATTGCCCGTTGATTACTCTGGCTCCCCGTTCTTCAAATTTTGCCCAAACATTGTTGCCTTTGCGTCCGTTTTTCAGCGGTTTGCACACCTGATCTTTTCCGGGCAGGGTAAATTTATAATTAGGGTTTTGATAGGGATAAGATGCTTTCATTGCATCGAGCCGGCGGAATAATTCCGCACTCATTTCCTTAACCTTCCCTGGCATTTCATCGGCTAAATTCTTCGCCTCCTCGATATCTCCCCGTTTTGGGTTTTTCGGATAATTGAACTGCAATTGATAAAGCTCATATTCCGGTCTTCCCCGCATCCAGTTCTTGATCAGTTTCCATCCCCCCGTACGGATGGTGGATTGCTGTGCAACTCCGTGTGGAAAGTGCCAAACCATCGAATTTCTGGTTCCGCCCTGCTTATTTTTCACCAGGTTTCCATTTTGCGGGTTTCGGGAAAGTAAGGTGGACAGATCAGCCCCGTCCAGTTTTTGTGCCTTTGGTTTTTTCGTTCCAGTCCAAGAAAGAATAGTTGGATAGAAATCCAAGCCATTGACCATAACCTCACTCTTTGTAGCTTGCGGAATATTGGGTCCAGTCACAATGTAGGGTACCCGTACACCTCCCTCTTTGGCATTTATCTTTCCGCGGTCTAGTGGGTAATTATCGGTTATAATTTCTCCAGGTACCCGTTCCATTCCGCCATTGTCAGAAGTCAGGATAATATAGGTATTTTCCATCAGTTTATGACCAGGCCTGCGGGGATCATCGGTTTTTTCCAAATATTTGATGAGTTTGCCCACATAGTGGTCGAACATTTCCACCATTGCACAATAATAAGGGTTTTTCTGCCCCTCCAAGGGCCACCCTTTGGGCTCAGTCGGGAAATCGACCCCTAATTTTTTGCAGTATTTCTCCAGCAGTTTCTTGCTCCGGCTATGGATGGGGGTATGAACAAGCCAAGCCGCATAATACAGAAAAAAGGGCTTTGCCTTTGACTGTTCCATAAACTCGATCGCATCGAGGGTGGTCTGGTCCTTAGGGAACCCATCCGCATCCAATTGGTAGGGATCATCTTTGTCTTTGGTGGCAAATCCGGTCAACCGGTGAGGTTTCATCGCTGCACTCTCTCCAAGATGGGCACGGGTGTAATCAAATCCCTGATCCCTTGGCTGGGGAAAAGCATTGTGGTCAATGGCCATATGCCACTTGCCCACATGTCCGGACACATATCCATTTTTCTTCAGAGCTTCAGGAATTGTAACTTCATTGAGTTCCAATCGTCCACTGTACCATGGGTCCATAATCGGATGGGCTTCCATGTTGTAAGGGGTGGGTGGATTACCGCCCACTACATGAGTCTTTTGCAAGACAGCAGGGTGCCTGCCACTCATGATGGCACATCGAGTAGGAGCACAGGTCGGTGCTGGGGAGTAGCCCTGTCGGAAAAGTACCCCCTTCTGTGCGAGTGCATCAATATTGGGGGTCTCCATCGGAGTAGGTTCGTCCAAATCGTAACACCCCACATCCTGCCAACCAAGATCATCTGCCAGAATCAGCAAAATGTTGGGGCGGGCAGCTGAATGATCAGAACCTTGCAAAGTACAGAGAAAGGGAATGGAAAAGAATAGGACTAGGCTGGATACTTGGTTCATTTTTAAAAAGAAAGATTAGAATTCTTCACTCTTTTACTCCGGTCAATGCCAATTTTGGACAGGTAATTTTAAGCGGAGGCTTAAAAACTTTTTGAGTCTGAATTTATTTTCTGATTCTTTGAATGCTAAATGAACTCTTCCTCATCCTTAAAATTAGTCTCCATACTCTTGGGTCTTTTATCAACCTCAGCCCTGCTTCAGGCGAAGCGGCCCAATGTGGTTTTTATTCTGACGGATGATCAGCGGGCAGATGCGCTCAGCTGTATGGGGCACCCGCACTTAAAGACTCCAAGGATCGACCTGTTGGCAGACGAGGGAGCCTTGTTCAAAAATCATTTCTGTACCACATCCCTGTGCTCGCCCAGCCGGGCATCCATTCTCGGCGGGCTCTATGCTCACACCCATGGAGTGGTCAATAATTTCACGGATTACCCAAGAGATCTCCCCACCTTCCCCAGGCAGTTGCAGGCGGAGGGATATTCCACTGCATACATTGGAAAGTGGCACATGGGAGAGAATGATGACAGTAAGCGCCCGGGCTTTGATCACTTCGTGACCCACCGGGGGCAGGGAAAATATTTCGACACTGAATTCCGGGCAAATAATGGGGAAAGAAAAATAGTTCCCGGATACTACACCACCGTGGTCACAGGCATGGCAATTGACTGGATGAAGCAGCAGGAAAGTGATTCCGAGAAACCATTCCTCCTGATGCTCGGGCACAAGGCACCCCATAGCTTTTACTTTCCGGAACCCAAGTATGAGAACACTTTTGACGATGTACGGGTGCCTTATCCCGAGACTGCATTTTCATTGGAGGACAAACCTGGCTGGATCAGACAGCGCCTTAATACCTGGCATGGCATATACGGTCCGCTCTTTGACTGGAGGAAAAATTTCCCCGACCGCTCCGCCAAAGCAATGCTAGATTTCGAACGCATGGTACGTGCATATTGGGGCACGATTCTTTCCGTCGATGATTCGGTGGGGAGAATCTATGATTATTTGCAAAGCGTGGAGAAATTGGACAATACCTTGTTCATATTTACCAGTGACAATGGTTTATTGGAGGGTGAGCATGGAATGGTGGATAAGCGAACTGGGCACGAACCGTCTCTACGCATTCCACTAGTGGTACGCTACCCCAGCCTAATCGAAGGTGGAAGGGTGATTAATGCCCAGACACTGACACTGGACTTTGCGTCAAGCATACTGGAAATCTGCAAAGCATCACCCCTTCCCTATACTCAGGGAAAATCATGGAAAAAGTTGGTTAGCTCAGGAGACTCCAACTGGCGAAACAGTTGGTACTATGAGTATAACTACGAAAAGCAATTTCCCTACACCCCCAATGTTCGCGCCCTACGCACAGACCGGTGGAAATATATCCGCTATCCTCACGGAGACGGATCGCCCGACCGGCATATGTCCGAACTCTATGATTTACAAAACGATCCACAGGAGACGAGCAATTTGATTGCCCAACAGGGCAATGAAAATTTGATTTCTCGCTTAAACAGGGAGCTAGACCGTTTAATCGCTCAAGCAAATCAGGGCAAGACGGACAGCATGCCGATGGACGAGGGAATCAAAGGGGGGTTGCCGGACGAAAAAATTCGCTAATTCCAAAGACAGCGGTAATACATTCAGCAGGCCCCAGAAGCCAAAGATGCAGATACTCTATCCTCCATCGTTGATTCATGTTCCTGCATCGAACGGAGCAGTCGAAACTGAGCACGAGCACGATCTAAATTATGACCAGGTCGCTTGACCTTGAAGTAGGTATCCCCCACTAAGAAATCGGTAAGGAAGCGCAAGGAAAGTTCATAAGTGATCACCTGTGGAGAAATCACCATTCGCTCTATCTCTTTGGAATCAAGCATATCATGCACCCCTGCAAGGTATCCATCAACCAAGGCAGAGAACCGATCAGGTAAAAAATGAATTTTGGATATGTCCGATTCGTCCTCTTCCGAAGAGCAGGCAGCCGTACGCACAAGATCTGCAAAGTCGTGCAGAGCACAACCAGGCATCACCGTATCCAGATCCACCACGCACATACCCTTTCCGGTTTCTTTGTGCAAAAGAACATTGTTAAGTTTGGTATCATTATGCACCGTACGGGTGGGAAAATCAGCATAGCGAATCATGCCAGCCAGGAGTTCGTTTTCCCGGGCAAAAGCAATCAAATCTTTTACTTCCTCTGTCCGCCCAAGAACATCTTGTTCAACCGCTTTGTTAAAGGCCTGATAACGTGACTCGGTATTATGAAAGTCAGGAATGGTCTCGATCAGGGGATCGCCGGGCAAGTCACTTAATTGATACTGAAAATCCCCAAAGGCACGGGCAGCCTCATAGGCATGTTCGCGGGACTCCGGAACCTCGAGGGACAGTCCACCCGGCACATATTCGGTTACCCGCCAGTAGTTCCCATGCTCACCAGTTAGATAGCTGGATCCATCCTGGGCAGGCACGAGCACGAGAGTCCGCAAAGTGGTCTGCCCATCCATATGTTTTTGAGCGAGATGAGTGGTCACCCGGGCAAAGTTATCCATCAGGGAAACAGGATCCTTGAACACGTCATGATTGATGCGTTGCAGGGTGTAACGGTTGCCGGAATCAGTCCTAACCAAAAAGGTATCGTTGACATTGCCATTGCCAAAGGTTTCAGCCGATTCAGGAGTGCCATCCAGTTGAAAAAGGGATGCTAGCTGAAGTAGTTCACTGGTGGAAAGTACTTTCAATCCGTTTATCCTCAAAATTTCAGCCAATGGGTCAATGAGAGAAATTGTTAATTCCTATTTATTTAATTGATTTGACCATCTGTAAAAGGATTTAATTTTCTCTATGCACAAGCCTATCTTATTCCTGTTCCTCCTCATTCCCCTCTTGGGAATAGCAAAACGCCCAAATATTATTTTTATCCTAACCGACGATCAGGGATATGGCGATGTCAACGCCCATGGTCACCCCTACCTTAAGACTCCCCACACCAACAAACTGCGGGAGGAAAGTGTGAGTTTTGACAATTTCTATGTCAGTCCATCCTGTTCGCCCACCCGGGCAGCCCTGCTCAGTGGAATGCATGAGTTTCGCACCGGAGTAACCCACACCATCCCCCCCCGCCAGCAACTGGATGAGAAAGTGGTTTGCTTTCCTGAGCTATTGAAAAAAAATGGATACCGCACAGGGTTTGTGGGCAAGTGGCACCTTGGCAATTCACCTGGGCCCAGCGGGCAAGGGTTTGACTGGTGCTCCACCAACCAGGCAGGTCCTCTGAAGCACTTTGACACCACCTTTGTTAGAAACCGTAAGAGAATTGAAACCAAGGGATACCGTGAGGATGTTTTTTTTGACGAGACCATGGCCTTTATCGAGGAAGCGGGGGATGATCCATTCTTTTGCTATCTCTGCACCTATTCTCCTCATACTCCACTTGCAGCCCCTGAAAAATTCATCAAACCCTTTCGTGATGCCGGACTGAACGATACCCATGCCACTTACTTGGCGATGGTGGAAAATATTGATTACAACCTTGGGCGACTAATGAAGTTCCTCAAGGACACCGGACGGGACGAAGACACCATCGTGATTATGGTCAATGACAATGGAGTGACCGAAGGATTGGATGTGTACAATGCCCATATGCGCGGCCCCAAGTGCTCCGCGTGGGAAGGTGGCACCCGGGCCTTTTCATTCTGGAGATGGCCGGGCAAATGGAAGCCAAGAATTATGGGAAACCTAACCGCCCACCTAGATGTTTTTCCCACCATCTGTGATCTGACTGGCACTAAGATCCCTGCAAACCTACAACCCAGACTGGAAGGATATAACCTACTTCCTCTGCTTAAAAGTAAAGGGCAGGTAAAGGACTGGCAAAAAGATCGGATTCTTTTCCATCATGTTGCCCGCTGGCCCAGCGGATTTGCCGAGCATCACAAATATGCCATGGCAGGAGTACGGCAGGGGAATTTCCTCATGCTTCGCAGTCACCACTGTGGAAATAAGGACTGCCTCCAATACATGAGCCAGTGCATGGCCCTGCAGGCGATTGAGAAAGGACGGAAGGTTCATACCTACGCTTATGGCACCGCACAGTATCACTGGGCCATCAGCCCGAAGGACAAGTGGGTATTGTTCGATGTCAAGAAAGACCCACAATGCGAGAATGATTTGGCGGATAAAAGACCCGGGTTGGTTGCCAGGCTGGACAAAGCGTACAGCAAATGGTGGGATGACACCTATCCAGAAATGATTGCCATGGGCGGAGATGCCGGCAACCCCGATGAGGGACGCCAGGCAGCCAAGAAAAGCTCCAGCTGGAAAGGTAAAACCTCCGACAAGGAGTAAATTCTACTTATTAAGGGAGTCCCGCAGGGATTTCCACTTCACCAGTCTCTCCACGATCGCAGATTCCGCACCCGATGATTTGGGACAGTATAGATCGAGCGGTTTTTCCAGATATTGTTGACCGGAAATATTCTCAGGAAATTCATGACTGTATAAATAACCCTCCTCCCCTTCCTCCCGGTCCTTTCGGTTACGGCCATGACGGTCCCGAATGGAGGATGGAACCGATTGCACCGGCTGTTCCCGAAGTGCCCGCTTGGCCTCCCCTATCGCAAGAGTGGCAGAATTGCTCTTGGGACAAGTGGCCAGAAAGAGAACGACATGGGCGAGATTTAGCTCACATTCGGGCAACCCAATAGTCTCGCAGGCACGAAAAGCGGCATCCGCCATGAGCAGGGCACGGGAATCTGCCAATCCCACATCCTCGGAGGCAAAGATGACCAACCTACGGGCAATGAAGCGGGGATCTTCACCACCTTCCAACATTTTTGCCAACCAATAGACTGAGGCATCAGGATCGTTTCCACGCATGCTTTTAATCAGGGCGGATGCGGTGTCGTAATGCTCATCCTCCCCACGGTCATAGCGAACTCCCCGTTCCTGAGCAAAGGAAGCAATTTCTTTTTCGCCCAGATTAGATGTTTCAGCCAATCCCTCGACTATGGTTTCCAGCAAATTGTAGGCTCGTCGCATGTCCCCCTCCGCAAAGAGTGCGAGCTTTTCGAGTGCCTTTTTATCTGCAGAACAATTTCGGCTACCTAGACCAATATCTTTATTGCTCAGGCAAGATTTCAGGGCATGACTAATCACTTCCTTACACAGCGGCCTTAGGGCAAAAAGGTGCGAACGACTAAGTAATGGCTCAATAACATAGTACCTGGGATTATGAGTGGTCGCACCGATCAGTCTTACCTCCCCAGATTCGATATCGGGCAAAAGCAAGTCCTGTTGAGCTTTATTAAAACGGTGGATTTCATCCACAAATAAGTAGCATTTCGAAGAACCGTGATAACGAGCCAGTTTTAAAGTCTCCCTAAGTTCGGCAACGTTGGAAGTAACCGCATTCACCTTGAGTAATTTGCAATCTCCTTCTCGGGCGATGACACTGGCAAGAGTGGTCTTGCCTGTCCCAGGAGGTCCTGCAAGGATAAGGTTACCAATCCGGTTTTCTCGGATTAATTTGGGGAGCAGGCACCCCCTACCCAGCAGGTGCTCCTGTCCCAGTACCTGATTAAGGCTAATGGGCCGCATACGCTCAGCCAAGGGCCGCATAACCTCTTTCTTGTCAAGCGGTTGCTCGAGGGAAAATTTCATAATTTCTTCCTTCATGTTATCCCCTTAAATCCAAACAGTATTGAGCACACGGGGCAAGCCAATGGATAAAAGTGCATTACTGGTCAATGAATGGATAAATTCCATACCAAAAAGTGGTCATAAAATGTACAACCTATAAATTTTGGGAGATGAAAAAACAACCAGTTTGAAAGATATCGAACTTTTGGCACGGGTTTTGCAAGAATACATCCAAACAGGTCAAAAAATGATCTTAAATAACTGAATATCAATAAATAATAAAAATGAAATCTAAATCCCTAATGTTATTAAGTATGGGCGCATCTCCATGGAAGTATATGCTTCTTGCGATTATTCTTGCGTTCTCCCACGCCGTGCCCGCTCATGCGGACGATCACGAGGAAGCACCTGCGGAAGAAGCCGGTCCAGTTGATGATTATCTCGAGCTCCTCGAAGCACAGGGTGAATACGCACCAGCTTATGATTTCTTCACTACTTCAATGTTGTGGACAGTAATTGCTGCCGCTCTTGTTTTCCTGATGCACCTCGGGTTTGCCACTTTAGAGTCTGGACTCTGTCAGAAGAAAAATACGGTTAACATTCTCTTCAAGAATGTTTTCATAATTTCCATTGGTATCCTTACCTATGCATTTTTTGGATTTAACACTCACTATCCCGGAGATTTTAACGGTTGGTTTAGTTGGGGCGGAATGATCGGAGACTTAAATGCAGATGGTGGAGCAACCTGGGGATATGGAGGACTTGGTCTTGCCATGACTGGATTTGGTGACTTCATCTTTCAGGCAATGTTTGCAGCTACCGGGGCAACTATCGTTTCAGGTGCTGTTGCTGAAAGAGTTAAACTTTCTTCCTTTATGGTATTTGCACTTCTTTTCGTAGGAGTTGCTTACCCAATTGCAGGTTCCTGGCACTGGGGTGGTGGAGTTCTTTCAGAACTTGGATTCAAAGACTTCGCTGGTTCTACCGTGGTACACGCTTTTGGCGGTTTCGGAGCTCTCGCTTGCGTGTTGGTCCTTGGTCCACGACGTGGCAAATACACTGAAAGCGGCATCAAGCCAATTCCTGCACATAACTTCCCACTCGCTGCCATCGGTGTGTTTTTACTGATGTTTGGCTGGTACGGATTCAATGGTGGTTCAGTGCTTTCTGCTGAACCTGGAGCTCTTGGTCTCGTATTTACCACCACCACACTTGCTGCTTGTGCAGGTGCCTTGGGTGCAATGTTCACTTCTTGGTTTGCTTTGAAAAAGCCTGATCTTTCCATGGCTTTGAATGGTATCCTTGCAGGATTAGTTGGTATTACAGCTAATGCAGATGTGGTTTCTGTAGGCAGTTCAATCATCATCGGTGCTGTAGCTGGTGTGATCGTAGTTTTCGCTATCACTTTCCTGGATAAGTCCAAAATTGATGATCCTGTTGGTGCGATTTCCGTGCACGGCGTCTGCGGTATCTGGGGAACTTTGGCATGTGCTATTTTCGCAGACTTCGATTTCATGGTACAACTACAAGGAGCTTTACTCGTAAGTGCATTTGCATTCATCTTTGCTTATGTGGTATTCTCTGTATTAAAAGCAGTTATGGGAGTTCGTGTTAGTGAAGAGGAAGAAGATCGCGGACTTGACATTACCGAACATGGGCAAGAAGCCTACACCAACTAAGCCGTCGTTTCCCGCCACGACTTGTTAATCTTACACCAACAAAATTATTATGAAATTAGTTAAAGCCGTCATCAAGCCATTCAAGCTTGAAGAAGTAAAGGACGCCTTGTCCGAAATTGGAGTTGAAGGGATGACCGTATCCGAAGTTAAAGGGTTTGGTCGCCAAAAGGGACATACAGAAATCTATCGTGGAAGTGAATACACGGTGGACTTTCTCCCTAAAGTTAAAATCGAGATCGGTGTTGCCGATGACCTGACCGACAAAGTTGTCGATGCCATTGTCGGTGCCGCACAAACCGGAAAAATCGGTGATGGCAAAATATTCATCTTACCCATGGAGGAATGCGTGCGCATCAGAACTGGGGAGAAAGGGGATGAAGCATTATAAAATCACCAATCTGACATAACCAAACAGTTTGCAGGGAGCAGTTATCTTCCTGCACTTTTCATACTAGCCCGGTCCGTTTTGGACCGGGCTTTTTTGTTTTTTCCTCCTAAATATTATGATGAATATTTTTCATTATAAAAATTATAATTGCTCATTTGTTGGTTTTTTACCTAGTAGTTTATTTCCTACTAATTGGCAGTAATCCAAAAATATATAAAATCTCATGATTTCAAAATATCTACTTCTCCTTACATGCATCGGGCTCTCCCCTCTTGTATTTGCTCAGAGTGCCGCACCCACTACTGGCGGCTCCGCAGATGCTTCTATTCAAATAGCACAAAGTGCACCCGAAATTGAGGAAGAAGAAGGCTCTCTGGATAGTGGTAACACTGCCTGGATGCTCACTGCAACCGCTCTTGTTTTATTTATGACACTTCCTGGACTCGCCTTGTTTTATGCAGGATTAGTCCAGTCCAAAAATGTGCTATCCGTTCTGATGCATTGCTTTGCAATTGCCTGCCTGGCATCGATCATATGGTTTGCCGTTGGTTACAGCTTGGCCCTCACTCCAGGAGGCCTTGGAGATGATGCCCGTGGTTGGATTGGTGGAACCAAACATTTTTTCCTCCAGCCATTGAGTGCAGATTCCTTAAATGGAGACCATCCAGAAACGGTATGGATTATGTTCCAGATGACTTTTGCAATCATTACACCTGCACTTATCGTGGGTGCATTTGTCGAGAGAATCAAATTTTCTGCGGTTTTATTGTTCAGCGGACTTTGGCTTGTAGTGGTCTACTGCCCAGTGTGTTACTGGGTATGGGGTGGTGGTTGGCTAGCGGATCGAGGAGTAATTGACTTTGCTGGCGGTATCGTGGTTCACGCCACTGCGGGAGCCTCTGCCCTTACCCTCGCCGCCATGCTTGGACGCAGGCATGGATTCCCTAAAACACTCAAGCCTCCACACAACCCCGGCATGGTAATGACCGGTGCAGCCATGCTTTGGGTAGGCTGGTTCGGCTTCAATGCAGGAAGTGCCGCCGCCGCAGATACAAGCGCAGGGATGGCCATGCTTGTGACTCATTTATCTGCAGCAACCGCCAGCTTGGTATGGATGTTGGTAGAATGGCGCAAAACTGGGAAGCCTGGACTGGTTGGCATTGTTACTGGCACAATTGCCGGGCTTGCCACCATTACCCCCGCCTCTGGCAGTGTGGGCCCCCTCGGTGCCATCATCATCGGTGCATCAGCAGGTATTATTTGCTACTATGCCTGTGGATTTGTGAAAGAAAAACTTGGAATCGACGATTCGTTGGATGTCGCTGCTGTTCATGGAGTCGGAGGAATCCTGGGAACCTTATTGGTAGCCTACTTGGGATGGAAAACCGAGCTCGGAGGCGTCGGCCTTGAAGTTCACTGGTCCGATCAACTTATCGTACAAGCACAAGGGTGCTTGGCCGCGATCGCTCTCTCTGTGGTGGCCACCTATATCATTGTAAAAGTTGTTTCCGCCCTTACCTCTGGTATTCGCGTTTCCGATGATGAAGAAACAAAGGGGCTTGACCAAGCGGCTCATGGAGAGAATGGTTATACCCTCAGTTAAATTATCGTCACTTTTACAAACCAAATTTCTTCAAACATATGAAACTAATTAAATCTATCATCAAGCCATTCAAACTCGAAGATGTTAAAGATGCCCTTTCTGAGATTGGAATTGAAGGCATGACTGTAATCGAGGCCAAGGGATTCGGGCGTCAAAAAGGGCACACCGAAATTTATCGTGGCAGCGAATATACCATTGATTTCTTACCCAAGGTAGTTATCGAAGTGGCTGTACCCGATGACCTTGCTGACAAAGTGATTGAAACCATCGTCAAGGCAGCAAAGACAGAGAAGATTGGAGATGGTAAGATTTTTGTCATTCCTGTTGAGCAGGCTGTTCGTATTCGAACCGGTGAACAGGGCGAGGTCGCTCTTTAATTTCTTCCCAAGAATAGATTTTCTTCTAAAGGCTTTCGGGAAAACCCCGAAAGCCTTTTAGTTATATTAAGCCGTCAAGTGTCCAAATTAACCATGCTACTGTAGCATAGATAGGGAACGCCATAAATTGCTTGAAGGATTCCATCCAGGCTCCCGGCTTGGGCAGTTTTTCCATCCAAGCCGGAAAAAAAGCGAGTAAAAGGTAGGGAGTTGATAAGCCCAAAGCAATACTGGTAAAAACCATCAGAGAGGACAAAGCAGGCATTGTCAGTGCTGCACCAACCGCAACTCCAAGAAATGGTGCCATGCAAGGTGTGGCCACCACCGTGGCCAATATCCCAGAAAAGAAACTCCCCCATAGTCCAGATTTCCGGGAAAGATCAGCACCAATCCCAGACACAGACATTCCTATCTCAAAGACTCCGCTCAAACTTAATCCAAAAAGAAAAAGTAAAATAGCGAGAACTAGGACAAAAATTGGTTCCTGCAATTGAAAGCCCCACCCGAGCTGCTGCTCCAATCCGTCACGTAATAGCAGAAGGATCCCAACAAGGACCCAAAAAGACAGAACTACCCCGATTGTAAAAACCCACCCATGGCGAACAATCAAGCCCCGGTCTTCACCAGCTTGCCTGACAAAACCCAAAATTTTCAATCCAATTACGGGAAATACACAGGGCATAAGGTTGAGAATCAAACCTCCCATCCATGCCAGACCAAGCAAGACTAAGAAATTATTGGATTCCCCAGAAACTTGTTTAATTGCGTGCCCGCCTTGCACCACTTCGACAAGATCATCACTGGTAAGAATCTCAGGCAAATAAATAGGAGTAGCCTGCTCGCCTCGCTTTGGAGTTGGATAAAATACGTTAAAGGGAACGCCCTCCCGTCCATGATTTTGTAAAGATTTCAGGATATCTGGGCTTTTTTTCGTCCAATCTGCACGAAGCAGGTGCACACCATGTTCAATCAGGACATTCCTGACTAATTCTTCACTGTACACACGTTTGTTCACCTGACAGGAAAGGCACCACTTTGCTGTGTAATCGATGTAGATTGCCTCACCCTCAGCCAGAAGCTCATTTTGCAATTCATAAGACCAAGGCTGCCATTGCAAGGAACCGGATAATGCTGAGCCTGATTGATTAGGATACCCCAACCATAAGCCCGTTCCAAGACTAACCAGGGCAAGCGTTTGCCAGTTTCTAGCTAATGCATGAGGCTGACAGGATTTTCCATATGCCCATGCCGCCATAGCAATCAAAACGAGAGCAAGCAGCCAATACAACAATTGGAACTGACTTGCAGGCACACCTTCATCGCCCCCCGGAGTATTCATGCCAAGACTCGTTTTGCTTGAATTCACCGGGACTGAAATAAACCATGACTGAGCAAACTTTGGATGATACAATACACCATCCAAAGATTCCGGCAACTCTTCGACATCCTCCCTAAACTGCCAATTTATGATCAATGTCTGGGATTCCTTGGAATAGGATGAGTTTGTATGATCAATCAGAATCGCAGGGTCTTCAGGAAAGAAGGAAAACTCACTCTCCGCAAAGCTGGAAAAATGCTCACTTTTAATATTTATTCTTCCGCTTCTACCCTCAAAGGTTGCCCATGCATAAACCCCTGCCGGTAAACTGATGGGAAGAAGGTTCTTTGCCTGGTCGAGCAAGGATAAGTGCTGCGGCAATACCTCAGAGTTACCTACTTTCTCAAGGTTCAGGGAGAAAGAATGCTCGTAAGGCAAACAGGTAGACTCATTACAGATCAATGCATCAAAGGTTCCTTCGATTTCTACCTGACCTTCAATGATGGGGGGAGCTACCAACCGGGCCAGCAGGGTGAAATTATGTTCTAGAGCATATCCAGTCATTCCCTCGTACTCATAAAGATAAGGAGCGGGAAATTGTAGTGAGTCAGCAACCCAACCTTGAGGCAGCTTCCACCTTAGGGTACTTGGGTAGCCAGATTCGCCCTGATTTTTCCAATAAATATGCCATTGGGGTGAAAGTGAAACCGCCAAACCCACCCATATTTCAGCATTCGGTGAGACTTCCGAGCTGTCACAAATTATTTGAATATCAATTAACTCTTCTGTCTTTGCCTGTTTTGCCAAGAGCAAGGAACCCCACAAAGTTCCTACAAAGAATAAGAAAAATCGGTGGCCCCCCGCAAGCATGGCAAGAAGACAATAGATCAGGGGAAAGAGTTGAAACTACCCCGCGTACTTTCACAAAACTCTTGCATCGATCTTTGCAAAACAGATGGCCATTTAATATGTTCCGGCAAGGTTTGAAAAAGGTGTACCCTTGGGATATTGGAAACTCCCAATTCTAAACCGGCAAGAAAGTTATCAAATGCCTTATCCCAAGGGATAGAGAATTTCCGGGAAATCAATTCTGGCTCCATTGTATCCAGCGATAGTCTGCGCAAAGCAATTTCTTCAATTTCTTCCTGATTGGCAGGTAAATTCCTTTCGCTTTGTAATGCAACGAGCCAATAACCTGCAGTTTTACGAATTAACGAGCTCAAATCCCCACCCGCACCAATACTTTGAGGACTACTCAAGAAGTTGGCAGTTCGACTTATACCCAAGCCGTTATAATCGTTTTTGGAAACTTCATCGGGAGAGAAATCAGGCATATTTCCAGCCAGGAAAAAGACCACATCGGGATCATAACTTACCGCAGTAGCCAAGCCATACCAAGGTCCAATCACGCCAGGCAAAATCTGGGCATAGAGAAGTTCTTTAGGGTGAAACTGGTTTCTTCCTTGCTTGAGTAATTCAGGAGTCGTGCCAAGACTGGTGACCCACTCGGTTGCATATCGTTTATTTTCATCATTTGCCCGGAGAATAGTTTTTCCCAACGCATGAGCTTCACGAAGATTCCAGCATAAAACCAGATTGAAATAAGAATTTGCTGAAAGTTTGGTAAGAGATTCAAGCACCGCCAGTTTCATTTGCTCCAAGCGACTGGAAGCGTTTGGCCCCTTCAATTGATAGGAACCCACATCCAAAACATATACGACATGTTTGGCTTCATAAACCTGACCAAGAAACTCGACCCTATTTTCCAACTCCATACTCGATGGGGGGGTTGGTAGTTTGAGTGCAGGAGCAAGCATCTCATCGAGGTTAGGTTTGGCATTTTGCCCAACTCCTGGGTTTTCCATTTTGTTGACTGGTTGCCCAGTTGCATTATTCCCAAATGTGTCCACTCGTTCAATTAACTCTTCGAGACCAGCTGGTGCATTATTGAGTGCGGTTTGATTAGTGGCATTTACATCCGCATTCGCAGAGATGTTGGACAATGAAACCATGCTGTTGTGAATAGGCTCACCCTGGGAATTTAAGGATAAATACCAAACGCCCCATACAATTGCGGCAGCAACATTGGTAAATAAGCTTAAGATTAAAAATAGTTTAAGATACCAAGGTACAAATCTTACTTTTCGGGTTCTGGAAGAACGAGAGATACGATGGGCATTCGTCTCATAAATCTCACCCCCATTTTTGATCAAATGATCGTGCCATTGCTGGAACTGTTCATCCGTGATGCCATATTTTTTGCACTGTTCTTCCCGGGGCACACCCCGAATAATGGACTCCAGTACTATCCTGAGCTTTTGCTCTCCCGTAAACTCTGCCGGCATGGTTTTTTCCTATCAAAGCAAGTGCTGTCGTGCAACTGCCAATGCACTGACTGCAGCAGTTTCCAAGCGTAGTACATGAGGTCCCAAACTAAATGAATTAAACCTGGCAACCTGAGCAATTTCCTCTTCCTGTGGACTCCAACCACCCTCTGGGCCCACAAAAAGTGAGATCTTCTCAGCATTCCGCCTGGGTGCAAATGATGTGGTATACGGAGAAAGGCTCGTCATCCAGCAGTCATCTTTATGGGCAATTCCTGATACAAATTCCGTAAATGTAATCGGGTCATCAAATTTTGGCATCCATGTGTTCCCCGATTGTTTGCAGGCCTCCTGAGCGAGCTTGTGCCAGCGCTCTTTTTTATCCTGCAATTTTGAAGAAGAGATAGAACCCTCCGTTCGTTCGGTGAGCAAAGGGGTCAAAACACTGACACCGAGCTCAGTCAAGGGACGGATCAAATCATCCAATTTGTTGCCTTTACCCAGAGCAATTGCCATTCGAATAGCAGGAGCTTGTGCAGAATCCTGATGGACTTCATTTATTTGAACGGTCACACGGGAGCGGCTAACTTGAAGACATTGAGCTGCAAAACGACCTCCCCTGCCATCGAGTACTTCCACAGGATCTCCCTCTTTGATTCTAAGTACACGGGCGAGGTGCGAGGATTCGCTTGCAGGCAGGATTATCTCCTCATCCAAATTGGTAGGAGACTGCTCTGTAAAGACCCGGATTACTCTGCTCATTTTCGATAAGCTAAAAAATACTGCTTGCTTGGCAACTCAACACCATGCAAGGGATGAAAACATGCAAAGAAAAAGTTCTTCAAAAATATGCGTATAAGCGGAGGCAAAGCCAGAGGGATTCCTCTTAGGATCAGTAAAAAGGGAGGTGTACGTCCTGCTATTGAGACTACCCGGGAGCGTTTATTTTCATCTATTTTTCAGTCTATCGGGGACGCTACTGTGCTTGATCTTTTTGCCGGTTCAGGTGCATACGGACTGGAATCTTTAAGCCGGGGAGCCAGGCAGGCGACCTTGGTGGAAAAAAATCGTCTGGTGTTCAATGACCTCAAAACCAACCTGGCAGCAGTACTTAAAAGTGCAAACCTACGGGGAGAAGCAGGCAGGTTGATTAACCGGGATGTATTCGATTTCGCAAAGGAACCGCCCAGCCAACACTACGAAATTATCTTTATTGATCCTCCTTACGCTGAAATTGAAAAGCTGGGACCGAGGCTTTTTGAACTTCTTTTACGCAATCATTGCTTAAGCAAGGATGGATTTGTCGTACTGGAAACTCCCGGGGAATTGAAGATGGAATTCCCCGGATGGACCGTCAACCGGGTAGTGGGAAAAGAAAAGCGCGGATCACCCGTGCATCGGATTTACTCGCCCGCCCATCCCCTACCCGGCCAGTAATTAGCGGATAGATACCCCACGGAGGCAACCACTGCGGTTTCCACCCGTAAAACCCGTTGTCCCATATGGGAAAGAGTGAATTTTTGGTCTCTTAAAAATTCCCGTTCCGATTGGGACCATCCACGCTCTGGACCAACGGCAAGCAAAGTATTCTCATTATTAGGTATCGTCACTTCAGATAAGGACTGACTTGCCTCATATACATCCAAAGCGAGACGAGTAGTAGAAAATAAAGATGACTGGATCGCCGTCTCCAAGCAGTTTACTTTTTCGCAACGGGGAAGATGGCAGGAAAAGGCCTGCTCAGCCCCCTTGATCAATAATCGTTGCCACTCTTCATCCCAGAGTGAACTTTTCTCATAGGAGGGCTGACTTTTCTCCGCCCTAAAAAAAATAAGCTCGGAAACACCCAACGCTGAGGCCTGTTCAATCACCTTCCGGCAGGTTTGGGGACGGGAGAGCCCAACTAAAAGAGAAATGGGAACGAGATCATTGGGGTGCACTGGTCTCCATCCTCAGAGCTAAAAAAACCAAAATATTCTTAACTGCCCCAACT
>MDSZ01046370.1_pt1 | contig 34289 bp, 35 predicted proteins | sample 811201 | NCBI WGS metagenome assembly MDSZ01 (sample SAMN05326647, study PRJNA326480) | marine metagenome | isolation source: seawater | place: Indian Ocean: North | collected 2010
CCTAAAGATAATCCTGCTTTTAGGGGTTACGAAGACTGGCTTCCAGAAATTTACCAAATTGGACTCAGGAATCCTCAAGGAATGACACTTTCTCCCTTTAATAATGAAATCTACTTTTCCCAGCATGGACCTATGGGTGGAGACAATATTGGTAAAGTGAGATTTGCGGGCAATTTAGGATGGAAAGAAATAGCATGGGGTGGAAAAGAATATTCAGGTAAAAAAATTGGTAAATCTTCTTTTAAGAATTCTTATGATAAACCTCTTATATCTTGGGTTCCTTCGATTGCAATTGGTAATATTGCATTTTATAAAGGCGAAATATTTCCTGAATGGAATGGTGACATTTTGATAAGTGCTACAAAAACAAAGATGCTTGCCAGACTTGATTTTGAAAATAATAAAATAGTAGATGAAGAAATAATAATTCAAAATAATAAGAAAATAGGAAGAATCAGAGATCTTGAAATTGATTCAAAAGGCAACATTTATTTAATAAGTGATGAAGCAGAATCATCTGTGTGGATGATATATAGAAATTAGTCCATATCCAACAAAGCAGAACAAAATTTGTCTGCATCAAATTTAGCCAAATCTTCTTTACTTTCACCTGTTCCTATAAAAGAAATAGGAATCTTAAGCTTCTCTGCAATTGGGACAATTACGCCCCCTTTAGCAGACCCATCCAATTTTGTAATTATTAAACTATCTATATCACATAGATCTTTAAATACTTCTGCTTGTTTTATTGAGTTTTGCCCAATATTACCATCCAAAACAAGAATTGTTTCATTGGGTAATGATTCATCTATTTTCTTAATCACTCTTATTATTTTAGATAATTCATTCATGAGATCAGTTTTATTATGAAGTCTTCCAGCAGTATCTATTAGCAATAGATCTAATTTCTTTTGCTTGGCAGAAACAACTGACTGATAGGAAAGTGCAGCAGGATCAGAAGATTCTTTAGCCGAAAAAAATTCTGATTTCGTCCTCTCCGACCATATTCTTAGTTGCTCAACAGCGGCAGCTCTAAATGTATCAGCTGCAACAACCCCTACTTTTTTTCCTTCTTTTAAAAATTTATCAGCTAACTTACCAATTGTCGCTGTTTTTCCAACACCATTAACACCAACAACTAAAATTACAAAAAGCTGCTTGTCTGGTTCTATATTTCTCTCTAAATTTGCTAAAATCTCAACTAGCTTTTTTTTAATAATTTTTTTTACACTTTCAGCATTCGGATTTATTAATTTAGATTTTCTTAACTCTGAAATTATATTGGAAGAACAATCGACTCCTAGATCGGACGATATAAGTAAATCTTCAAGTTCCTCTAAAGTTGAATCATCTATCTTTTTACTTTTTAAGATTTTCTTTATTCCACCTGAAATCTTATCAGATGATTTAGACAAGCCACTTTTTAATTTTTTAAACCAGCCAAAAACCATTGTTATTTCAATTCTGCAATTAAAAAATCTTTTTTTCTTGAAACAATATTCACATTTAAAATAGTGCCTGACTCAGTTTCATGGTCTTTATTTTTTCTCAATTCAACTTTAAAGAATTGATCTGTATAACTTTTCTTACACGATTCATATAAAATGTTTGTGGGCTTGCCTATTTCTTTGTTGAGTTTTTTGTAAAGGATTTTTTTTGACTCTCTTCGAAGAATATCAGCTCTAATCTTTTTTACTTTATCATCAACTTGAGGCATTTTAGCAGCTGGGGTTCCCTCTTTTGGCGAATAAGGAAACACATGTACATTTGAAAAATTTAATAATTTTATTAATTTCAATGTGTTTAAGAAGTGTTCTTCTGTTTCTGTAGGAAATCCAATAATAATATCGGCCCCGAAGGTAAACTCTGGTCGTAGTGATTTTAATTTTCTGCAAAAACTAATTACCTGTTCTCTGTTATGTCTTCTCTTCATTCTCTTTAAAATCATGTTATCGCCGGATTGAATGGATAGGTGCAAATGTGGGAGCAACCTTTTTTCTTTTGATAATAATTCCATTAGGTCTTCATCAATTTCAGCAGGATCAATTGAGGATAATCTTAATCTTTTAAGCTTTGGATGCAAAGAAAGTAATCTTTTTAAAACATTTCCAAGTCTAGGTTTGCCGGGAAGGTCGTGCCCATAAGATGTAAGGTCGACTCCTGTAAGAACTATTTCGCTATATCCTTTTTCCAAAATACTTGAAACACGTTTATATATATCTAGAAACGGGAGACTTTTTGAGTCACCGCGGCCAAAAGGAATAATGCAGAAAGTGCAACGATGATCACAACCTTGTTGAATCTGAAGCATTGCACGGGATCTACTTGTAGAAAAATTTTCTAAATAAGGAAAATCAAATATTTTCTCATTTTTTAAAAACTTGTTATTGTAGTTTTCAGGTTTAGTTTTTATTTTATTGTCAATAACTTTAGTAACGTTTTTCATACCTAAAAAAGTTTGTTCATCAATTTGGCTCGCGCAACCAGTTACCAAAATTTGATGATTGGGATACTTTTTAGACGCTTTTCTAACTTCACTAATTGACTTTTTAACAGCTTGATTTGTTACAGCACAAGTATTTATTAGAATTTTCTTTTCGATACCCTCTTCTTCTAGAATATTTTTTATAACTTCAGATTCAAAAAAATTTAATCTACATCCTAGGTTTATAACTTTCGAAGCTTTTTTTGTCATTGTTCCAAACTATTCTCTATATCTATATTGCCTTCAAACACAAGCTTAGCGGCTCCGATAGTTAAAATATGTTCATCTTTAGATATTTCAACATTTAGATTACCTCCAGCCATGCAAACCTCTATTTTTTTTTCGCAGAAATTCATTTTGTAGGAAACAAAGGCAGATGCGCCCGCTCCAGAGCCACATGCCTGAGTTAAACCAACACCTCTCTCAAAAGTAAGCGCATTAATTTTATTTTTAGAAACCAATTTTACTATATTGATATTTACTCCATCAGGAAAAAGTTTGAGCCTAGAAAGCTCTTTTGCATCTCTTTCGAGTTTTTTTTTATCAATATTTTCAACAAAAAATATTACGTGAGGATTCCCTACGTTTACAGCAACTCCTCCTTTAAGATACTGAAGGTCAATTCCTAAATTACAAGTATCTATATCAAACTTCATTGGAATCTTTTTCCAATCCAATTTTGGCTTTCCAAGATCCACAATTACAAGATCTGAGTCGAATTTTTCAATATCAATTAAACCAGAACATGTCTCAACTGTTATATTTTCTTTTTTGGTTGTTGTGAAATAGTATTTTCCTATGCATCTGAGTGCATTCCCACAAATTTCGGCTTTTGAGCCATCCCTATTAAAAAAATTTACCTTTATATCCGAATAATCATTATCTGATTCTTTTGTTAAAGCAACTAAATCACAACCTATTCCAATTTTTCTATCACAGAGAAAGGTTATTAACTTTTTAGTAATTTTAATGTCTGCTTGATTAAAAAATATTACAAAATCATTTCCAAGACCCTCTGCTTTAATAAAATTAATTTTTTTCATTCTATATAATTCATAATTTACTTTAAGAATTAAATGTTTTTTGATATAAACACAATCAATAAATATCAGTCAGTCCACGAGTATCGTGCACTGGCTTTTTTTGTTTTGTTTAATTAATTGAATATGTTTGAAAATTTAACTGAAAAAATAACTAGCATTTTTGACAAACTTAAAGGTAAAGGAATTATTGATGAACCTACTTTAACTAGTGTTATGAGAGAGATCAGAGTTGCACTTTTAGAATCTGATGTATCTATAACAGTAGCGAAAAGTTTTATCGAGAATGTCAAAGGTAAAGCACTCGGCCAAGAAATAATAAAAAGTGTTTCTCCTGCTCAAATGGTTATAAAGATTGTTAATGACGAATTAACAAAGCTGCTTGGGTCAGAGAATGATGAGCTAAACCTAAAAGGTAAGACCCCACTTCTAATTTTAATGGTTGGTCTTCAAGGGTCAGGCAAAACTACTAGTTCTGCTAAACTAGCTAAATGGATAATTAAAAATTATAAAAGAAAAGTAATGATGGCTTCTTTAGATATTTACAGACCAGCAGCTCAGGAACAACTAATAACACTCGGCAATAAAAATAACATCAATACACTTGAGATTCAAAAAAACAAATCACCTTTACAAATAGCTAAACATGCTCACAAAGTTGCTTTAGATTCCAATTTTGACGTCTTAATTATGGATAGCGCTGGAAGAAATCAAGTTGACAAAAAAATGATGAAAGAAATAAAAGAAATATCGGAATCATTTAATTTTTCTGAGATTTTATTAGTTTCAGACTCTATGACAGGACAAGATGCAGTGAACACAGCAAAAAGTTTTTCAGAAAAAGTTGATTTGACTGGAATTATATTAACAAGGATTGATGGAGATTCTAGAGGTGGTGCGGCACTATCAATGAGACAAGTTACTGAAAAACCAATAAAATTTATGGGTGTTGGAGAGAAAATAGAAGATTTTGAAACTTTCCATCCAGACAGAATAGCAAACAGGATACTGGGAATGGGAGATGTGGTTACCCTTGTTGAAAAAGCCTCTGAGGAAATAGATGAACAAGAAGCCAAGAACATACAAAAAAAAATTCTCAAAGGTAGGTTTACCTTAACAGATTATTCTAAACAACTTGATCAACTGACAAAGATGGGGGGGATTCAAAGTTTAATGAAATACCTCCCTGGTATGTCTGGACTAAAAGAAAAGATGGAGGAATCGATTCAAAATAATGATATTTTCAAAAAACAAAAAGCAATCATCAATTCGATGACTCCAAAAGAGAGAAGTTTCCCTGACATAGTCAAAGCCTCAAGAAAAATTAGAATTTCAAAAGGATCTGGAACGCATGTCCAAGATATAAATAAATTACTGAAGCAATTTAAAAAAATGAGTCAAATGATGAAAAAAATGGGAAAAAATAAAGACATGCAAAATATTATGAATTCAGGAAATTTTGAAAATATGCAAAACTTAATTAGTAAGAATAAACCAATTCAATAGAAAGGAAAAAAAAATGTCAGTTTCATTAAGATTATCCAGAGGAGGCTCGAAAAAGAGGCCTTATTTTAGAATAGTAGCAGCAGATATAAGATCACCAAGAGATGGTAAATACCTGGAGAGATTGGGAACATACAATCCAATGAGATCTAAAGATGATCCAGATAGAATTTCATTAAATAAAGAAAGAATTAAATATTGGCTGTCCGTAGGTGCAAAACCAACTGATAGAGTAACAAAATTTCTTGCCACAGAGGGGCTAGCTGAAAAACCATCTATCCCTAAGCAAACAAAACAAGACAAACCCAAAAAGAAAACACTAGAAAAATCTAAGGCTAAGGAAGAAAAACTCAAAGCTAAAAAAGAAATAGCTGAAGCAGCTGCTGAGCCAAAATCAGATGCTCCAAAGGAAAGCACCCAAGAAACCCAAAAAAATGAAGCAGCTACTGAGCCAAAATCAGACGCTCCAAAGGAAAGCACCCAAGAAACTCAAAAAAATGAAGCAGCTACTGAGCCAAAATCAGATGCTCCAAAGGAAAGCACCCAAGAAACTCAAAAAAATGAAGCAGCTACCGACTTAAAAACTTCAACTGAAAAAAAAAACGATGAATAAATTTTTAAATAATTGAAAGGATTTTTTATAATAAAAAAAAAATCAAATAAAATTGTAATAGCAAAATTTGGAAAAACTCATGGAGTAAAAGGACAAATCTCCGTTCATAGTTTTCTTTCACAAAAATCGGATATTTTAAAATTCAAGGATTTTTTTTTAGATGGAGATATAAAAATTGACATAGAACTTTGTGTAAATTCAAAAAAAATATTGGGAATTGTAAATAATATCAATGACACTAAAATCACAAAAAAGTTCATTGGAAAGCAAATTTTTATTGATAAAGGTAGTCTTCCAAAATTAAAAAGAAATCAATTCTATTTTAACGATTTAATTAGTTTAAATGTTTTTGTTAAAACAATTAAATTGGGTAAAGTAAAGGATGTAAAAAACCATGGGGCTGGTGACTATTTAGAGGTTAGCAAAAAAAAAGAAGATATACTAGTTCCGCTGAATAATGATCATGTTCAACTTATAGATTTAGAAAATGAAATGATTTTATTAAACCCAGAATATTATGAATTTTAAAATACTGACATTATTTCCAGAGATCTATCCTGGTCCTCTATCCCACTCTGTCTCAGGAAAAGCTCTTGAGAAAAAATTATTTACAATTGAAACAATTAATATACGGAATTTTTCAAAAACAAATTCAAGAGTAGTGGATGACAAACCATTTGGAGGGGGCGCAGGAATGATTCTTAAGCCCAATGTTATGCAAAACGCACTGGACTTCGCAAAAAAAAAATTCACCCAAAAAAAGAAAAGAAATTTTCTTATCTCCATCAGGAAAAAAAATAAATTCCAAAATTATAAATAAATTAGTCGAGTTTGAAGAATTAATTATTATTTGTGGAAGATACGAGGGTATTGATAGTAGATTTATAGAATTTAATGGCATAGAAGAGCTTTCTGTAGGTGATTATGTACTATCGGGAGGAGAAATTGCTTCATTTATTTTAATTGATACTTGCGTAAGATTGATTCCTGAAGTATTAGGTAATAAAAATAGTTTGAATTCTGAAAGTTTTAAAAATGATCTATTAGAGTATCCCCAATATACCAAACCACGAGAATGGAAAGGTATAGAGGTTCCTGATGTTCTTCTAAGCGGAAATCATAAAGAAATTTCAGAGTGGAGATTGAAAAAGTCAATTTTTAAAACTAAAAATGTTAGACCAGATCTATATGAAAGTTATGTCAGAAAAAATAAGGGGGAAAAATGAATACACTTGAAAAATTTGAAAAAGAACACTTAAAGGAATTACAATCAGACAAAAAACTCCCTAAATTTAGTTCAGGTGATACTTTAAAAGTACATCTAAAAGTCAAAGAAGGTGAGAAAGAAAGAATACAAATATTTGAAGGTGTTTGCATCGCTAAAAAGAATTCAGGAATAAACTCATCCTTCACTGTAAGAAAAATTTCGTATGGAGAAGGGATTGAAAGAGTCCTTCCACTCTTTTCCCCACAGATTAATAAAATAGAAGTTGTTAAAACAGGTGCTGTGAGAAGATCAAAACTATATTATCTAAGAGAGAGAAGTGGCAAATCTGCAAGAATCGCAGAGAAAACTCAGTCTAACCAAGTTAATGAACCAAATTTATCAGAAAAAGAAAGTGATTCTTTGAATAAACAATCGGACTTAAGTTCAGAAACTAAAGCTGTGGATAAGAAAGTTCAGAATGATGCTAAAGATAGTAAAAGATCTAAAACTGAAAAAACTGTCGACGAAAAAAAATAATTCTTTTTAGATTTTTGATAGGTTATATATTTAAAGTATGAAACCTCAAACTTTATTTGATAAAATTTGGAATGCCCACTTGGTTGATAGGCAAGAAGACGGTACTTGTTTGCTCTATATTGATCGACATTTAGTACATGAAGTTACAAGCCCACAAGCATTTGAGGGGCTGAGAAATAATGGTAGAAAAGTTAGAAAACCTCAATATACTTTTGCCGTAGCAGATCATAACGTACCAACAAGCGACAGAACAAAAGGAATTTCTAATCTAGAAAGTAGAATCCAAGTAGAAACTTTAGAAAAAAACTGTGAAGAATTTAAAGTTAATATTTTTCCACTGCTTGATAAAAGGCAAGGGATTGTGCATATAGTTGGTCCTGAACAAGGAATCACACAACCCGGAATGACAATAGTCTGTGGAGATAGTCACACAGCAACTCATGGAGCTTTTGGTGCTTTAGCCTTTGGAATTGGAACTAGTGAGGTCGAACATGTTTTAGCAACCCAGACATTAATTCAAAAACCTGCTAAAAATATGAGAATCAAGATTGATGGTCACACTAGTCCGAGTGTAACATCAAAAGACATTATATTAGAGATAATAGGTAAAATTGGAACTGCAGGTGGAACTGGGTATGTAATTGAATATTCAGGAGAGGCTATAAAAGATTTATCCATGGAAGGAAGAATGACTATATGCAACATGAGTATTGAGGGAGGGGCAAGAGCGGGTTTGATTGCTCCAGATAATAAAACTTTTGAATATATTAAGGGAAGACCATTTGCACCCAAAGGTAAGGAATGGAAAAAAGCAATAGAATATTGGGAAACCTTACCCTCCGATTACCATGCTAAATATGATAAAGAAGTAATAATTAGGGCAAGTTCTATACTACCTCAAGTAACTTGGGGAACTAGCCCTCAGGATGTTGCACCCATCAGTGGACAAATCCCAGATCCAAAAGAAATTCAGGATCCTAACCGCAAAAATGCTGTAATGAGATCACTTGAGTATATGGGTTTGAGGCCAAAACAAAAAATTAAAGATATTAAAATTGATAGGGTGTTTATTGGATCATGTACAAATGGAAGAATCGAAGACTTAAGAGAAGTTGCTAAGGTTGTTGAAGGAAAAAAAGTTTCAGTAAACTCAATGATTGTACCTGGTTCAGGTTTAGTTAAACTTCAAGCAGAAAAAGAGGGTTTAGATAAAATTTTAATTAATGCTGGTTTCGATTGGAGAGAACCTGGATGCTCAATGTGTCTTGCAATGAATCCAGATCAATTAAAACCAAAAGAAAGATGTGCCTCTACCTCAAATAGAAATTTTGAAGGTAGACAAGGAAGAGAAGGTAGAACTCACTTGGTCAGTCCTGCAGTGGCTGCTGCAACAGCAATTAAAGGTAAGATTTGCTTGGTAGAGGATATTTAGATGCAAAAATTTAAAAAAATTCACGGTATCGCAGCCCCTTTACCAATGATAAATGTAGATACAGATATGATAATCCCAAAACAATTTCTGAAAACAATAAAAAGATCAGGTTTAGGTAAGAATTTATTTCACGAATTGCGTTATGATTCTAATGGTAACATTAAAAATGATTTTATTCTAAATTGGGATTTTTACAAAAAATCGGTCATACTAATAACAGGAGAAAATTTTGGATGTGGAAGCAGTAGAGAGCATGCACCTTGGTCATTGTTAGATTTTGGATTTAAATGCATCATAGCCCCAAGTTTTGCTGATATCTTCTTTAATAATTGTTTTAAAAACGGAATCCTTCCTATAAAGTTAACAAAAGAGAAAACAGCTTATTTACAAAAAGATGCTGAAGAGAAAAAATTAATTACTATCGACCTTGAAAATCAATTAATATTAAGTGAAAGTGGGAAAAAAATAACATTTGATGTTGATAAATTTAGAAAAAAATGCCTTCTTGAGGGCTTGGATGACATAGCCCTGACTTTAAAAAAGTCTTCTAAAATAGATGAATATGAAGCTGAAGTGAGCAAAACAAGGTCATGGTCTACCATATGATCTCATAACAACTTGTCTTATAAATAAAAATGAATAAAACTTATAATATTTCTTTATTACCGGGAGATGGAATTGGTCAAGAGATTTCTCTGGAGGCAAAAAAAATAATTGATTTTTTGTCAAAAAAAAAAAATCTTAAAATTGACCTAACTGAAGAACTTATTGGAGGAGCTTCTATAGATAAGTTTGGCACGCCCCTTAGCGAAGAAACTTTAAAAAGAGTTAAAACCTCTGATGCTATAATTTTAGGGGCTGTTGGTGGCCCAAAATGGGAAAAATTAGATTTTGAAATTAGACCTGAAAGAGGTCTTTTAAAAATAAGAAAAGAGCTCGATCTTTTTGCAAATTTTAGACCTGCCATTGTTTTTGACCCTTTAATAAATTCTTCTAGTTTAAAACCTGAAATAATAAAAGATTTAGATATTTTGATTATAAGAGAATTAACAGGAGGAATATATTTTGGTAAGCCACGTGGTATAGAAAAAATTGATAAAGAAAATTTAAGAGGTTTTAATACTCTTGAATATACAACTAAAGAAATTAAAAGGATAGCAGAAGTAGCTTTCCAAACAGCAATGTTAAGATCCAAAAAATTATGTTCTGTAGACAAAGCAAATGTATTAGAATCCACTGAACTTTGGAGAAATATTGTAATTGATACATCTAAGAAATATCCAGATGTTGAGCTTTCACACATGTATGTAGATAATGCATCAATGCAACTAGTAAGAAATCCTAAACAATTTGATGTTATTGTAACAACTAATATGTTTGGAGATATTCTATCTGATTGTGCTTCTATGTTGACAGGATCACTAGGAATGCTTCCTTCCGCGTCGATTGGAATTTCCCCAAATGGTAAAAAAAAAGCTATGTACGAACCTGTTCATGGCTCTGCTCCTGATATTACAGGGATGGGGATTGCAAATCCCTTGGCAATGATTTTAAGTGTTGGAATGATGTTCAAGTATACTTTCGAAAACGAATTTTTATCTAACCAAATTATAGATGCTGTAAAATTTGTTCTTGAAAAAGGTTTTAGAACCAAAGATATTTTGACTGACGGTAAAATTGAAGTTTCAACTAGTGAAATGGGAAATAAAGTTTTAGAGGAATTAAAAACATGAAAAAATTTAATGTAGCAGTTGTGGGAGCAACTGGAAATGTTGGTAGAGAAATTTTAAATATTCTTGATCAAAGAAAATTTCCAATAGGAAAATTATTTGCAATTGCCTCTTCAAAATCTGAGGGAACAAAAATTTCTTATGGAAATGATAAAGAGATTGAGGTGCAGTCACTCGAAAAATTTAAATTTAATGATATTGATTTTGTTTTATCATCACCAGGTTCAAGAGTTTCTGAAAAATTCGTTCCAAAGGCGACCAAAGCAGGTGCAGTTGTAATTGATAATACCTCTCATTTTAGAATGAAAAAAGATATCCCACTTATAGTTCCGGAAGTAAATCCGGAGGAAATTAAAAATATGAAAAAAAAAATCATTTCAAACCCAAATTGTTCTACAATTCAAATGGTTGTAGCACTAAAACCGATCCATGATTTGTTTAAAATAAAAAAAATTATTGTTTCAACCTATCAATCAACTTCTGGAGCAGGAAAGTCAGCGATGGATGAACTTTTCCACCAGACTCTTGATGTTTATAAAAATAAAAATCTTGTTGCAAAAAATTTTACTAAAAAAATTGCTTTTAATTTAATCCCTCATATCGATGATTTTATGCCTGATGGGAACACAAAAGAAGAAAATAAAATGGTTCAAGAAACTCAGAAAATTTTAAATTCAAAAATAAAAATATTTGCTACATGTGTTAGAGTTCCTGTTTTTGTCGGTCATGGTGAATCTGTATTTATTGAAACCGAAAAAATTATAGATTTAAACAAACTTATTAATAAAATTAAGAATTTCCAGGGTTTGTCTTTAGTAGATGAAAGAATAAATGGAGGGTATGTAACCCCTGACGAGTCGGCAGGTGAAGATAATGTTTTTATTAGCAGAACAAGGTTAGGAGTAGATAAGAAATCACTGGGTCTCTGGGTGGTTGCAGATAATTTAAGAAAGGGTGCTGCACTAAACACTGTTCAAATTGCGGAATTAATAATTAAAAAAGGTAAAAAATGAAAAACTTTAAAAGCAGATATTTCGAAGACTATAGTATTGATGAGGAAATTACCCACAGTGTTCCGAGAACAATTACTCATGGTGATGTTGCATTATATCTTGCAACCACCGGAAGTAGATTTGCTTTAAACTACTCAAATGAATTTGCTAAAGATTTAGGATTAAAAAATACACCTGTAGACGATATTCTTTTATTCCATTTAGTTTTCGGAAGGACTGTTCCAGACCTTTCATTGAATGCTATAGCTAATTTAGGTTATGCTGGCGTAATTTTTCATCAACCATCTTTTATTGGTGATACAGTCACTGCTAGTTCAAAAGTAATAGGTTTAAAACAAAATTCAAATGGTAAAACTGGAACAGTGTACGTAAAATCAGTTGGGAAGAATCAAAAAGGAGAAATTGTTTTGACTTATTACAGGTGGCTAATGATGAGGAAAAAAAATGAAGGTATGATTGATTCCTTTGAAGATCATGTGCCCGAACTTCCAAATAAAGTGTTAACATCAAATCTTGTGCTTCCTGAAAAAATAAAATTAGAAAATTGGTCATCAGAAATTTCTGGAAGTTCTTCATTTTTTGATGATTACGAAGAAGGTGAGGAAATTCATCATTTAGATGGACAGACAATAGAGGAAGCTGAACATCAAATCGCTACCAGACTATATCAAAATAATGCAAGGGTTCATTTCAATCAGCATATTGAAAAAGAAGGGAGATTTGGAAAAAGAATTATTTATGGGGGATATATTATCTCATTAGCAAGAGCGATAAGTTGTAATGGTTTAGCAAATACATTTAAAGTTGCTGCTATACACTCCGGGAAACACTCCTCTCCAACTTTTTCAGGTGATACAATTTATGCATGGTCAAAAATACTAAAAAAAGAAAAAATTAATGAAACTACTGGAGCTTTGATGATTAGAACCTTGGCATCTAAAAATGATTCTAAGATGCTTTTTCCTAATAATAAAAGTCTTCCAGAAAATATTGTTTTAGACTTAGAGTATTCAGTTTTAATTCCAATTTTAAAATAATGAAAAAACAAAACCTTCCTCTTTCACCTCACCTTCAAATTTATAAACCGCAAATTACTTCTATTTTATCTATCTCTCATAGAATAACTGGAGTTTCATTAAACTTTTCTCTTGTAATTCTAGTTTTTGGAATTTTTTCATTATCATTGGGGGAAGTGTATTTTAAATTTTTCTTAGAAATAATAAGTTCAGTACCTGTGAAATTAATTTTATTTTTAACAATCCTAGGATTTTCATATCATTTACTTAATGGAATTAGACACATAATCTGGGACTTTGGGCTTTTTTTAGACAACAAATCATCTGCTATTCTAGGATACATCATCATAATTTTATCGTTTTTTTCTAGCATGATTATTTCAAACATATTAGGTATATTTTCATGAAGCTTGATTACACATCAAGATGGCTTTTACAAAAAATTTCTGCAGTAATTTTTTTGTTAGCTTTAAGTTATAGCATCTATTCAATTTATAATCTTGGTTTAAAGAATTATGATGAAATTTTATTATGGTTTAAAAATTATTTGAACTCGTTTTCAATATTAATTCTATTTTTATCGATTTTTTTTCATTCAAATATTGGCCTAAATTCAATAATTGATGACTATTTCCATGATGAGATTTTAAAAAAAAAAGTTTTATTAATTAAAAACTTTTTCTTTGCAGTTCTATTATTTATAACAATATTTAGTTTAATTAAGTTAGTATTTGGATGAGTAAATTTGAAAAATTAGATTTTGATGTGGTTGTGGTTGGTGCCGGAGGGTCTGGTCTTAGAGCTGTAATGGGGTCGGCATCTTCAGGTTTAAAGACTGCATGCATCTCAAAAGTTTTTCCAACCAGAAGTCACACTGTAGCCGCTCAAGGTGGTATAAGCGCAGCCTTAGGGAATATGGGGGAAGATGACTGGAAATGGCATATGTATGATACTGTTAAAGGATCAGATTGGTTAGGTGATCAAGATGCCATAGCCTTTATGTGTAAAGAGGCTCCGGAGGCAGTAATTGAATTAGAACACTTTGGAGTTCCATTCTCAAGAACTGAAAAAGGTAAAATATACCAAAGACCATTTGGAGGGATGACCACACACTTTGGAGAAGGCATAGCTCAAAGAACTTGTGCAGCCGCAGATAGAACGGGTCATGCGATGTTGCATACTCTTTATCAACAATCTCTATCAAATAATGCTAAATTTTTCATTGAGTATTTTGCAATAGATCTTGTAATGAATGAAAATAATGAATGTTGTGGTGTTCTTACTTTTAGCTTGCATGATGGTAAATTCTATCTTTTTTCTGCAAAAATGGTGATTTTAGCAACCGGTGGATACGGAAGAGCTTATTTTTCATGCACCTCAGCACATACCTGTACAGGAGATGGTGGAGGAATGGTTGTAAGAGCTGGACTGCCACTTCAAGATATGGAATTTACTCAGTTTCACCCAACTGGAATTTATGGCGTAGGAGTCTTAATTACCGAAGGGGCTAGAGGCGAAGGTGGATATCTCACTAATTCAGAGGGTGAGAGATTTATGGAAAGATACGCTCCAAATGCTAAAGATTTGGCAAGCAGAGACGTTGTATCGAGGTCAATGACAACTGAAATAATGGAAGGAAGAGGATGTGGTCAAAGAAAAGACCATATTCATTTAAACTTACATCATCTTGATTCAAAAGTTCTTCAAGAGAAGCTTCCAGGGATTACTGAGTCAGCAAAAATATTTGCTGGAGTGGATGTAAAGAAAAAACCAATTCCTGTACAACCCACCGTTCATTACAATATGGGTGGAATACCCACAAATATTTATGGCGAAGTTTTAACTTTAAATTCAAAAGGTAAGGATGAAATTGTTCAGGGCCTAATGTCAATTGGAGAAGCCGCATGCGTTTCCGTTCATGGTGCTAATAGATTAGGGTCTAATTCGCTTCTTGATCTAGTTGTTTTTGGGAAGTCCGCAGCTAATAGATGTTCGCAAATTTTAGATCCAAATAAAAAAAATCGGGAAATTAATATAAAAAAAGTTAATAGAATAATAGATAACTTTGAAAAAATAAAAAATTCAAATGGCACCAAAAATGTTTCTTCCATAAGACTTGAAATGCAACATACTATGCAGAATTTTTGTCCTGTTTATAGATCTGAAAAAAAAATGATCGAAGGAAAAAATAAGCTTTTATCACTTCTAAAAGATTTTAATAATATTAAAATCCATGATAAAAGCCTGATTTGGAATACAGAGGTGATAGAGGCATTAGAGTTAAAGAACCTACTTTCTCAATCCATAATAAGTATTGAAAGTGCCCTAAATAGAAAAGAAAGTAGAGGAGCTCATTCCAGAATAGATCATACTGAAAGAAATGATAAAAATTGGTTAAAACATTCGTTAATTTGGATTGATGAAAAAGGAAGAACTAATACAAAGTATAGAAGTGTTAACCTTAAGACTAATTCAAAAGAAATAAAAACTATTGAACCAAAAGCAAGAGTTTACTAACTTATAGCTATGGTACAATTAACACTTCCAAGAGATTCTCAGGTTTCCAAAGGAAAAACTTTTGGGGAAGACGGTAAAGATAAAATTATCTTCAATGTTTATAGATGGAATAGAGAGTCCAATGAAAACCCAAGGTTAGACAAATTTTTTATTGATAAAACTATGTTAGGGCCTATGGTGCTCGACGCATTAATGTTTATAAAAAATCAAATTGATCCATCATTAACTTTCAGACGCTCCTGCCGAGAAGGTATCTGCGGTTCCTGCTCAATGAATGTAAATGGAACTAACACACTTGCTTGCTTAAAACCAATTCAAGGCAAAGAAGTCAATATATATCCACTGCCTCACATGAGAGTTTTAAAAGATTTAATACCAGATTTGACAGAATTTTATGAACAATATAAATCAATTAAGCCATGGTTAAGAAATAGTTCAAATTCGAAAAAAGAAAATTTACAATCTCCCGAAGATAGAAAAAAACTAGATGGCCTTTATGAGTGCGTTTTATGTGCATGTTGCTCTACTTCATGTCCAAGTTATTGGTGGAATGGAGATAAGTTTCTTGGCCCAGCAATACTTCTCCAAGCATATAGATTTATTGTAGATAGTAGAGATAAAGATAAAAAAGAAAGACTCGAGCAATTAAAAGACAAATTCAAATTATATAGATGTCACACAATTATGAACTGCACAAAAACCTGCCCAAAGAATCTTAACCCGGCAAAAGCAATTTCTGAGATTAAGAAACTTCAAGTTTCATCATAATTTTGAAAAATTTAAAATTTAAATTACTTTCCTTTCTTGAAAATAATAACAAAATAAACCCTAATTCATGTCAAATCAATGCCGCCTCAGACATTCAAGACATGGTTAATAATTACAATAAAATAAAAATTTTTAAGACTCCAAAGCTTTATCAACATGGAATCTATATATATGGGTCAGTTGGTGTTGGCAAATCTGTTTTACTTAAAGCTCTAAGTGAGATAGTGCCAAATTCAAAGTTTTTTCATTTTAACGATTTGATTTTCAATCTCCAGTCAAAAAACAAAAGTTCAAGTGATCAAATAAAAGAAATAAAAAAAAATAACTTAATAATAATTGATGAGTTCTTTATAAATAATTTAACAATTCTGATTCTATTCAAAGACTTTATAGATGATTTTGAAAATCTTAAGATTCCAATAATAATGAGTGGTAATAAGAAATTATCAGAAATATACGACGATCCGATTAATCCCAAATTATGTAAAAATATTAGAGAAAAATTAGTGAATTTCTTTTCAACGATTCAGATAAAATCTAAGATCGACTATAGGGAGAAAAATAAAGTAAATCAAAATTTCTACTTCATAGGAATGCAAAATAATTTTTTTCAAAAACAACTTATCAAAAAGCTTTCCAGCTCAATCACACAAACAGAAGAATTATTCAAAAGGCAGGGCAATAGCTTTAAATTATCAAAGATTTATGGCAATCTGATAGAACTGAAGTTTGATGAGTTTTTTGCAAAAAACTTTGTATTTCAAGATTATGAAATAATTGCAAAAAGAATCCAAATCTTTGTAGTTAGAAATATTATTCAAATGGACGAAAATTCAAAAAATTTACTTGCAAGGTTTATTTCTTTCATAGACGTATTATATGAGAATAAGAATATACTTTCTATTTCTACAAATGTAGAATTAAATAAGTTATATTCTGGGAAAACAAATGCCAACGAATTTAAAAGAACAATATCCAGATTGAAAGAAATGGGATCGGATGATTATATTAATAAATATCTATAAAATAAAAAGAGTTAAATGAAGTCTTTACATGAAAATTTTACACATATTGAAGAAGAAATTGCCTTTCTTAAAAAAAAAAGAAATGCAATAATTTTATCTCATTTTTATCAAGATGAAGATATACAAGATATTGCAGATTTTATTGGTGACTCTCTAGACCTTTCAAAAAAAGCTCAAAAAACTGATGCTGATGTAATTGTTTTTTGCGGAGTGAGATTTATGGCGGAAGTTGCTAAAATACTAAGTCCAAATAAAAAAGTTATTCTTCCAGATATTAATGCTGGATGCTCATTAGAGGAGTCATGTAAGGTTGAGGATTTTAAAAAATTCAAGCAAAAAAACCCTAATCATATTGTTTTATCTTACATCAATTGTTCTGCAGAAATTAAAGCTGAATCTGATATCATTGTTACATCTTCAAATGCTGCAAAAATTATCAGTAGCTTACCAAAAAATCAGCAAATTATTTTTGCACCCGATAAACATTTGGGAGGTTATTTAAATAAAATTACTGGAAGAAAAATGAAATTATGGAATGGCACTTGTGTTGTGCATGAAACATTTTCTGAAAGAGAGCTTGTTAAGAAAAAAATAAGGTTAGAAAATAGCAAAGTTATTGCCCATCCAGAATGTCCAGAAAATATTTTGAAACATGCAGATTTTATAGGATCGACATCAGCTCTTTTAAAATTTATTTCTTCAGACAACTCAGAAAAATATATAGTTGCAACTGAACCACATATTATTCATCAGATGAAAAAAAATGAACCATTAAAACAATTTTTTGTAGCCCCTGGCAGTGATGGGAAATGCTCATGTTCTAACTGCCCTTACATGGAACTAAACACATTAGAAAAGTTAAGAGATTGTTTGTTAAATCTATCACCTGAAATATCAATTAAAAATGAACTGATTCTAAACGCCAAAAAGCCTCTAAATTCAATGCTTAAATTAAGCTAAAAATTTGTGAATATTAAAAACTTAATTAATTTATCTTTAAAGAAAATCACAGAGGATCTGAAAGACGATCTCAACGGGAAAAAACTAAAAAATGATGTCACCTCAGATATTCTTTTAAAAAAAAATGATTCATTAAAATGCATTATCTCAAATAGAGAGAAAATAGTTTTGTGTGGTGTGATATTTGTTGAAAATTTCTTTAAAAAAAAATTTCCAAGTATTAATATTAAATCTTTTTTCAAAGATGGTGAGGAAATAAAAAAAAATTCCAAGATTTTTACTTTGTCTGGCAATGCAAAAACAATTTTAGGAACCGAAAGGACAATTCTTAATTTTTTACAACATATGTCTAGTATATCAACAACAACTCGGCAATTCTCATCAAAAATAACCCATAAAAGCATCCGATTATTAAATACTAGAAAAACAACAACTGGATTAAGAAAACTTGAAAAGTATGCAACTACTATTGGTGGTGCCATCAATCACAGAATGGGATTATATGATGATATACTTATAAAAGATAATCACATAAAAATTTTGGGAGGTATTAACCAAACTCTAAAAATAATTAACTCCAAAAATATTTCTAATTATAAAATAGAATGTGAAAGTTTTGACCAAGTTAAAATGTCATTAGCAATGGGGGCAAGATATATCCTTCTTGATAATATGAAGGTTTCAGAAATAAAAAAATGCATTTTTTTAAAAAAAAGGAATGTAAGCTTTGAAGTAACAGGTGGAATTACAATAAAGAATATCTCCAAATTTTCATTACTTGGGATTGATTATATTTCAACTAGTAAAATTACAAATTCTCCTTATTCAGTAGATATTGGACTAGACATAATATAGACTTATGTAGTTTAAGAAGGATAGTTTTGAAAAAAATCAGTTTAATAGGTGCAGGAAATATAGGAACCATACTTGCCTATAGTCTATCAAGAAAACAACTAGGACAAATTATTATGGTTGATGTTGTGGAGGGTCTTGCTGAAGGTAAATGCTTGGATCTTTCACAAAGTCTTTCAGTAGAAAACTTAAATACACAAATTAATGGGTCTTCTGATATTTCGATGATAAGAGATAGCTCAGCAATTATCATTACAGCAGGAATTGCAAGAAAGCCTGGAATGAGTAGAGATGATTTAATTGAGACAAATTTTTCAATTATGAGTGAAATTGGTGAGGCAATAAAAAAATATGCACCTTCAGCATTTGTAATTTGTGTAACAAATCCACTTGATGCTATGGTTTGGTCCTTAAAAAAAATAAGTGGGTTAAAATCTAATATGATTACTGGTATGGCAGGGATTCTTGATTCTGCACGTTTTAGATTTTTCTTATCTAAAGAATTGAATGTTTCTCCAGCAAATATTCAAACATTAGTATTGGGTGGGCATGGTGATACTATGGTTCCATTATTGGATTACACGTCTGTGAGTGGAATACCTCTTCAAAATTTAATTAAGTTAGGAAAGGTTGATAAGAAAAATATTGATAAAATTATTGAAAGAACAAGAAATGGAGGAGGAGAAATTGTTGCTTTAATGAAAAATAGTTCAGCTTTTTTCTCACCAGCATGCAGTGCAATTGAAATGTTAGAATCATATATGTTAGATCAAAAAAAAATGTTGCCATGCTCAGCTTTCTTGAGTGGGGAATATGGAGTAAAAAACTTGTTTGTTGGAGTCCCAATAATCATAGGAAAAAACGGGGTTGAAAGAATTATTGAACTAAAACTATCAAAAGAATCTCAAAAAAAATTCAACGAGTCGGTTCAGTCTGTCGAAGATTTAGTAAATAAATGTAAAAAACTACTAGTCTAATAACAGAAATTCATATATATTTTTTCGTTTCAGGTTTGATATAATTTTAACAAATCTAAAAACAATTTTTGAGGATTAAATGGACATTCATGAGTATCAAGCAAAACAACTCCTAATAAAATATGGTGTGAATGTTCCGCCAGGCGAAGTTGTTTACCAAACACATGAAGCAGAGAATATCGTTACATGGCTTAACGAAGAAAAAATTGTTGTAAAAGCACAGGTTCATGCTGGGGGTCGAGGAAAAGCTGGAGGCATTAAAGTATGCCTGAATGATGAAGAAGTAGTTGAAACCGTAGACAAAATGATTGGAATGAAGATAGTTACACCCCAAACTTCAGAGGCAGGAAAGATCGTTAGAAGAGTTTATTTAGAAAAAGGATATGAAATAAAAAATGAACTTTATCTTTGTATTACTGTAGATAGGGAAACAGGAGGTAATACAATCATTTATTCACAAAAAGGTGGAGTAAATATTGAAGAAGTTTCTGAAAAAAATCCTGAAGATATTTTTCACATGAAAATTGCTCCAGGCTCTGACCTTTTAACGCACCATGCCAGAACCATTGTTTATAATTTGGGACTAAGCGGTCCAATTGCTAAACAAGCTCAAAAAAATATTATTGCCATCTATAAAGCATTCGTCTCATTGGACGCAGCTATGATAGAAATTAACCCATTTGCTGTAACCGACCAAAATGAAGTTGTTGTTTTAGACTGCAAAGCTTCATTTGATGACAATGCCCTTTACAGACAAAGAGGGGTTGCTGAGATGAAAGATGAAAATGAATATGATCCCTTAGAACTAGAAGCTGCTAGGCACGACTTAAATTATGTAAAACTTGATGGCAATATTGGCCTAATGGTAAATGGTGCGGGGCTCTCTATGGCTACTATGGATATTATAAAATTTTATGGTGGAGAAGCTGCTAACTTTATGGATGTTGCGGGAGCAGCAACCCCAGAAAGAGTTGCGGCAGCCTTTAAACTTATTTATAAAGATCCAGATGTTAAAGGAATTCTTATAAATATTTTTGGTGGTATGATGAGATGTAATGACATTGCAACTGGTCTTGTGAATGCCTCTAAAGAAGTAGGATTAGATAAACCTCTTGTTGTTCGATTAGAAGGAACAAATGTCGATATGGGTATGGATATTCTTAAAAACTCTGGTTTTCCTATTAAACCAGTTGATACAATGGAACAGGCTGCGAAAGATGTTGTCGAAATGGTTAAGGAAAAAATGTAATGGCCGTATTACTTACAAAAGATTCAAAAATTATTTGTCAGGGTTTTACTGGAGCGCAAGGAACTTTTCACTCAGAACGTGCAATTGAATATAATACTAATATAGTAGGTGGAGTTACACCAGAAAAAGGTGGGTCCAAACATCTAAACGTCCCGGTTTTTAATACAGTTGCTGAGGCAAAAAAGGTAACTGGATGTAATGCAAGTGGTGTTTTTGTTCCTCCTCCTTTTGCAGCAGACGCTATTCTTGAATCTGTAGAAGCAGAACTTGATCTTGTTGTTTGCATTACCGATGGCATTCCAACAAGTGATATGCAAAGAGTTAAAAGAGAAATGAAAGGAAGTAAGACAAGATTAGTTGGACCTAATTGTCCAGGTGTATTAACACCTGGAGTTGGGAAAATAGGTATAATTCCAGGACATATCTGCAAACCTGGAAGGATTGGTGTAGTATCAAGATCTGGAACATTATCATACGAATCTGCAGTTCAAACTGCAGAGCTTGGTCAATCTACTATTATTGGGATAGGTGGTGATCCAGTCAATGGAACAAATTTTGTAGATGCCCTTGAGTTATTCTTGAATGATTCAGATACAGATGGAATAGTCTTGATAGGAGAAATTGGAGGCACTGCTGAAATTGATGGTGCTGACTTTATTAGGTCTTGGAAAGGGAATTTTAAAAAGCCAGTAGCTGCATTTGTTGCAGGAGCAGCTGCCCCAAAAGGAAGAAAGTTAGGTCACGCAGGAGCAATTGTAAATAGTGGGGCAGAGACAGCTGATGCAAAAAAGGACGCTTTAAGATCAGCGGGAGTTAATGTATCTGACACTATAACAAGAATAGGTGATGCAATGAGAGAAGCTATGAAAGTCTAAGATGGGAACCAAAGCTATAATATCATACCTAGGAGAAAACAAACCGAATCTCATTTCAGAAATCACATCATTTCTAACAGATTTAAATGGTGAGTTCTCCGGGGTTACATTCGCCACTCTTGGGAGAGTGTGTGAACTGACAATGGTTTATCAAAAATCTGATGATGTTGAAATTGATGAAATTAAAAGAGGATTGGAAAAGCTTGAATCAGCGAAGGATGGAGAATTCCAAGTCAAAATGCTTGAAGCCTATTCAGATGCTGGCCCTACATCAAAAATTACACACAGAATTGTTTTGTCAGGTGAGGATCAAAAAGGTCTTCTTAAAAAGATTATTAAAACACTTAACGACAATAACGCACTTATTATAAGAATGAACACTGAAAAAATTGCTTTTCATGATAAAACTCAATATATATGCAGGTTCGCAATATCAATCAGAGATGAAAATGCACCAGAATGCCTTTCACAAATGGTTAAAGTTGCAGGGGAAATGAAACTAACTTTTAGATATGAAACCTCATAGATCAGTCCGATCTAGGGTGATTTTTCTCTAAAATTTTTCTCAAATGATCACTACTTACAGCAGTATATTTTTGAGTAGTGGACAGTGAAGAGTGGCCTAGTAATTCCTGAATTGATCTTAAATCTACGAGATTCTGTAAAAGTTGAGTTGCAAAAGTATGTCTAAGTGAGTGAGGTGTTGTGTTATCAGGCAAGATTATTTTTGTTCTTATTCCTCTTATCAATCTCTGAATAATCTCTGGCTTTAGTCTACCACTCCTTTTTCCTCTAAATATAAAGTCTTCATTAGAGAATTCAAAAGGACATTCTTTCATCATTTGATTAAAAAAAATTATTAATTCCTGAGCTATCGGAATTAATCTTGTTTTATTGCCTTTTCCTAAAATTCTTAAATCATTAACATACGTATCTTTTAACTTTAAGTTTAAAACCTCACTTATTCTTAGCCCATAACCCCACATTAGTATTATTACAGATAAATTTCTCATCATAACCCATTTGATTTTTTCTTTCTTCACTTCTTTTATGATTTTTATTATTTGATTTTCAGATAAAGGTCTTGGTAAAGACTCTAAAAATCTTGGGCCTTTTATCGTTAATAATTTTGAATTACTTATTATCTTTTTTAAAATTAAATAATTTATGAAGCTCTTTAGTGATGATAAAGCTCTGGCATTAGATCTATGGCTAATACCTCTCTTTAGGCGTTCAAAAAACCAGGCAGATATATCATCTTCATCTATCCTTTCGATTAAATTGACTGTTAGGTCAGTATTTTTATAAACAGTTAGAAAATCTATAAAATATAAGAGATCTATTTCATATGAAATAATAGTATTTAGGCCAAGTCTTTTTTCGTCTTTTATCCATGACTTCCATCCCACAACAAAATTATTAATGTTATTATTCATTTGATAATTTTAAAATTTGTTCTTGCACCACATTTGAAAAAAATAAGATTAAATCATATGCCTTGTTGTCAATAAAATGTTTACCTTTACTTCCGAAAACAAGAAGAGATGGAGATCCAAAAATTTTTTTATTTAATGAGAAAATTGCATTCGAATATACTTTTTTATCAATATCTTCAAATATTGCAGTTTGATGTTCAACTGCATCCATAATCAATTGTCTCTCTTTGCCGTAAATATTTTCTATTAGAAAATTATCTTTGTAGATAAATTTATATTTTTTTGCAATATTTTGATCACTCGTAACAAAATTAATCACTTCAAGATTAAATGTTTTAGGCAAAATACTGACAATATATTTAATAAATGTATTCATCTCATTTATTTTCAAAATATCTATAATAGATTTATGAATTCTTTTTTGAGTTAAAAAATTATGGTGAGCATTATCAATAATATTTTTTTGTTTACTTCTTAAACTCTGAATTATCCAATCTTTAAAAGGGATGATCTTAGAATTACTTTTATCGTTTTTTTCATTACCTAGAGGAAAAGAAATTTTTTCTAACAAACTTGAGTTATCAATAAAAAAATTGGGGTTCTTTTCTAGAAACTCAATAACGTGTTCTTTTTTGATTTTCTTTTTAATCATTTTTTCAATAATATTTCATTAGAGAGATTAAACAATATTTTCATTAAATAATTTGGTATAATTTTTAAATGATATACGAGATTTTGTTACCTCTTCCAATCAATAAAACATTTTCGTATGACAAACCGGTTGAAAATAAAGAAAAAAATAGTTTGTTACAAGGATCATTAGTAGAGGTTGAGTTTAATAAAAAAATTTTAGTTGGATTAGTTTTAAATGTCTTGCATTCAAATAAACCGAATAGACCTCTTAAAAAAATTAGAAGAGTTTTTAAAACGTTTTTCTATAAAGAGATTATTGATAGTATTAATTTCATATCTCAATATAGTTGCAATAAAAGATCGTTAATTTTAAAATTATTCTTATCTGGTTTTTCATCTAAACGTGAAATTTTAATAACTAACACAAAACAAAACCTAACATCTTATTCAAAAAAACTGCCTTTAAACTTAAGTCAAAAAAGTGTCATAAAAAATTTAAAAAGTCTTAATTTCAAAAAGTTTAACGTAATACTTCTTGAGGGAATAACTGGTTCAGGAAAAACAAGAGTTTATATGAGTAAGGCGAAAGAGGTTATAAAATCAGGCTTTCAATGTTTAATTCTTGTGCCTGAGATAATTTTAACTACCCAGTGGGTTAAAGAAATTGAAGAAGATTATGGTCTTGATGTATTTGTTTATCATTCATCAATAAGAAGAAAGGAAAGAGAGTTGGTTTGGCACAACATCAATCAAAACAAAATTAAATTAGTTATTGGAACAAGATCCGCTCTTTTTCTTCCTTTTGCAAAATTGGGTCTAGTAGTAGTGGATGAAGAGCACGACAATTCTTATAAACAAGAAGAACAAACAATTATTAATGCTAGAGATTTCTCAATAGTAAGGGCAAAGAACTCAAATTGTATGATCATTCTAAGTTCTGCCACACCTTCACTTGAATCGTACTACAATGTAAAATTAAAGAAATTTAAATGTTTTAGGCTATCTGAAAGAGTCAACAACTTTCCTCTTCCAAAAATAAAAATTGTAGATATGAGAAATGAAAAAAATATAATTTCAAAAAAATTATTATCTGTAATTAGTAAAAATATAAAAAATAACAATCAAACATTGATTTTTATAAATAAAAGAGGATATGCACCATTAGCAATTTGCAAAAATTGTGGCTTTTCAAAAATTTGTAAAAATTGCAATACATCACTAGTATTACATGATTTTAAAAAAAAAGCTTTTTTACTTTGCCACCATTGTAACTATAAAGAAGATTTTTCAAATATATGCCCATCATGCACATCTAAGAATAAATTTTCTTTCCCAGGTGTAGGTATTGAAAAGATCTATGAACTCATTTCCAATGAATTCCCAAATGTAGAGTCTTACATTTTATCAAGTGATACAATAAAAAATTACAATAAGTTTAAAACTGTAATATCAAAAATAACATCAAATAAAATCAATATTATAATTGGCACACAACTAATTTCCAAAGGTCATAATTTTCCCTCACTAAAAACAGTTATAATATTAAATATTGATAATCTCTTAAATGATTCTAACTTTCGTTCATTTGAAAAAACATTTCAACAAGTAACACAAGTTTCTGGCAGAGCAGGTAGAAAAAATTTAGATGGAGAAGTTTTCATTCAAACATTGCAACCTAAACATCCTGTAATCGAACTGTGCCAAAAGCAAAACAATAGCAAGTTTGCTAATTGGGAACTTGAATTAAGAGATAAAAATCTACAACCGCCGTTTAAAAGTTATATATCATTAATATTCGTATCGAAAATTGAAAAGATTTTAATTACTTTTTCAAGAAGCACATCTGAAAAAATTAGAACCAAATTTAAGGAATTATCAGTTTATGGACCAGCCCCAGCTATATTATACAAAAAAAATTTAGATTACAGATACAGACTTTTATTAAAACTTGATAAATCACCATCAATTCAAAGGGATGTTAAAAATTTTCTCCTTAGTATTCAAACACCTAGCAGAGTAAAATTGTATATTGATGTGGATCCAATAAACTTTATATAATAAATTATCAAATATTGATAAGAATCTTTTCTTATGCTAATAACAAGTTTTAATTGAAGAAATAGACTTGACTAAAACATCACAAGACATAAATGAAATATGCACAAGATATGCTAAAGCTTTAATCTTGTCTTCATCAAATGAGGACGAACTAAAAATCGTAAAAGAAAACTTTATGGACTTTAATAAAATCCTTAAAAATTCTCAGGAGCTCTCCCAGTTTGTTAAAAATCCTCTTATAAACTCCCAAAAAAAATCTAGGGCACTCAGTAGTATATGTAAATCTCTTTCATACATCGAGTCATTCCAAGGTTTTGTTAAAATTTTAACAAAACACGGAAAAATCTCTTTTTTTGAGAAAGTTTTTTTAAAATTTAATGACATTATTGACGAAAATAATGGAATAACAGAAATCCATATCACTACCGCAGAAAAGTTAGATAAAGAAATTGAAGAAAAAATCAATAAAAAGTTATCTGAATCACTCGGTTTAAAAATTAAACTGACAAAGGTCGTGGATAAAGAAATTATCGGTGGAGTGATAATAAAAATAAAGTCTATAATGATTGATAATTCATTAAAATCAAAGTTAATAGATTTCAAAATTTAAAGAAAGGTTAATTTAATGACAATTGATGCATCCGAAATATCAGAAATACTAAAATCAGAAATTAAAGATTTAGGGGATGATCCTAAAGTTTCCGAAGTTGGAACTGTTCTTACTGTTGGAGATGGAATAGCAAGAGTTTATGGCCTTGATAATGTGCAAGCAGGCGAGATGGTTGAATTTCCTGGGAAAGTTAAAGGTATGGCACTAAATTTAGAGGATGACAACGTTGGAGTAGTTATTTTTGGTAGTGATAAATCAATTAAAGAAGGAGACGTCGTAAAAAGAACTGAATCAATTGTGGAGGTACCTACCGGTAAATCATTGCTTGGAAGAGTTGTAGATGGGTTAGGAAATCCTATTGACGGGAAGGGTGCTTTAAAAAATATCAAATACAGGAGAGCAGAATTAAAGGCTCCTGGAATTATCCCAAGAAAATCCGTTCATGAGCCAATGCAGACAGGGATTAAAGCAATAGACAGCTTAATTCCGATAGGTAGAGGTCAAAGGGAGTTAATAATTGGGGACAGACAAACTGGAAAAACGTCTGTTATTGTAGATACAATAATTAATCAAAAAGAGGTAAACAAATCAGACGACGAATCAAAAAAACTTTATTGTATCTATGTATCGATTGGTCAAAAAAGGTCAACCGTCGCACAAATTGTAAAAACCCTCGAGGATAACGATGCCATGAAATATTCTATCGTGGTTGCAGCAACTGCTTCTGACCCTGCCCCTTTGCAATTCTTAGCACCTTACACTGGTTGTGCCATGGGTGAGTATTTTAGAGATAATGGAATGCATGCTGTAATATTTTACGATGATCTGTCAAAACAGGCGGTTGCATATAGACAAATGTCATTATTGTTAAGAAGACCTCCTGGAAGAGAAGCATTTCCAGGTGATGTTTTTTATATTCATTCCAGATTATTAGAACGAGCTGCTAAGATGGGTGAAAACAATGGATTAGGCTCCCTAACTTCTTTGCCAGTGATCGAAACTCAGGCGGGTGATGTATCAGCTTATATTCCAACAAATGTAATATCAATAACTGATGGACAGATATTTTTAGAAACAGAGTTATTTTTTAAAGGAATAAGACCAGCCGTAAACGTAGGTCTTTCTGTAAGTAGAGTAGGTTCTGCTGCCCAAATAAAAGCTATGAAACAAGTGTCTGGTTCAATCAAACTTGACCTTGCTCAATTTAGAGAAATGGAAGCTTTTTCTCAATTTGCCTCAGACCTAGATCAATCTACCAGAAATCTTCTTGAAAGAGGCAGAAGATTGACGGAAATTTTAAAACAACCTCAGTATTCTCCTTTAAAAGTTGAAGAGCAAGTGATTGTAATTTTTTCTGGTGTGAAAGGTTTCTTAGATAATATTGAAATTTCAGATATAACGAAGTTCGAGTCTTATCTTCTAAAAAAGATAAGAACAGATGGGAAAAAAATTCTTGAAGAAATTGAAAAAAAGCAAGCCATTAGCGATGAACTTGAAACACAACTTAATAAATTTTTAGAAACCACATCCAAAAATTTTCTTGAGGAAAATAATGCCAAGTCTTAAAGACCTAAGAAATAGAATTTCTAGTGTTAAATCTACCAAAAAAATTACGTCGGCAATGAAGATGGTAGCCGCAGCCAAACTTAAAAGGGCACAAGACAATGCAGAGAGATCCAGACCCTATGCTATAAAAATGAGAGGTATAGTTGACTCACTAGTGAGAAATAAAAGCGATAAGAACTTTAAATACGGCAGAAAAGAAAGCTCGAAGTCTAAAAATATCCTTTTGATAATTTGTTCAGCTGACAGAGGGTTATGTGGAGGTTTTAATGGCTCTATAATAAAGCATGCAAAAAAATTGTCAGAGCAAATAAAAAAAGAGGGTAATGCAGCTAACTACATTTTTGTCGGAAAAAAAGCTTATTTCTCTCTTAAAAGAAGTTATGAAAAAAATATAATAGATTATTTTTCTGACATAGCCAATCCATCAATTGAGTTTGAACTTGCTGGATCAATCCGAGATAAAGTATTAGAACTTTTTTTGAATGGTTCTGTAGATGAATGCCACTTAATATTTACTAAGTTTCAAAGTGCTATTTCTCAGACAGTAAGTTCTCTTCAATTACTACCTTTAGATCAAAAAGATAAAACAGAAAAAAAAGATGATGAAATTTTAAAATCATATGATTTTGAACCAGATGAGGAAGTTATATTGAATGAAATAATACCCAGAAATATTGCAATACAAATTCATACGTCTCTTTTAGAAAACCTTGCAAGCGAGCAAGGGTCAAGGATGACAGCCATGGATAATGCAACAAGGAATGCAAATGATATGATTGACAACTTAACACTTTTTTATAATAGATCAAGGCAAGCCCTTATAACAAAAGAACTAATTGAAATTATATCTGGGGCTGAAGCAGTTTAATAAAATAAGGAGAAACTATAATGAGCAAAAATGAGGGAAAAATAAAACAAGTTTTAGGGGCAGTTGTAGATGTAAGCTTTAATGATGCTTTACCACAAATTCTAGATGCCTTGGTTGTAAAACACGAAGGTAAGGATTTGGTTCTTGAAGTAGCGCAGCACCTTGGTGAAAATACTGTAAGAACAATAGCCATGGATTCCACGGACGGTCTAATAAGAGGACAACTTGTTTTAGATACAGGTAATCCAATATCGGTTCCTGTTGGACCAGAAACATTAGGTAGAATATTGAATGTTGTTGGAGAACCAGTTGATGAAAGAGGACCTCTAAAAACAAAGCTTAAATCACCAATTCATAAAAGTGCTCCAGAATTTACTGATCAATCCACAGAAACTGAAGTTCTTGTAACTGGGATTAAAGTAGTTGATCTGTTAGCTCCATATGCCAAAGGAGGAAAAATTGGATTATTTGGAGGAGCAGGTGTCGGTAAAACTGTTTTGATTATGGAGTTAATAAATAATATTGCTAAAGGGCACGGAGGATATTCTGTATTCGCAGGAGTTGGAGAAAGAACCAGAGAAGGAAATGATCTTTATCATGAAATGATTGAATCTGGTGTTATAAAACTAGATAATGATGAATCCAAAGCTGCCTTAGTTTACGGACAAATGAATGAACCTCCAGGTGCACGAGCCAGAGTTGCTTTAACCGGTCTCACACTCGCAGAATATTTTAGGGATGAAGAAGGTCAAGACGTTCTTCTATTTGTAGATAATATATTTAGATTTACACAAGCAGGCTCGGAAGTTTCTGCCTTGTTAGGAAGGATTCCTTCAGCCGTTGGTTATCAACCTACTTTATCCACTGACATGGGTGCACTTCAAGAGAGAATAACATCGACAAATAAGGGCTCTATTACATCTGTCCAGGCAATTTATGTTCCTGCAGATGATTTAACTGACCCAGCGCCAGCTACTTCATTCGCTCATCTTGACGCTACGACTGTACTTTCAAGACAAATAGCTGAGCTTGGTATTTATCCTGCTGTTGACCCCCTTGACTCAACGTCACGAATTCTTGATCCTAGAGTAATAGGTGAAGAACACTACAATGTTGCAAGAAGAGTTCAGGAAACACTCCAAAAATATAAATCTCTCCAAGATATAATTGCTATCCTTGGGATGGATGAGCTTTCAGAAGAAGACAGATTGGTTGTTGATAGAGCAAGAAAAATTCAAAGATTTTTATCTCAACCATTCCATGTAGCAGAAGTTTTTACTGGTTCTCCAGGTGTTTTTGTAAGTCTGCAAGATACAATTAAAGGTTTTAAAGGCTTAGTTGATGGTGATTTTGACAATATACCTGAGGCTGCATTTTATATGGTTGGAAAAATAGAAGAGGCAATTGAAAAGTCTAAAAAATTAAAGAGTTGAATTGATGTCATTTAAATTTGAAATTATATCTCCTAACGAATTATTTTTTGATCAAGAAATTGATATGGTAATTCTTCCAGGAATAGAGGGCGACTTTGGAGTTTTGAATAATCATATGCCTTTCATTACCTCACTAAGAGTCGGAATCGTATACATATATTTTGAAAAAAAATTAAGAGAAACTTTTCTAGTAGCAGGTGGAATTATTGAGGTTTTTGAAAATAAATGTACATTATTAACTGAAGATGTTTGTAAATCTTCAACAATCACATCTGGGAAAAAAAGTGCTGAGGAATCAAATAAAAATATTAATGAACCAGAAGAAATCAAAAAACTTAAAGAGAAAGCTCTTAATAAATTTTATTATTCTTGAATATGAATCTTAAAACGATCAAGTACTTCTTCATACAAAACCTTTTTGAAAGGAACAACCAAGCTGAGACAATCCATAGGGTTAATCCATTTCCATTCACAAAATTCTGGTTGCTTAAAATCTTTTATATTAATTTGCGTGTCATTACCGACGAACCTGCATGCAAACCACAATTGTTTTTGTCCAATATATTTTCCTTTCCAAACAACATTAACCAAATCTTTTGGTAATTCGTATTTTAACCATCTTTTTGATTTTCCTATAATTTTATAGTTACTTTTTAATCCGGTTTCCTCCATTAACTCTCTTTTCATTGCTATTTCCGGAGTCTCACCATTATCAATTCCTCCTTGAGGCATCTGCCAGTACTCATTTCTATAATCTGATCTTCTTCCTACCCATAATTGATTGCTGTTGTTAATTAAAAAAATACCAACACCCCTTCTATACTTTTTGTCAGGAATAATTAAGTTCACAAAGTTAATTGATTGGGCTATTCATCAAATTCAAAGCAAGAATGAGATCAAAAGCCCTTGTTAATTGATAGTCGTCGACTTTTTCTTCATCATTTTCAGATTTTTCTTGTTTTTTTTCTTTTTTATCTTCAATAGACTGCTCATTATCAATTGCACCTCGAAGATCAGACTCTTTTCTTGAGGATACTTGATCTACTTTCTTTAACTCTGCTTGTTCAACTAAAATATCTGGATCAATTCCTGTTTTTTGGATTGATTTGCCCGAAGGAGTAAAATATTTTGCTGTTGTTAACTTGATAGCCACGTCCTCGCCAGATGGAATAATAGTTTGTACCGAACCTTTTCCAAATGACTTTGTTCCCATAATAATTGCCCTTTTATGATCCTGAAGCGCACCAGCAACAATTTCAGAGGCAGAGGCACTACCTTGATTTATGAGGACAACTAGAGGTAATCCATTAATTAAATCATTTTTTACAGCGTTATATCTACTACCCTGCTTGCCATTTCTTCCTCTAGTTGAAACAATTTCACCCCTGTCAAGAAAAATGTCTGTCACGTTTACAGCTTGATCTAATAGCCCTCCAGGATTATTTCTTAAATCAAGAACATAGCCGATTAACTTTTTATTTTTAAAGCTTTTGATCGAATCAATAATCTCTTTGTCAACTTTCTGATTAAATGATGAAACTCTAATATACCCTATATTATTTTCTATCCTTGCTTTTACAGCCTTAAGCTGAATTATTGCCCTAGTAATTATAATCTGAAGGTTTTCACTTTCATTTCTATTCACTGTAAGCTTTATTTTGGAACCAACCTTTCCTCGCATGATGGTCACTGCTTCTGATAATGTCATTCCTAGGACTGGTTCATCATCTAAATGCGTAATTAGATCTCCTGATTTTATTCCTGCCTTTGCAGCGGGAGTGTCGTCTATTGGAGATATAACTTTAACAAAACCATTCTCAAGAGTAACTTCAATACCCAAACCCCCAAATTCGCCTTTTGTTTGAACTTTTAATTCATTTAACTCATCATAATTTAAATATGTTGAATGCGGATCAAGAGAACTTAACATGCCTTCGATCGCGGACTCGATTAAATCTTTTGATGTAACCTCCTCAACGTAGTTATTTTTTATTTTCTCAAATGCTTCCCCAAACAGGTTTAAATATTTGTAAACATCCTTTTCCTCTTCTGCAAATGAAGTTAAAGGAAAATAACAAAATAATAATGTTAGAAGTAATTTTTTCATAATTAATTATAATATAGTGTTGATTATGCAGTTTTTTTATAAAATCTCAACTTTTGATTTTGGATCAACTACTTTTCCATTCTCTCGAAGCTCAAAATAAAGTTGACTTTTCGTTTTTGATGAAATTTTAGCTATAGGTTCTCCTACTAAAACCTCATTTCCTGTTGAAATAAGCAAATTTCTCATTCCTATAAGAACCGATGTAAAACCTTTATCATCTTTAATCATAACCAAATTTCCAAAACTTTTAAATTTATTTGCGTATACCACAGTTCCATTCATCGGTGACATGACAAATGAATCAGTTTTAACTTTAAAGACCAGTCCATTTTTAAGCTTATGTAAATCTTTTCCTTCACCAAAGTCTGATACAATATCACCAATCACTGGCATTCTAATCTTTGACCTAATTTTAGAAATAATTTTTCTTTTTGTCTCGGTTGCTTTTACTAAATCATTTAAGTTTTTTGCTTTTTGCCGTAATTTTTTAGCTTTAATTTTTAATTTTTCATTAGGTTTTACTTTTTTTTGAAGTTTAGCCACCTCTTTTATTTTTTTTTCTAACTTCTTTAATTTTTTGCTTAGTAATTTTTTTTTACTTTTATAATTTTCTAATTCTTTAATTAAATCTCTATCCAATGACTTTAAATTTTCAAGATTTACGAAATATTCACTAATACCTGTTTTAACCTCTTTCAAAAAATATTCTCTTATTATTTGCTTTGTAATTAATTCCTCAGAGGAATTATTTAAATTTTTAGAAATTCTGGTAAACTGATTTGTGTAAAATTTATCTTGTAGCAAAAAAATAATTCTTCTCCCTAACAAATCCTTATCTTTTATATATTTATTAAAAATAATTTTTTTTTGAGTATTTCGATCTATATCAATCTTTATTTTCTGTAATTCTTGGTTATTATTAAGTATTTCGTTATGAATTTGTACTGTCTGTTTTTTCAAGCTATTCAATTTTACTTTCAATGATGGTTTGTTTGCAAAAGAGTTAGTAAAAGTAAAAACAAGTATAATGTAAAATAAGATTTTCATTTTATTAAAGAAGAACCATTCATTTCTGAAGGAATCTCGAGATCTAACATTTTTAAAATTGTGGGAGCTATATCTGCAAGATTACCAGAGTTCATTGTATATTTAACTTCATCACAAATAAAGAAAGGGACAGGATTAATTGAGTGTGTTGTACACGCTAAATTTTTGCTATGATCGAACATATTGTCAGCATTCCCATGATCTGAAGTAACTATTAGAGAATACCCATTATTTTTACATTCTTGATATATTTTTCCTAAACACTCATCAACAACCTCTACAGCTTTAATAGTTGCTTGAATATTACCCGTATGCCCAACCATATCAGGATTGGCAAAGTTTGTTACAATAAGGTCATATTTTTTTTTATTAAGATTTTTAATCACCTGATTTTTCACCTCAAAAGCCGACATTTCTGGTTTTCTGTCATATGTTTCAACTCTTGGAGAAGGAACTAAAATTCTGTCTTCTCCATAAAATGTATCTTCAATTCCACCGTTAAAAAAATAAGTAACATGAGCATACTTTTCGGTCTCAGCAATGCGCAGTTGTTTTAATCCGTTTGAAGAAACAACCTCACCAAGTGTATTTTTAATCTCGATGTTTTCAAAAATTGGCTTAATTTTTTTCCTTAATCTTTTTGAATATTCAACCATACTTATTGGACTAAAAAATTTTGGTCTTTTTTTTCTTTTAAAATAACTAAAATCGTCATCAAATATTGATGATAGA
>MDSZ01188994.1_pt1 | contig 34282 bp, 29 predicted proteins | sample 811201 | NCBI WGS metagenome assembly MDSZ01 (sample SAMN05326647, study PRJNA326480) | marine metagenome | isolation source: seawater | place: Indian Ocean: North | collected 2010
GTGCAGGTGGTATTAACTTTGGTCAAGCTAAGGAATTAGCTATAGAAATGGCATTGATAGCAGGATAGAAAATGGCAGTACAGGTAAAAAATAGAGTAATAAAAAACGTAGGAACAGTTCCTGTAATTGTTTCTGAAACCGATCCTAGTAAGAGACAAACTATATTAGGATTAAGTATTACTAACTTGACAGATGGATTTCTGTATATAGATGTATTAGTAGACGACGATACGTCTGTATCAGGATATTATTTAAAAGAAGCACTTTTAGCAGAAGGATCTAGTCTGAGAGCAGTTTCTACAGGAGAAAAATTAGTTTTAGGAACTAATAACAAACTAAAAGTAAAAGCAAGTGCAGATGACGCCGTTGATGTAATTGTAAGTTACGTGGAGACAACATAATGAGTTATTATATAGGAACAGGACCAGCAGACGTTATTAATAGTTTTATTAAACGTTATTTTTACGGTATGCGTAGAAATGACGACGGAGAAATGTTTTTGTTAAAATCAGATCAGCAAAAAGGCGGAGAAGATGCAATTACAATTAACGAAGTTGGAGAAGCATCTGGAAACTTTCCAGATTTTGAAGAGGGTATTAATTACTTAGATGGTATTAACGAAACGCACGATATTGTGTATAGCAATTTAAGATATCAACAACTAAAGTGGGATAATAGATCTTTACTTTATTATGTTGATGATGAAGGATATTTAGTGTTAAAAGTTAGTGAAAAACATACATATCCTACAGGCACATCGGCACCAGGATACTAAGGAGATATGAATGTCAGAGTTTAAACTAGAACGATTTAAGTATAACTGGAAAGGCGTTTGGTCAAACGGTACTGCTTATAATCGTGACGATGTTGTTAACGTAGGTGGTAAAACATATGTGTGTTTAATTACACATACTTCTAGTGCAGACTTTAACACCGACTTAGATGCTACAGTACCTGGTAGTGATCCTCCTATTGCACAACCTAAATGGGTTTTACAAACAGACGGACGAAAATGGATAGGAACTTGGACCACAGGCACTCAGTATCAGGAAGGTGATATTGTAACTTATGACGGAACTATACATTTTTGTAATAACGGACATTTGTCTACTACTTTTCATGCAAATGCATCTGACTGGACTATTATTGCAAAAGGAACCCAGTTTCAAACAGATTGGACAACTGCTACAGGTTACGGTGTAGGCGCTATTGTAAAATATAATGGAATACTTTACAAGTGTATTACAGCCCATACTTCACAAACATACCTAGAAGATGATAATGCAAGTTGGCAGGTATTCCATGATGGAATTTTCTTTGCCGGCAACTGGATGTCAGCCGCAACTTATAGAAAAAATGATCTAGTAAAATTTGGCGGCTCTATTTTTAGAGTTAAGGCAACACACATTACCACTGCACAGTTTGATCAGAATTTATACGATATTGAATTGCCCGGATTTAATGAAGTTCAAATATGGAATGCAGGAACTGATTATGCTACAGGTGATATAGTAAGATATGGTGGAGATTTATATTATGTAACTAATCCTATTAGAGGTATAGAACCTACTAACACAGGTTTTGATAGCGTTGTGTATTTTATCCGAATGCTTTATTCTTACAATTTTAGAGGAGACTGGGACATTGATCAAGATTACGCTCCGGGAGATCTTGTTAGAAGAGGCGGCGAGCTATATAAATCACTTGTAACCATAAAGAGGTCAGAAGATAGTTCAGATGCAGTTTTGACAGACTATTCAGATACAACAAAATGGGAACTTGTAGTTCCTGGTGATAAGTTTGCGAATAATTGGAATTTTGCTTCTATAAGCTATTCAAAAGGAGATGTTGTTACATATTATGGTATGTTATACGAATGTACATATCCACACACTTCTGCGGCAAATAATTTTCCTGGTAATGGAAGTGGATATCCATGGTGGTCATTAGTAGCAATGACTACAGGAAGTTTTGGAATGAATTATCCTGGAGACCTGTTAACATATGACAAGTTAATTGATGGAAGTAGTATGGGACCTACCAATGTTCCGATAGGTACAAACAATCAAGTTCTTTCTATTAGAAATGAATTAACTACTGATCCAGATTTATATTACAGAGATTTATTTTCAACAGAAGTAACAGTGGTGTACGTATCTACAAATGGTGTTGACGATTATACTGCAACTGGCGGAATAACAAGGGGTATTGATATGAGGTATCCTTTTAAAACTATTAGATTTGCATGTCAATATGTTGAAGATAATATCACAGGACCAGCCAAGGTTGCTGTATCAACAGGAAGATATACAGAAACATGTCCGATAGTTGTACCAGAATATACAGTAGTAATGGGTGACGAACTTCGTTCTGTAACTATTATTGCAAACTCTCCGGTTGCTGAATATACCGGAGATACTACAACAACATTTTCTTACTTAACTAGATTTACAGATATTATAAATGATTTGTTTTTAAATCAAGATATAACAGTAACTCCAGGCAACACAGTAGCACAAGATAAAACACATTCTGCTAGTACAAGTGATTTATCAACCATCTTTAGCGCCTTGGTGTCAGATATTACTGAATATCTTGGTTATAAAATTTTAGGCGGATCAACTGAACCAACAGTAACAGGAACAAATACGCTAACATCTGAAATTGCTAGAATTAGAGCAAGTGAAATATTAAGAGCTAATACAAAGTTTTTACAAGCAGAAGCAATAGCATATATTAAAAGCACTTCTCCTACATACGTATTCACCGAATCAAGAATAGAAGCAGATGTTAATCAGTTTATCAGAGGAATAAGATACGATTTAAGATACCCTGGAAATTATGCTACAGTACAAGCGGCTAGATATTATGTGAATCAAACAAACGGTTCACAGTTAGAAGATATGTTCTACTTTAGAGATATTACAGGATTGAGAAACTGTACTCTTGAAGGATTAGCAGGAACACTATCACCACCAGGGACATCATTAATTTTACAACGACCAACGGGTGGTTCTTTTTGTAGCTTGGACCCAGGTTGGGGACCTGATGATGACAGAACTTGGATCAAGACAAGATCACCTTATTTACAAGGTGTAACCAATATAGGCACAGGGTGTACAGGAAAGAAGGTTGACGGTTCATTACATAACGGTGGAAATAAATCCATGGTGTCCAACGACTTTACTCAGGTACTAAGTGATGGCATTGGAGCACACATTACTAACAATGGTAGAGCAGAACTTGTGTCTGTGTTTACTTATTATTGTCATCTAGGTTATCTTGCAGATGCAGGAGGTGCTATTAGAGCTACCAACGGTAACAACTCATATGGAAACTACGGATCGGTAGCTATAGGAATTGATTCAACAGAAACTCCAAAAACTGCAACTGTTGATAATAGGAATAACGAAGCAGAAATTGCATATGCATTTGCCGGAGAGGTTACAGATAAAATACTTGCATTTGAATATAAGCATTGTGGAGAACAGTATACAACTGCATCAAGTACAGTAGTTGGTTCTGGAAACTTTGTAAATACGTCATTTGACGATATTAGAGATAATGCAGTTTTTGAAGCAAGACTAATTCAACCTGCAGACAGTTCAAACATAGGTGGTGCAAACTATACCAATGTAGGTAACAATGCACAAACAGGAAATACATTAAGTATAACACTTGCTAGTAATGATTCAGCTGTAACAGCAGATTATATAGGACAGCTTATAGTTTTAACCTCTGGTGTGGGAACAGGACAGTACGGTTATATACAAGCGTACAACGACAGTACCAAACTTGCAACAATATATAAACATTCAGATGATACTCCTGGATGGGATCATATTATCCCTGGATTTGAAATAGCGGCGGCGTTGCAGACAAATACACAATATAGAATACAACCAAGAATAACAATTTCTGAACCTCCATTTACAGTTAATACTAGAACGTTACCTAACTCAATGCCTACATCACCTAAAGAATGGTCAGACGCGGCATGGGGAGAAACTAGAGAACAGTATGATAATATTGTATTGAATTCAGGTACAGGAACAACTATTGATACATCACCTGCTCCGGCTGTTATTAGAATAATCAAAACTGGAGCCACATATACAGCAGTTTTACAGAGTACTGGAATTGGATATGCAGTTGGCGACACTACTACCATTGCAGGAACCGCACTAGGTGGTACAAGTCCTGCTAATGATTGTACTATAAGAGTTGCATCAACTTCTGATGATAGTACAAATAGTATTGTTACGGTTTCAGTTCAAGGTACAGGTTTTGCAGGAAGATGGTTAGCAGTAGCAGAAGGAAATTATAGTGCATATTCAGATGATGGAACAACATGGAGTGAAATATTTACTGCATCAACACAATCATGGAAGTCAATGGCGCACGGTGGAACAACATTTGTTGCAATATCAAATACAGTAACTGATGTTGTTAATTATAGTAGGACAGGAAAAACATGGGTTGTTACAACACTACCGTCCTCTGCACCGTTAAAAGACATCCATTATGCAAATGGAAAATTTGTTATTGTATGTGAAGACGACAACAGAGTATTTTATAGTACAAATGGTAGTACTTGGTCTCAAACAAGTATTCCTGCAAGTACATCAGATGACTTATCATCATCTTCCAAACAGTGGCAAGGAGTAACATATGGATACGGAAAATGGGTAGCAATATCTGGAAGTGATAGAGCGATTGCTACATCAACAGATGCTATTACATGGACTGTTACAGAAGATAAGTTACCAACACCAGGCGGAGCATATGACTGGTGTAACTTAACTTTTGGAAATGGTAGATTCGTAGCTGTATCTAAAAACACAGGACAAGCAACATATTGTATAGGAGATCCTACTACAGAAACATGGCAAACATCTAACTTGCCAAACTTAGACGATTCAACACACATGAATTGGAATAGAGTAAGATATGCAAACGGAGTGTTCTTTGCAGTATGTGATACTGGAAATAGAGTTATAAGCGGAGATGCAACAACAGGACCGACTACACTAGCGGCAACTTCCCCAGATGGATATACTTGGAGTTCTAGAAATTTAACATTTTCAAATAAATTTAGTTCTTGTGCATATGGCAAATATAATAAAAGCTGGTTGTTATTAGCAAAAGGCGGTAATACTGCATTAACAGTAAATGCCGGATCGAAAGCAAAAATTGTTCCAAATATTTCAAGCGGAGTTATTGGTTACTTTAAGATTTGGGATCCTGGTTCAGGATATACCAGCACCCCAACTTTGACTATTTTTGATAACAAAGGAACTACTGATGCACAAGTTGAAATGAGAGTAGGAGACGGTGTACTAGCTCAACCTACATTTGTTAACAGAGGTATAGGTTATAGAACAAGTACAACAACTGTTACTATTACGGGAGATGGTTACGCAGATAAGATTCCATCTAATTCAACAGATTTAACTATTGTAGGATTAAGTGGAGCATATCCAGGACCTGGCGCACAGATATCAATTACTGGAGTGATGAATACTGATACAGAAGATGATTTAACAGATTTAAGACAGTTTGTTGCGGTAAAAATTACTGAACTAGGAGATGACGGATCCGGTAACGGAACCAAGAGAGCTAAATTTAGAATTTCTCCAAAATTAGAAAATACTGATAATCTAGCTCATGGTACAACAGTTTCAATAAGAGAGCAGTACAGTCAGTGTAGAATATCTGGACATGATTATCTTGATATAGGTAGTGGTAATTTTACGCAAACAAACTATCCAGGACTTTATGTAGCAGGACAGGTTTTTGATGTATATCCTGAAAATGAAACATACGAAACCGAGGGTGGAAGAGTATTTTATACTTCAACAGACCAGGACGGTAATTTTAGAGCAGGTGAATTGTTCAGTGTTGAACAAGGAACTGGTATTGTAACAATTAGTGCTGATTTCTTTGACTTAGACGGGCTTTCTGAATTAGCACTCGGCGGCGTTAGATTGGGCGGTAGTGGTACTGTGGTTAGAGAATTTTCAACAGATCCATTGTTCTTAGAAGATTCTAATAACATTGTGCCTACACAAAAAGCAGTCGTAACTTTCTTAGCAACTAGGTTGTCAGAAGGTGGATCAGAAATTGAAACTAATGACTTAACAGCAGGTTTAGTTAAAGTAGGCGGAGAAAATAATATTATTGCACATACTGGAGACGGCGGAGCAGTAAGTGGAACTGTGCCAGGAACAGCGTTTGAAATAGTATTCCCAAGAACTACTGATTTTTCGGGTGCAAGTGCAGGAATACAAGGAATGCCACTAGCAATGAGACTATTTTTAAAGGAAGATTAAGTATGTTGTTTTTCGATATTGATAAATATTACAGTTGGAGCAATTAAATGGCAGAATTTAAATTAGGTAGAATTAGATTTGTTTGGAAAGATGCATGGGTAACCGGAACATCTTATTACAGAGATGATGTTGTACGCTTTGGTGGTAGGGTATATATTTGTGTAACTGGACACACAGCGTCAGCTAATTTCTTTACAGACTTTGATGTTAATCCCTCAAAATGGAATCTAGTAAGTGACGGCCAATCATGGAAAGACGATTGGGCAATAAGTACTTCTTACATTATAAACGATATTGTTAAATATGGTGCAAATCTTTATATATGTAAAACAGTACATACTTCAAACTCATCAGCAACTGCTGGTTTAGAAGCGGATATTGCTAACTGGGATCTATTTGGAGCAGGACTTGAATGGAAAAGTAACTGGACAACTAGTACAAGATATAAAGCTAATGATTTAGTTAGATATGGTGGACAAACTTATGTTTGTAATACACACCACACATCAAATGCTTCAGCATCAAGCGGATTAGAAGCTGATCAAGCAAAATGGGATTCATTTAATCCTGGTATTGAATATAAAACTGCTTGGGCAACAGGCATAAGATATAAAGTTAATGACGTTGTAAAATACGGCGGTGGACTTTATATTGCCACATCTGCACATACATCAAGCACATTTGCTTCAGATAGTGGAAACTGGAGTGAGTTTGTAGAAGGTATACAATTTGAAAATGTTTGGGCACCTGGAGGAATTTATCAGAAAGGTGACATAGTAAGATGGGGCGGTTATCAGTACATTGCACTAAGACAAAACACAGATGTTAAATGTACAGCAAGTCCAGCTGACTGGCAAGTATTTTCAAAAGGAATGAATTTTAGAGGTGTATGGGGTGATGACTCTTCCTCACAAGATTACTTAACAGGTGATGTTGTTACAGTAGGCGGCCACACTTATATGGCCAAAGCTGACAGTAATAATAAAGAGCCTGGATACGCAGGTGACTGGTCAACATATTGGGATAGATTAAATTACGGATTTAAGTGGAGAGGCCAGTGGATGGACGATGCTTATTACGTAATAGGCGATGTAATAAGATTTGGAACTAATGCGTATGTTTGTGTAAAATCACACGTATCTGAAGGTGATGACTATTCAACTGAAACTAGAACAGGAGCAGGCGGAGGAGCACAAAATTCCAAACCAGATTTAGATTCTTCTGGAACATTTTGGAACTTGTTAGTTACAGGATCTGAAACCAGTGTTCTTACAACTACAGGCGATTTAGTTTACTACGGTGGAGCAGGACCAACTAGATTACCGATTGGTACAGACGGACAGGTACTTAGAGTTTCAAATAGTGGTGTACCAGAATGGACATACTTTGGAGAAAATCCAGACGTTTATTATGTTTCACCAAATGGTGTTGATGCACCAGCACCAGTTAGAGGTACAACATTAGAGTCTCCGTTTAAAACAATTAGATATGCTTGTATGCAAATTGAGAACGGTACTAAGTATCCGGAAGCAAGAAAGCTATTAGAATTAAATAGAATTTGGCTACAAAGAGAAATTGTAGAGTGGGTAGAATATCAAGTAGCAAATACTGTTGCACCATTTACTGGTTCTTACAAATACGAACAAACAAAATGTGAAAGAGATATGGGTTATATAGTTGATGCTATAATTTATGATCTTTGTCATGGCGGTAATGTAAAGAGTAGAGAATCAGCTTTAGAATATACCGACAATGCTCCTAACTTTTATTTGCAAGGACAAAAAGAAGAAACAGTTGCCGCTATCAATTATGGATTAACATTGATGGGTAATGTGTTAGCACAGACAGATCCAGCAGTAAATTATCAATCAACAAATGGTGACAACTCAACAGCTATAGTAACACAATATAAATTATCTTCATTAACAGCAGAAGGCACAACTGCATCATTAGGTATTGATGCAAATATCAAAATAATTACCGATGCGATTACTGCCGGCGTAAACACAGATGTTCCTGCAAGAATAGAACTAAACACACTTGTTAGAGTTGCTACAGGATCATATAAAGAAGTATTACCAATTAGAGTGCCAGCACTTTGCTGTGTAATGGGTGATGAACTTCGTGCTGTTAGCGTAAGTCCACAAACAAAAGCAGATTCAATTGCAACAGAAAAAGTTGATGCAAAATGGAGCTTAAAAGCAATTGATAGATTATCAGGAGTTGTAGGACATGTAGTTTCTGGAGCAGGCATAACTGGAACAAAAGCTACAATGACAAACTCACAGGATGTTTCATGGCCCATTGGAGATCATAAAGAAAAGCATTCTGCAGAACTATTAGGAAGAGTTATAAAGCGTAACATAGATAAGGGTGTTCAAACAATGGTCGAAGCCATTTACACTCCTGCATATGATATGTCAACTCCAGCTAAGGGACATGCTAGAAATAATATTTTATTAAATAAAGAATTTTTACAAGAAGAAATTATTTCTTATATTTCTAATAACTATACAACTATAAAATATAGCAAAACAAAATGTAGAAGAGACGTTTGTTATATATTAGATGCATTAGCGTATGACTTAACCTATGGCGGAAACTGGCAAACACAAAATGCAGGTTTGGCATATTGGAGTGGCACAAATGTTTTATCACAGAACTTAACAGAAAAAACTGCTACACTAGGTGCATATGGTTACTTAAAAACAATTTTACAAACTGTAGGACAAAACTTTACACTAAGTCCTGTTTTAAATTCCACGTATACCCAAAAGACAGGATCAAATAACAGTACGGCAGGAGTAGCAAGTACTATTAATACTTTGATGCAAGGAATAATAGATATTATTAATAATGGCACATCAGCATCAAGTATTACATATCCTGACACATCAGGAGTTAATTCTGCATTAATAGATGCTTCTAATAAATTAAGAGAATCTGTTGTAGAAATTTCTGAAGATGCTATAGATTTTGTTAGCGAAAACTTCGGAACTTACAGACATAAAAGCTATCTTTGTAGAAGAGATATTAGAAAAATTGTTAAAGATTTAAAATATGACGTAGCAATGGGAACAAACTTTAATGCTGTATATACAGGTATTGCATACAAAAGAGGAAACGCACAATATACACAATCTACACAGATGACACAGACTATTGCTGGAATTAACAAAGCAAGAGATTTATTAAAAGTTTCTGTAACAACTGACGGATCAAGTGCAACTGGTTCAAGCAATGCTTCAACAAGAATAACAACAGCATTTGACGAAGTAACAAATATTATCGAACTTGGCACGTTATCTAATACTAAACCAGGAGATGGTGTAGCTGATGCATTAACATTGCCAAGTCCAGCAGGTGTGGCACAGGATAGAGTAGATGCAAAAAATCTTTTACAAGGAAACAAAGCATTTATAGTAGCAGACGTTAATGCTTGGGTTGCTAACAACCACGGAAGTCATTCTCATGCTGTTGCAAAATGTACTAGAGATACAGAATACTTAATTGATGCGTTATCATATGATGTATTATACGGTGGTAATCAAGCGGCATCTAGGATAGCAGACAGCTTTATCGACGATGACTTAATTCTTACATACGGTGTAGACGGAAGTGGAACAGCCGTTGTAAAAGGTGCATATACGCATATGAAATCAATCGTAGATGACATTGTTCAAGAAAGTACTGTTACAGCACAAACTGGAAACTCCGAAAGCCAAGTTACATATGGTGCGGCGGCTTCAGGAACTGAAGCGGCATCAGTTCAAGCAGGTATTGATCTAACCTTAGATGTTTTAACAACTAGAACACCTTCAGGGGCAACATATAATCCTGTAACAGGTGACATGGTTGTTACTATTGGTGCTCATAATTTGGAAGTTGGCGGTGAAGTAAGAATTGCGGATAGTGCAATTAGATTTACTTGTGCAATGGACGGTAATGCAACAAATCATGATTATCCAAGAGCTACAGATCCTGCTTCAAGCAAAAGATTAAGAATTACGGCAGAAACAGCTACTACAATTACTGTTAATGTTGGACAATCTCAAAATACATCAGCACACGCTTTTGTAAGTGGTGTTGCAGATAGTATATTAGTATTACAAGCAAAACCAATTACATATCCTTCAGTTACTTGGGCAGATTCTGAATATCAAGATGCATTTGCAAATATGGAAAGTGACTTAGAAGAAACTATTAGAGGAGTTGTACAATATATTAGTGATACCTATCAAAAACTAAACTACAATCATGCTAAGTGTACAAGAGATTTAAAATACATAGTTGATGCATGTAGATACGACTTTATGTTAGGTACTAACATGGCTAGTATGTTTGCGGCATATTCATACTTACGTGAAACAGCATCTAGAAAAACTATAGGAAGTCAAAAAGATTTTTCACTAGCGGCTTTAGAGTTTGAAAGAAAAGCGGCCTTAAAGAAAGTAAACTTTAATGCAACTGCTCAATCAGGAATAAACTTTACTTGGCAATGGATGTCAGATATGATATTTGGTGCAAGTAATGAAGCAAACAACAAGCAAATTTCTGAATTAAATAATTTTGCGGCTCAAAGAATGCTTGAACTTAACAAAGAGTTTTTAGTTGAAGAAGCAACTAGTTATGTAGATGCTCACTTTAAGTCAGTTGTTCAGTCTACAAACGTTACAAGTGCTGAAATAACTGTAGGAAGAAACTTTACACCTAATGCAGTAACCTATAATGCTACAACAGGTATAATGGTATTAACATTTCCTACAGGACACGGATTAACTACTAACGATCATGTTAAGATTAAGAAAGATAGCCTTGTGTTTACATGCACATACGATGGCGGAAGCAGTAATCATTCTTATCCAAGAGTCTCAGACATGGCATATGATACGTTACTTAGAGTTAAATCTGTAACACCATTTACAATTACAGTAGATGTTGGACCATCACCGGTTGGACAAAGATACACACATACCTTTGTAAGTTCTACTGCAAATTCAGTACAGACACAAAACGCAACTTGGTTAGAAGAACATCTTCCGATTAAATTTGTTAATGAAGGAGATTCTAGTGCTTCTGTAACAGACTTGGGATTGGTTGCAGGAACAACTTATTATGTTAAAGAAGTTGTAAGTGATAATGCTTTTACAATTTCAGAAACACCAGGCGGTACTAAGAAAACAATTTTAGAAAGTCAATCAAACTGTACTATACAACCAATATACGATCATCAATTTACAACAGCATGTGCTAGAGACGTTAGAGAAATTGTAGATGGAATGAAATGGGATCTAGTTTATCCTAAAGATTATACTAGACCTTATACATGTTCATTCTCACATGATGTTGAACTTGTATTACCAGCAAATTATAGATCTAAATTTGGAGCAAGATACTACATTAATGCTGTGATGGGATCTCAGGAAGAAGATATGTACTACTTGAGAAATTCAACAGGGTTAAGATTGCAATCACTTAAAGATCTAAACGGTGATTTATTACCAGCAAACGCATATGGAACTAGCAGAGTTAGTGCAGGTGCTTATGCATCGCTTGACCCAGGTTGGGGACCTGATGACAAGAGGGTATGGATTACTGAACGTTCACCTTATGTACAAAACGTAACAACATTTGGTAATGCGGCAGTAGGTCAAAAGATTGACGGTGCATTGCATAACGGTGGTAACGACTCAATCGTGTCCAACGACTTTACACAGGTTATATCAGATGGTATAGGTGCATGGATTACTAACAACGGTAGAGCAGAACTTGTGTCTGTGTTTACTTACTATTCACACATTGGTTACTTGGCTGAAGCAGGTGGAAGAATACGTGCAACAAACGGTAACAACTCATATGGTACATTTGGATCTGTTGCAGAAGGTGTAGATGAAACTGAAATAGCTGTAACAGGAATTGTTGATAACAAATTCCAATTTAAAGCTACTGCGACAAAAGTAGAAACAGATGGTAATCAACCTATAACAATAGAATTTGATCACGCAGGCAACGATTATACCGAAGCAGATATTGGCATATTTGGCTCTGGTACTGGAGGAAAGACAGAAGCAGACGAGTTTAGAGACAATGCTGTAAACAGAATTAGAATTTTAGATCTGGACGATTCAAGCGGAGACTTGGGCGGTAAAGGATATATTGTTACTACAAATACTGCACAAACAGGTACAACAACAAGTATTACTATTGCGGCAACTGATGGTAGATCAGATAGTGCATACGTAGGAATGAGAGTTGTTATTACGGGTGGACAAGGTGTAGGACAATATGCTAAAATTAATACATATAACAGTGGTGCTAAATTGGCGGCTGTTCTTAAAAATGATGGTACATCAGGTTGGGAACATTTAAATCCAGGAACAACGATTGTTGCTCCTAACGCAACTTCAATTTACTTGATAGAACCTTGCGTAGAATTTACTGCACCACCTCATAGTTCAGTTGCACAAGTATTAGGTGCAAATAGAAACACTACTGATATGGAATACTGTGAAACTGCGGCTATTTACACTAACATTAGTGGAACAGAAACTACTACTGCTGGTACTGGTGCTAGATTTACAGTTTATAGAAACACAAGCAAGTATATAGTTACCGTACAAAATGGTGGAACACAATACGAGAGAGGCGACACAATAGTTGTAGCAGGAACAAGTTTAGGCGGTGCAACAACAACAAACGATCTAACATTAACAGTTACAAGTGTTAACAGCACAACTGGTGCAATAACTGTAGTTGATTCAGATGGTATAGGACTTTCAGGAGCATTCCTAGAAGTTGCAAGTGCATCAGCAGATGTACGTAAGACTGTAGATTTTGGTGCAAACTGGACCTCTGCTACATTACCAGGAACAGCACCTTCAGGATCTGTTAAAATTTGTAGCGGAATACTAAACGACGGTTCTTCAACAGAAAGAACAAGTGCAACTGTTATTGTAGGACAAAAGAGTGCAAATGCAAAACAGGTTTGGTATAGTGCTGATAATACAAACTGGACTAATGCAAACGACTTACCAGGTGGACCTTACAACTCAGAACCACATATTTGTTTTGGTAAAAATAAATTCTTCTTAATATTTGAAGGCTCAAGACATGTTCTTGAATCAGGAGACGGAGGAGCTACTTGGGTACAGAATAATAATGCATTGGCAACTACAGGATATACAGGTATAGCGTATGGTGCGGAAAGAGTTGTTGCTGTTAGAGGAGGAACTACTACGGCGGCATATGCGGCATTTAACAATGCAGATACATGGACAACTACTACATTACCAGGCACAAGTGCATGGGTAGGTGTTGCACATGGTAAGAATAGATTTGTTACTATTGCTAGTGACGATAACAAAGCGGCTTACAGCATGGATAGAGGAGCTACTTGGATTGATTCAACAGCTCCGAGCGTAGACGGTTCTAGTATAGTACAGTATACACATATTAAATACGGACAAGGACTGTTTATGGCCGTTGGTCCAGGCAACGCATCAGACTTAGAAGCATACAACTCAGTTTCAGTAACTGAAGATGGATTGAATTGGGAAACTAGAACAGCAGTGGCTGATCCAGACGGAGCAATTACTGGTTATCAGGCAGTATGTTTTGGTAATCCAAACCAAACTGGTTACTGGATGGTTAAAGGTAACGGTGCTACAGAGCAACACATTGCTAGAATACAAACAGGTGTTACTGCACTTGGTAGAGTTGGAGTTGCAAGTGAAAAGGTATTTGAAGTAAGATTAGTAGAACCGGGTTGCGGATATGTTAGTGGTGCACCTACAATGACAATAACTGATCCTAATAACATTTTTGATGTTCAAACTACAGTAAGATTAGGCAGTGGATGTTTAGGTAATCCAACATTTACAAATAGAGGTAGCGGATATGCATCTGCATCAGCAGAATTGTCAAGTACAGGAAACAATGGTCATGCAGATTTCTTCCAAACAGGAACATTTGTTGCAGTAAGAAGACTTACTGAAAGACCAACACCAGGATCAAATGTTGTGTTTGATAGTATTCCGAATCAAGTTTACAAACTAGTAAACACAGTAACGTTCCTTGGTACAGAACCAGGCAGTTACACAACATTCTTAAATGTTTCGCCTAATATGACACATGATTTATCACCACCACATGGCGATCCAACTACGATGAGAATTAGATATTCGCAAGTACGTTTAACAGGACACGATTTCCTAGACATTGGTACAGGAGGATTTACAAGCACAAATTATCCTGGAACACCTGTAATAGCACCAGATCCAACTAAAGAAACTAATCAAAATAACGGCGGTAGGGTGTTCTTTACATCAACTGACCAAGATGGTAACTTTAGAGTTGGCGACTTGTTTAACGTTGAACAAGCAACAGGTGTTGCTACATTGAATGCAGATGCATTTAACATTGCAGGACTACAAGAACTTACATTGGGAGAGGTTACACTCGGTGGTAACTCTGCGGCAGTTTCAGAATTTAGTACAGATCAGTTTATGACTGCAAATTCAGATAGTGTTGTTCCAACTCAACGTGCAGTTAAGGCATACATAGAGGCACAAATTGGTGGCGGTGGTGCGTCACTGAACGTTAATACTGTAACAGCTGGAGATATTTTTATTGGCACCAATCAGATTACCACAGTAACCGGTACTACGATAAATATCAATGCTACAGTTAACTTTAAAGGTGGTGTCGTAGGATTACCACTAGCAATTAACTATATGTTAAGATAACATTGGAGAGAGAAAAATGGCAACAGGAATATTAGGATCAGCAGATTTATCACCAGCTACTGATACTACTGTATATACAGTACCTGCTACTACTTTTAGTGTTGTGTCTGTTAGTCTTTGTAACAGAGGAACAAGCACAGCGGCGGTAAGAATAGCAGTTGCGGCGGCAGATACGCCGACAAACGCTGAATATATAGAGTATGACGCACAGCTTTTACCAAAAGGTGTCGTTGAAAGAACTGGAATAGTGCTGGACACAACTAAAAAAATAGTAGTAAGATCTACATTAGCTAACTGTAATGCAGTAGTTATGGGTGTAGAAACATCTACAGCTTAAGGAAAAAGGAAGTGACATGGGCAGAAAAATAAGTTTAGGTATATATCCACAGACGGACAGTACACTTACAGGTCAACTGGCTGACAGGCCGGCAACTGCCAATGCTGGTGTTAAATTTTTTAACACAGACAGTAATCAGTTGGAAATATATAATGGGTCTGGATGGCATGCTATTCACGAAACATTAAATGCCGCACTAACATCTAGTGCAGGAGTTTCGTCAAATAGAAGTTATTGGGTTGACACATCAGGTGGACCTATTACTGCATCATTACCTGCTTCACCAACACAATACGATAGGATTAAATTTGCAGATTCACATAACACTTTCGGCTCAAACGCACTTACAATAGATCGTAATGGAAAATTGATTGCAGGAACAGCAGATAATATGACTGTTGATACTCCAGGAGCTTCATTCACATTGATATTTCATGGAGATACAGCAGGTTGGAAGGTTGAAGTAATTTAAGGAAACGCAATGGCTTTTAACTATGAAACTTTAAAAAAATATAAATCAGAATCATTTGTTGATGGAACAATTACAGGTACTCAGATAGAACCACTAGGAGTAACCAGTGATAAGATTAATACAGATGCTGTAACTAGTGACAAGCTAGGCACAGGTTCAGTTGATTTAGGAAGTAATAAAGTTTCAGGAACGTTGCCAACAAGCAAAGGTGGTACAGGAACTACTAATCCAGGAGGATTCAATGCCGGTGTAATTGTATCAAACGGTAGTAGTTGGACTTCACAAGGACACGGACTATACAGCATGACTGTATTTACAAGTAGCGGTACTTGGAATAGACCAAGTGGAGTTAAATGGATTAAAGTTCAAGTGCAAGGTGGCGGCGGTGGCGGAAGTGGTCACGGCGAGTCAGGCGGCGCTGGAGGATATTCAGAAGAGTATATTGATGTTTCAAGCATATCAAGTGTATACTGCACCATCGGTGGAGGTGGTGGAGGCACTTATTACTCTAGTGCTGGAGGTAACGGAGGAGCAAGTTCATTTGGTCCGTATCTATCAGCAAGTTTAGGATATGGTGCTAATAGAAACAATCAACACTCAGGCGGAGTAAGTGGATCAGGATCAGGAGGTTCGCTAAATATTCATACAGGTGGTGGCGGTAATCATCACCAAAGAACAGGATACGGTGGAATGAGTTTTTTCGGTGGAAATACAGGAGCAGGACACCCACAAGGTGGTAACTTTGCACACAATCACCAAAGTCATTCTGCATACGGAAGCGGTGGAACAAGTGGATATCACAGTGGCTTTAGAGGTGCAAACGGAAGAAACGGAGTAATTGTAATTACACATTATAGGTAGAAAAAAATGGCATTTAATTATCAAACACTAAAAAAAGTTAAGTCAGAATCAATTGTTGACGGAGAAATAAAAGAAGCAGATCTTGCTAACTTAACTGTACAAACTGCAGATATCGATACTGGCGCAGTGAGTTCTGATAAATTTGGTACAGGCGCTGTTAGCATGTCAGGATCTACCGTAACAGGAACACTGGCTATGGGCAGTGGTGGTACAGGATTAAGCAGTAACCCAAGTAATGCTTATCATGCTTTGGGCTACAACGATGGAGGAACAGCATTACAGTATCGTCCATACGGAATTAGAAGTATGTGGGTTACAACTGGTAGTACAACTTGGAGCAGACCAAGTGGAGTACGTTATATTAAAGTCTGCGTCATAGGCGGTGGAGGAGGTGGCAGTGGCCACGGAGAATCCGGCGGTGGCGGCGGATATGCAGAAGAAGTTTTAGACGTTACAGGAATTAGTAGTGTATACTGCACCATCGGTGGAGGTGGTGGAGGCACTTATTACTCTAGTGCAGGAGGCAACGGAAGCACTTCATCATTTGGACCTTACTGTTCGGGTGGCGGAGGCTACGGAGCAAATAGAAACAATCAACACTCAGGTGGAGTTGGAACCAATGGATCGGGCGGAAACTTAAATGTATATGGTGGCGGTGGACAAGCACACCACACAAGGTCTTCTGTTGGAGGTCCATCATATTGGGGTGGTAATGTAGCGGCAGGACACCCACAGGGTGGCAACTTTTCACATAATCACCAAGGGCACTCTGCACCAGGAAGTGGAGGCACTGGTGGATACTTTAGTGGCTTTAGAGGTTGCAACGGAAGAAACGGAATGATTGTTGTATATGAGTTTTATTAAGGATTAAGGTATGGCATTTAATTATCAAACACTAAAAAAACTAACGAGTGCGGCTGTTATAACTGATGAAGTCAAAACCGCTGACATCGGAAACTCAGAAGTAAAAACAGGAAAAATAGGAAACAACCAGGTTACAGCCGCTAAAATAGGAACCGGAGCAGTTGGGTTAAACACAGACACAACAACAGGTACACTACCAACAAATAGAGGCGGATCGGGTCTTACTTCTATTGGAAGTAGCGGTCAGATGTTAAGAACAAATTCTAGCGGAAATGGTCTAGAATGGACAGCTAATTTTGGAATAGTTAGACAAGTTGCATACACAGGTAGTACTACTTGGTACAGACAATCAGGAACAAGATATATTCATGTCCAGTGTATGGCCGGAGGCGGAGGTGGCGGAGGTCACGGAGAGTCAGGCGGTGCCGGAGGGTATTCAGAAGAAATTATTAATGTTAATAGTATATCAAACGTATATTGCACAGTAGGTGGCGGTGGCGGCGGAACATACTATGCCGGTGGCGCCGGTAATGGATCAAGTTCATCGTTTGGACCGTACCTATCAGCAGGTGGCGGATATGGTGCTAACAGAAATAATCAACACTCAGGAGGCGTTAGCGGTAGCGGTTCTGGAGGAAACTTAAACATCCACTGTGGAGGAGGTGGTAGTCACCACCAAAGTCACGGTCCAGGTGGACATTCGTACTGGGGTGGTAATACCGCCGCAGGACATCCACAGGGCGGAAACTTTTCACACAATCATCAACAACATTCTGCACCAGGCAGTGGAGGTACTGGTGGATACTTTAGTGGCTTTAGAGGAGCCAACGGAAGAAATGGAATGATCGTAATTACGGAGTATAGATAATGAAAAAAGCAATCGTAGGTGCGGCAGGGTATGTGATGCAAATTGAAGATCCAGGAGATGATTTTGAGATCTATAATGGCCCTGATGCAACCTTTCAATGGGTAGATGCACCCGACAACATCACACTACAATGGACATTAGAGTATAGTCCATCTAAAGGAGAAATGGTTTGGGTTGAAAGAGAAGAACCTCATCCAGACAGAGAAATGCAAAGAAAAGTTGCATACGGAGACGTAGGTGCACAACTAGACATGTTATATCACGATATAAAAAATAATAACATGGCAAACGGCAGTTGGGTAAATCATATCGATTTAATTAAAACAAGTATACCTGCACCAGATAAGACAACCGAAGAAGCAATGTCTCCTGAAGAACAAAGAGCTATTGATGAAATCAGAGAACCATCTGCAGATCAGCCTATGAAAATGTCAAGCGAGCAAATGCCAGCCTGGAAACGGTGTCCCGGATGGTGGGGTTACAAAAAGGGAGATAGCTAATGCCAGTACAATTTATTGCAAAAAGTCCAGTTGTTTGTGAAAATTATTCTACAGGAAAGATCTTTGAAGATTGCACTCTAGTTAACTTTGAGAAAAAAGTTAAGATGACTATCACCATTCCAAGGGGTGTTGCGGCAGGAGAAACTATTACCTTGCACTATGACACTGATGATCTTAACTATAAGACAACCTGGAACGGCCATCTTTTTAGGGCTCAAAATCCAACATTTACAGCAGTAGAAACGTAAACCGCTTTTATAGCCTGCCTATTACAATTCTGAGTAAATATACAAGCATTTAAAGGAATGATTGTATATGAAAGTTAAAAGAGTATGTATAGTAGGTGGCGGATCTAGTGGTTGGATGACAGCCGCGGCTATTGCTAAACTTTGTCCTCACATTAAAGTAACACTAGTTGAATCTCCCAGTATTAAAACTGTTGGCGTTGGAGAATCTACTTTAGGTCATATCAATAGATACATGAGATTGATAGGTCTTAAAGATGAAGATTGGATGCCTGCTTGTAATGCTACATATAAAAATTCAATTAGATTTACAAACTTTAGAGAAAATGATGGAACTCATTTTGAGTATCCTTTTGTTGATGACTATGATTTTAGTTTCTCAGGAGGACTTGACTTAATTACTTGGTCTGAACTATCTGCTCTATATCCAGAAGAATTTGGACCTAAAACTTTTGCTGAATTCCATGCATTAAGCAATACATTACTTGCAACACATAATCGACAAACTAACAATAAGAATAATAAACTAAGATATTTTAATTTTGATTATGATACAGCTTATCACATGGATGCAACTGCTTTTGGTATTTACTTAAGAGATAAAGTATGTATTCCGGCAGGAGTTACACATATAAAAGCTAATGTAATAGCTAGAAAACATGACGATAAAGGAAATACACATTCTTTATTGATAGAAGGTGACAGAGATATTGGTGCAGATCTATATATAGACTGCTCGGGCTTTAAGTCTTTCATGCTAGAAGGTTGGCAAAGCTCTGTATTTTGCTCATACAAAGATATACTAGCAAATGATCATGCTTGGGCAGTAAGACTGCCTTACAGTAATAGAATTGAACAAATGCACAATGTAACCGACTGTCATGCACTAGGTAACGGTTGGGTTTGGAATATTCCATTGTGGAACAGAATAGGTACAGGATATGTATATAGTTCAAGATTTATTACAAAAGAAGATGCACTAATAGAATTTAAAAAGCATTTAAAACCGAGACACAAAAATGTTAATGTAGAAGAATTAGACTATTTTCATATACCTATTAGACATGGAAAAAGAGCTAAAGCATGGTTAGGCAATGTTATCGGTATTGGACTTAGTTACGGATTTGTCGAACCTCTAGAGTCAACAGGACTTTTAACAACACATGAAAATATTATTTCTTTAGTAGGTATATTAAATCAAAGAAACGGTTATGTATCACGAACTGAGAGAGAAGTTTATAATTTTACAGTAAATAGAGCAATAGACCAGTTTGCTAGATTTGTTTCAAATCATTACGGCTTGTCTATGAGGCAAGATACTCCATACTGGCGTTGGGCTACACAGAAAAATGATTATGATCCTGAGCTTAACGGTATACATGTGCCAAGAGATGATTACAATGCAATGGCATACAGTACAGTTTATGGTGACCAAGCCATGAATCCACAGATGCAAGGAATGAACTTTATCATGGCAGGAATGGGGATTAGACCTGTTTCTAGTGAACATATGTTTATTGCTAAACATGGAAAAAATCCACAAGACGAAGATGCTAGAAGAAGAGAATTAGAACAAATAAAAAATAGATTCTTTGACGAAAGAGAAAAATATGTAAAGTATATTAAGACTTTACCGACGCACTATGAATATTTAAAAGAAAATATATACGGCGGTGTCGACGAACATGATGTTTAATTTTTTAAAAAAAAAGAAACCGTTAATAAGATTCTACAGTTTGGAAGAGGGTCTTGCAGATGTGTACCCTATTATTCCAACATCAACTATAAAACGTCCTTGGCTTAAGGCTCCAAATAATCCTCACCCAAATGATGGAAGTATTGCAACAAAAAATTGCCCTGGAATAAATTTAATGTTCAATGCAGGTTTCGTAATGACAGCTCCTGCAGATTTTACTATAACTACTGAAGGTGACGGTGTAAATTTTAACTATACAGAGTCAACAAGGTTTCGTCTTGAAAAACCTCCAGGACAAGAAAAATATATAGACTTCCATGATCAAAATCAAACTGAAAGGATACTAGACGATCCGGACAAAAGTTTAAAGACGGTAATTAAAATACACACACCATGGAGGATAGAATTAGATGACGATTATTTGCTTTTACAAATTCCTGTTCATTATACTAATGAAAAGAGATTTACAACAGCTACAGGATTAATTGATCCTAGATACGCCCATGTTTTAAATGTACAATTATTTTGGCATGTACTCAACGGCGAAGAACTAGTAAGAGCAGGAACACCATTAGTACAGTATATACCAGTACCAAGAAATGCTTATATTTCTTCACATTTTAATTTTATATGTGACGAAGCTAATGAGCATGATAGAAAACTAGAGAGATCTTTTAACTATACGTTGCGTTCTGTAATTTACAAGTTTGATTCGCTGAAGTCACGCTTGGTCAAAGTACGCAAAGTTATCGATAAGTATCGTAGTAATAGGAGAAACAAATGAATGATAATATTATAAAGGAATTAGAGAAGGTATCTGCTAATATTGAAAAATCAAAAGAGCAGACAGAAGAAAAATTAAAAACAGTAGAAGAAAATCTACAAGATACAAAATTAAATCCTTACGGTGTTACTACTATTGATTTTTCAGAAAGACAAGAACTAATGGAAGATATATTAAAAATGGAAGGCACTTTGATGGGGATAAAATTAGCAATAGAAACCTGCCAAGAAAATGCTGTCTAATGGAATATACATTAATCCCTGGGCAACCTTACTTTATAAAACATCATACGAATTTGATCAAGAATCAATAATTCCTATAGTAAAAGACTTCATTAAAAATCGCCCAAGTAATACTTCTCTTTTAGAAAAAGGAGAAGCATATTCAACGGTTGGGCATCAACTTAATCCACCACACCTATGGCCGCAATTTAAAGATTTTTGTGCAGATCTTTTAGTAACATTAAAAGAAATTTACGCAGAACATAGAATATTAGATAAAGAAAATTGTTTGTTACAGTCCTGGATAAACACACACGGGCCAGGAGGTGAAACATTAGAACATTCTCATAATCTTGTTGACTTTGTAGTTACATGTTACCTAAAATTGCCAGAGAATAGCGGATTTATAGAGTTTAGAGATCCTTTAGAATACCATAAAGCAAATTCATACATCAATCCAGACACAGAACTTTGGGTGCCTATTCCTTGTAAAACTAACGACATATTAATTTTTCCCGGCTGGTTAAAACATCGTGTACAGCCCAACAACTCAGAAGAAGAAAGAATAGTTTTAACTATAAATGTAGGATCGCCTAATGCAGTTCAAAGTATGCAAGCCTGATGCAAATACTTTTCCAAACGTGGTAAAGTTTAAAAATGCAAAAGATATAAAATACGAATATGTAAAACTTGACGAAGATGTTGGATATTGGATACTTGAATCTCCGTTTGCAAATAATACGTTTGAAATATATAAAGAATTAGTGTCCTGTTTTCCTATATCTAAAGATAACAACAGACCTGATAATCCAGATCCTAATCCGTTTGATACCATACATATACCTGATTGGTTACACAAAGACATTTGTTTACTACTTAGGGATTTTTATGTCCAACAATTTCATAACGGCCACTGGAGTTTAAACTATGCATTAAGCCAATTTAAAAATCCTCGTGTATTTGAATGGGGGAATGTATATTTTAAAAATAAATCTAAACCTATTATTGCGTATAGAATACCACATGTAGACTATCCTCAAGGAATGGTTGGAAACTTATGGTTTACAAACCATGAAAAAGGAACGTCAGGAACAAAGTTCTATAAGTATATAGGTAACATAATCTCTGGAGATTACGATTTTGCAGTTGATCCTAAGCATAAACTGTATGATGAATATCAAGACATGCTTAGAAAAGGAAGAAATGATAGCTGGTTTAACTTTGACGATAAAGAACTACAAAGATTTGGATTTGAATATTTAGGAATGGCTGATTGTGTTCAAAATACTATGACTGTGTATAAGTCTGATATATGCCATTTAGCATACGTCGATAAATCAGTAAACTTTAGATGGAGCCACACATATGCGTTTGCCCACGGATAAACGATTAAATTGTGATTTTTATTTTCCAACTCCAATTTGGTGGAGTGATACTTCTTACGACAATACAGAACTACTAAAATTATTTGAATTTTTAAAGGAAGACGATCCTAAAGGAGTATGGTTAAGCAACTTTGGAGGATATCAAACTAGAAATTTTATGCCCAAGGACTTTCCAGCAACAGATAATTTTATAAAATGGATACAATCTTTTGGAGGAAGTTGTTTAGATGACTTTGGCTTAGATTCTAAAAAATATAAACTAACTTGTGGAAATATTTGGTTTAATGAAAATAAAGGAAGAGATATAAATCAGTTGCATATACACGGCGGCTCTTTTATTGCAGGAACATATTATCTTAAAATACCAAAAGGATCAGGTGATATAATCTTTTATAGAAATTATTTAGAAGAATTTGCACTAGCAACAGTTACAGCTCAATATGATAGGTATACAGCACTAAGCGGAGTAACAGCAAGATATCCGCCAAAGGAAGGCAGAGTTGTATTATTTCCAGCTTGGTTACAACATGGTGTTTTACCTAGCGAATCAGAAGAGCCTAGAATTTCTTTAGCCTTTAATTTAAGGATTGAAGAAAATGTTTGAGAATATAGGCCAAGTATTTTTAAATCAAGCCAACTTATTTTATAACGATCAGTCGCACTTGTTTGAACAGTTAATACCAGAAGATACTTGCAAACAAATTGTAGGATGGCAGGATATAGAGGACTGCCTAAATAATCCACATTTTTATAATTTTGAAATGATAGATCAGTATAATAATAAGATTGATACTCCGATGTATGAAAAAGCATGGGAATTTGGAGGCAGACTGATACAGGACAAGCAATTTTTGTTTGATAGATTTAATAATGGTAGCACACTTATTATAATGAACTATGCATTTAGAAACAAAGTTGTTAACGATTTATTGCATAGCTTAGAACATTTATTTGATATACATGCTTCTGCTCATGTTTACTGTGGTCTTGACGACACAAAATCATTTACAATACATGATGATTATCCTGCAAATTTTATAATACAAATAGAAGGCGAAACTGAATGGACAATTTTTAAAAATAGAATTAGCTATTTGTATAAAACAGGGATAATGAATGGCAAACTTAAAGAAAGTGATTTAGAAGTAGAAACAAAAACAATTTTAAAACCCGGAGATGTATTATACATTCCGTCTAGAGCATATCATTGTGCTAAGCCTAAGGGCGAACGTATCAGTTTAAGTATTCCTTGTTGGCAAAAACTTGAAACAGATAGACCAGGCACAAGCATTGATAGACATACATATCATATAAGGAGAAATAATGTTTGAAACCAAAAAACTAGCAGGTGTTGTTGATACAAATACCCATCAAGAATTGTGTAAATTAATTACTAGTCTAGATTTTCCTTGGTATTATTTAGAAGACACAACATATGAACGGGCTGATAAAAAAAGCAGATCAACACCTGCATTTGCACACTTGTTATTACATAATCAGCATAGAAGTGAACATTTAGATAAGTTTACACCAATCTATCAAGGTATAATAGATCAACTAGATGTACAACCTAAAAAAGTTTTTAGAATGCGTTTAGGATTTTTAATGAACACTAGATACATAACACCCCATGAACCTTATGCGTTTAACGAACCACATATAGATGCAGACTTTCCACATGTTACTGCATGTTATCATTTTTGGCACAGTGATGGTAGAACACATATTTTTAATGAAACTGAAAAATCAGACAAATACACAGTACATGAAGTATTTGAAGGTGATATCAATAGTGCAGTTGTGTTTGACGGATCTAGATATCATGCAAGTTGTTGTCCAAAAATACATTCAAAGAGAGCAGTTTTAACAGTAAACTTTACATTATAATGAGAAATTTTAAAGGAAAACAGAAAAAACCATTGCACCCTACTATAGTTGTAGACGATTTTTTTGAATTGCCACAACTAGTAAGGGCATATGCTATTGGATTAGAATACTATAAAGGTGATAGAGGTTCTTGGCCTGGATTAAGATCTCCTATGATAAAAGATTTAGATTCTGATTTGGTTGAAACAGTAGAAGCTAAGTTACTAAGTGCATCTGGTTTATTCCATTCCTTTACCGCATCTGATATGACTTTCCAAATTATACCTGAAAACTTTGGTAGTGGTTGGGTGCATGATGATAACGAATCTCATGATCTTGCAGGTGTAATATATTTAAATGATATCATTATACAAGGATCTGGAACAGTTATATACAATCAACAAGGCGATGTTAATATGCAAAGGTATACAGATATTTTTCATCAAGATGTTTGCGGAGATGATCCAGAACAATTTAAAAATCATAGACTAGAACAACGCTCGTTTTTTAAACCAACAATTACAGCTGAGTCGAGATTTAATAGATGTATTATGTTTGATCCTAGACAGTGGCATAGTGCAGAAAAGTTTTTTGGTAAAGAATCTGCTGATGCAAGAATGACTCTTGTGTTCTTTTGTAATGGAGTATATAAATGGCAGATATAGATTTTATAGATAGAAGTTCAGTAAATGCATCTACAAAAATTAATGAACTTGATTTAAAAAATAGGAAAAAATTTCCAAGGTTCCCTACAAGAATTATAGAAGACTTTTTTCCAGAACCACACTTATGGAGACACATTGCATTACAACAAGAATATTATCCAGCAACGGTTACAACTTATCCAGGAAAACGTTCTACACCACTAGCTGAAATAGATAAAGGATTATTTGATTCATTTGGTGAAAGGTTACTAGACTTGTTGCCAATGTATAAGGGATTCTTTTATTTAAATGCTTCCTTCTTTATGGTAGACGAAACATTTGTTAATGGATGGGTGCATGATGACGATCCTGACACAACAATTACAGGTATTATATATCTTAATGAAGACGCTCCATTAAATTCAGGAACAACATTGTATGATGACAGAATATCAGAAGAATACGGAGAATATCACAAGTTAATACAAGAGGATTGTTTAAATTCTACACCCGAAGAAAGACAACAAGCAACAAAACAAAGAAATAAACAGCGTTCTTTTTTTACTCCAAGTGTTAATATAGATAATGTTTTTAATAGGTGCGTTTTATTTGACCCGAAAACCTGGCATAGTGCAGATAACTTTTTTGGAAATAGCAAGGAAACATCAAGACTAACATTGGTATTTTATGCACATGCAGGAGGATAATATGACAGATGATATAATAGAAATAGAAAATGTTATAGGAAAAACATATCAAAAAACTCTTTTAGAAAGGGTAACTGATAAACAATTTCCATGGTATTTAAATAAACATCAAGTTTCTTCTGACATGTTTACAACAGATAACGACTATAATCCTGTAGGATGGAACCATTTTTTGTTTGAAGAACAAAAAATTATAAGTCCTATGTTTGATATATTCCATCCTTTAGTAATGACTATACAAGACTTAGAACTATTTCCAAACAATAGTTTAGAAAGAATGAGATTAAATCTAAATGAACGTGCTAGAGATAACCCACAAGAGCATCATTTACCGCATATTGATTCTTGGTATGAACACTGGAATGTAATTTACTATTTAAATGATAGTTCAGGAGAAACATATATTTTTAATGAAACAAACAAAGATTACGATACAAACGATCAAGACTATGTAGCTAATACAAAGTTTACAGTAAGGCGTAAAATTACGCCTAAACAAGGAAAGATTGTTGCATTTCCAGGATTCTATTATCACTCCAGTAGTCCAAATAGAGAATCACCTTATAGAATATTACTAAACATTAACTTCGGAAGTCCTTTAAAAAATGTCGTGTGATTATAAAGTATACAAATCAGAACTTATTTGCAAACATCATGGACAAATGGTTACTGATTTATATGCAGTACACGATTTTTTTAAAAAATCCTTTCCTGAAAAAGATAGTACTTGGTCATACCAACTTTATAATATATTCTGTGCTACTTCTCCTAGTCCGTTATGGTATGATTTACTAGTTGAATTAAAAAAATATATTAGGGAATTTATAGGTCACGATAAACCGTTATGGATGCAAAGTTGGTTAAACTTTCACAAGCCAGAAGAAGTATTAGATTGGCATAATCATGAATGGCCATATCATGGATATATTTCTATTGATCCTAAAAATACAGAAACAGTTTTTGATAATTACAAAATAAAGAACGAATTAGGAAACATATACATTGGACCTGGTAATAGAATGCATAAAGTAGAAGTTATAGAACCGTTTACAACACCAAGAATAACCTTAGGATTTGATATACATGAGGAGCCGGACTTTCCATACGAACAGTTCAGCTTAATGCCAATATGATAAAAGAAGTAATATTTCTAATAGTTGTTACTTTCTCTGGCATTAACACAGACGGTACAAAAAATCTTTATGTATTCGCACAACCTTACTATGAAGACTTAGAAATATGTCAAGCTGACATAACCGATCCGGCAGTATATCCAGGACTAGTTGCAAACTTATATAAAGATTATAAAGGTAAAACACCTGGAAGTATAGAAAAAGTACAATGCGTTTCAGCAGACGAAGTTATAGAAGCTGTAAAAAAATCACAAGGAACAAACATATGAATCCAGTAATTTTATATAAGCAAGTAAGTGAAGAATTATGCAAATTTATTAGTGCTGAAATGAGAATTATGGAAGGTGTTATACAAGAGTTAGACCCGCAGTCTATACGACAAGAACCAGAATTTGGTGATAGCTATAATGCATATTGTCCTCCGTGCTTAGAAGCGTTAAGTTTAACAGTCAAACCAATAATAGAACAACTTGTTGATAAAGAACTAGCACCGTCATACTCTTACGGAAGAATATACAGACCAGGAGCAAGATTAAATAAACACTTTGATAGACGCAGTAGTGAATTTAGTGCTTCTATATGCTTAGAAAAAGGAAATACACCTTGGTTTTTGTGTGCAGAAGGTCCAGATAGTCAAAATCCTGTATGTGCAGATCTTGACGTAGGCGATATGTTAGTGTATAGTGGAGCAAAATTTAAGCATTGGAGAGAAGGACCATACGAAGGTGATGAACAAATTCAAGTTTTTATCCAATACGTTGATGTTAACGGAAAAAATGCAGATTTAATATATGACGGTAGACCTAAATTAGGATTACCCTTTGGATATAAAAGTTCGTTTGTTGAAAAAGAATTAAAGGATCAGTTGGATTTAGGATCATAAGTATCGTGACAATCTTCACCCTTCATAATCTTTGCAAGACATTCTCGATGCTTTAAAGCTACTTTTGGTCTCCAGGATCTTTCTCTTTCAAATAAATCATTCATATACGAATAATGCTTATCGTAATTTTGTTTAATTAGTTTTCTATCATTATACATTCTTAGACCCCACATTACTTGAGTCCAATTTAAGCATTTGAATAGTAAAAAATCATTTGTAAACATGTTTAAACTTGGCATGTGTTGCCTAAAAGAATCCAAGTATTCTTTATTAAAATCAGTTAACTCTAAATCATTATTAATCCAACGCCAAAATTCGCTATCTCTACGTTCTGTAATATAGTGTATTTGTACAAATGATATAATATTCTCAGCAACTTCTTTGAATAATTTATTGTATTGATTTTGCTGTATAGTGTCTTTCCTACTCCAATAAGGAATGCTAGTTAAAAAGCCAAACCCTTGTTCTATTGTACTACCGATACTTGTTGCTTCTAATGGCTCTACAAACATACCTGCCAATCCCATAGAAATACAATTTTTATTCCAAAACTTGTCTACATATCCTGCACCAAACTTTATTTTTTTGCCAATTTCTAATTTTTCACCATAATGCTTTGATACTTCTGCAAATGCATCATCGTCACTAATAAAGTCATCACAATATACATAACCGTTTCCAAATCTATCTTGAGTTGGTATACGCCAATTCCATCCGCTACTGAGTGCAGTTGACTCAGTATATGAAGGAATATCTTCTTGATATCCTGTAGGAAATGCAATAGCACTATTCATAGGAAGAAACTTTTTACAATCAATCCACTTGGTATCTAATTTACTTGCTATTATTCTTCTAAAACCACTACAATCTATAAAAAAGTCTGCTTCGTACTTTTGACCTTGTTCTCCTACTAAAGAAGATACAAATCCTTCGTTGTCTAAGATAACATCTTGTATTATGTCATCTTCAAAAATAACACCTTTGTATTTTGCAAGATGATGAAAGTAACTGTTTAATTTATTGGTATCAAAATGCCATTGATTTGTTTCAGTATCATATGGCGGAGTATGCTTATTTTCTTTATACGTATCTGAAACAGAAACTTCGTTTTCATATCCGTCACCGATAAACTTTTGAAACATGAAGTAGCATCCATTGTTTTCATCCCGCATACCCATCCATTCTGCTAAACTATGCCAATAAGAAGTATTATCGCCATGCCAATTACTAAACTTTATTCCAATCTTATACGTAGCTCCAGTATTCATAAGTAAATCTTGGGGTTTTAATTTTATATGATTCATAAAAGTTTGCCAATGTTCAGTAGAACCTTCGCCAACTCCTATTATTCCTATTTCTTTTGATTCTACTACAGTTACTTTCAAATGCGGGAAACTGTGTTTGGCCATTAGTGCAGATATCAAACCTGCTGTACCTCCACCTAATATTACAAGCGAGTTAATATTCATTAGTTTCTCTTTCTAAAATAGTATTTAAAGCCTGTCTATGTGGCACATAGTCGTTCTGAGATGAATAATATTCTTGTTGTTTTTTTACATTTTCAATAAAAGGAATAGTGTGAGATAAGTTGTCATAAAATAATTTGTTTATTTTTTCTATGTTAAACATACCCAAACCATGCATAATTTGTAACCAATTTAGTTCCTTAAACATTGTGTAGTTATAATTAAAATTATATCTTCCAGGTAATGTATTTTTAAAATTTTCTAAATTTTCTTTGTTAAAATCTGTTAGTTCTATACCAGTACTGACCCACTTCCAAAATTCTGTGTCACTTCTTTTTGTAATATAGTGTAGTTGGACAAAGTCAATAATGTTTTCAGCTACTTTCTTAAAGTCCAAGTTATATGTTTTTGCAGGAATTTGATTTTGTTTGTCCCAATTTAGTATACCAGAACAAAAACTAAACATCTGTTGTATAGTAAATCCAATACTTGTCGCTTCTAGTGGCTCTACAAACATTCCAGATAGCCCAACACTTAAACAATTTTTATTCCAAAACTTATCAACATACCCTGCATTAAATTTAATACGTTTTGCTATTTCAATATCATGTTGAAACTGATTTCTAAATTCTATTTCTGCATCATCGTCACTAATAAAGTCATCACAATATACATAACCATTACCAAAACGATCCTGTGTAGGAATACGCCACATCCATCCTGAACTTAATGCTTTTGCTAACGTGTGTGACGGAATATTTTCCTCGTAAGGACTAGGCGCCGCATAAGCAGAATTCATAGGAAGTTGCTTTTTACAATCTATCCAAGCTCCTTGCAGTTTGCTATCTATAACTCTCCTAAATCCACTTGAATCAATAAAAAAGTCTGAAGTATAAGATTGCTTCTTACCTACTAAATTTATAACAAAACCGTCCCTTATTGTAACATTTTCAACAATATCATCTATAACTTGTATGTTTCTTTCCATGCATAGTTTATGCAAAAACGTGTTCAGCTTATTTGTATCAAAATGATATTGGGCAAAACTCTTGTGAAAGGGCTCACTATGCATTGAATCTAGTGCAGTTGGTAGTACAGACTCTAATGGATCTGCATTATCGGCAATCTGTTTTATTAAATTTGCATAAACACCAGTTTGACTGTCCTGCTCAAATACATTTTCGGCTAAACTATGCCAGTAGCATGTTCCAATACCATTCCAGTCTTGAAAATTTATCCCTGTTTTATATGTAGCACCTGTTTCTTTTATCAAGTCATAAACACTTATGTCACAATGGTCCATAAATCCTACCCAATGTTCAGTACTTCCTTCGCCTACACCAACTATTCCGTATTCACTGGATTCAACTATTGTAATTTTTAAAGAGTTAAATGTAGATCTAAGCATCAATGCAGAAATAAGCCCTGCTGTACCTCCACCTAATATAGTAATAGACTTAATCATTTACAGCGTGTGGTCCTACTTTTAATGTTACTACACTATCTCTCGCAATGTTATAGTTTATTTTACCATCAGGAAATGTGTTAAATGCTATACTCCAACGGTCAACTTCTTGTGTAGTTCTAGTTGTAGAATGGTACATCCAACTTGGAAAGACAATAAGTTTTCCTGGTTCAGCTTCTATATATTCAAAAGGTGTAAAATTGTGTTGTAAAACTTCTATTTGTGCGTCTGTACGGTGTGTGACAGGATCTTGAAAGCATGTCGACGCCCCAGGAGTGCAGTAATACACACCACTCCACATACTCATTGTGTGTTTATGGGGAGAATGAAACATTCCTGACCTAGCATTTTGTTTATTACACCAGCTACTAGTAATTGTTATTCGATCACAATCATACTGCTTTTCTTGGCGTATTTCTTCTAAACACTCATTAAACCATGAAAATAGGTGCTCATAACCTTCTTTAGTATGCAGATCTTCTAATGAACTAAGTGCAGTATGCTCTCTAAGCGTTTCCTTAGAAAGTTTTTCAACAATATCGTCATTATCTATGTTATTATTGTAAAATTCATAGATGGTTGTAGGGAAAACATTAACTTTCTTCATACTACTACTTATTTGATATTATCATAGTAGAAAACTTATTTGAATAAATATGTATAGCTGGAGACTTTTATGACAACAAGTGCTATTTTTGATCGAATTAGAATTATACCAAGACCCGACGATTTTCTTGACAGAAACGTAGGAAGCAGTGGAGAGATCTTTTTTGATCAACAAGCAAATTCACTACGCCTATATGACGGAAAAGCTACAGGTGGATATTCACTACTTACATCAGGAAATTTTACTCAACAGATAGCAGATACCGGAGTTGCTGTATTAGAAAAAACTGTAACTGTTGGTGTTGATACTGTTGCAGGACAAAGCACAGGAAAGTTTTATATAAACGGCGTAGAAAGTCCTATATTAGAGTTTGTAAGAGGATACACTTACGTATTTGATCAATCTGACGTTTCAAATGCTATGTATGGTAGCCATCACGGAAGCTCTGCATGGCATCCCTTGATGTTTGCTCTTACAGAAGATGGAGATCTAGTACCAGGTAATCTTCACTATGATCAGACTACTACTGATCATGGCATAATTTACTTACTAGATGACGACCCTGTATCAATGAGATACTATACAGATAATTTTAGATCTGCGACAACAAGAAAAGTTTTAATTACTGTGCAGAGTAATGCACCTGATGAACTATGGTATTGGTGTCATTTCCACACTGGCCAAGGCAATAAGATAAATATTTCTGACCCAGGTACAGGTAGCGGTGGAGCAAGTATAAGCGTAGGAGATACAGCACCTAGTAATCCGTCAAGTGGAGCAATTTGGTTTAATAGCACAACAGGTATACTATATGTTTATTATACAGATCCAGATGGAAGTCAATGGGTTCAACCAAGCACAGGTAATGTATCATTAGATTATAATAATTTAACAAACAAACCAACTATTCCTGCCGCTGTTACATCATTAACAGATTTAAGCATAGTAGACGGAACAGCAGGACAAGTTTTACAAACAGACGGAGCTGGAAGTTTCAGTTTTGTAGATGCCGGCACTGGATCAGGCATAGTAGAAGGCAGTAACTATAGGATTAATATTGTTGCTGATGATTCATCAGTTATTGTAAATTCAAGTACAGGTAAAGTTCCTTGGACAGCTATTGATGGAACTCCGACGACAATATCAGGATACGGAATAACAGATGCGGCAGGTGGAAACTTTACGTTTGTAGGTACAACAATGGATACAGCAGATAGTAGTGGTATTACTATTACACCAGCTGTAACAATGAGTAGTGACCTAACAGTAGAAAATGATATTAGAGCTTCTAATAGCGTATATGCAGGTGAATTTGTAAATACAGGCTCAGGTGCTCCTGAAATAGATAGTGCTACTACACTAACACTTAAAGCACCAGACGGAGTACAAGTACAAAGTGGAGCATTTAGGTTGGCCAGTTTTAACAATGCAGGAAGAGATGCCTTAACACCAGTCAACGGCGATATGATCTATAACACACAAGATAACAAAATCCAAGCATATATTAACGGAAGTTGGCGAAGAATAGACGATTCAGCTATAGTATAGAGGCAACAGTTAACATGAGCGAAAAAGAATACACGGTAATTGTAAAAGATAAGGCTGATTTAGCAGACATTGAAACAGAACTTACAGCAAGTACAGGTTCAGGACCTATACCTTCTAGAAAGGTTGACATAGTAAATCCACGTCCTGGTAGTACTAGACAAACACATTTTGCATTAACAGAAGACGAAGCATCTGCTTTATCTGCAGATTCAAGAATACTATCTGTAGAAATTCCACCAGAGCTTAGAGATGATATTGAAATAGAATTGCGTAAAACACAAACAAGTGAATTTACAAAACCCGGAACTTTAACTTCTAATTTAGTAAATTGGGGATTAAGGCGTTGCAACTGGGAAGAAAACGAATACGGTAGTAGTAGCACAGCCGGAACAAATAAATTTGAATATGCTGTAGACGGAGACGGTGTTGACGTTGTTATTCAGGACAGCGGAATACAAGTTGGACACCCGGAATGGTTAGATGACCAAGGTGGAGTTAGATTACGACAAATAGATTGGTTTACAGAAAGCGGAGTATCTGGTACACAAAGCGTAAATCATTATAGAGATTTTGACGGACATGGGACTCATTGTGCAGGAATAGCCGCAGGAAAAACATACGGTTGGGCAAAAAATGCACAGATATATGCACAAA
>MDSZ01015577.1_pt1 | contig 34251 bp, 28 predicted proteins | sample 811201 | NCBI WGS metagenome assembly MDSZ01 (sample SAMN05326647, study PRJNA326480) | marine metagenome | isolation source: seawater | place: Indian Ocean: North | collected 2010
CTCAGTGATAAGCCGCTTCACCTTCTGAAACCTGCCGGCATCATTTCGGTAAAAGTCACCGGTATACCTCACCATGAACATTTGCCCAACCTTTTCTTCAATATTTAAGTCACTTAAGGTAGATTCTTCAAGTTCTACTTTAAGAGTTGGAGAAGGCGGCGTACAGTACCAGAGAGTAGTTAGCATGACTCCCAATACCAGATGTTTTGCACTATTCATTCAGATATATCCTTTCGACTCTTTTACCGCTCATAGCCGTGAAAAGTGTGTATGGATTTAGCCCGATATCTTTACTGATTTCTTCAACTGGAATGGCATTTTCATCATCTTTTCCCCAGATCAAAACGGTGTCGCCTTCGGAAGGTTCACTATCTCCAAAGTCCACCATGAACTGATCCATGCATATCCGACCTGCAATTTTATACCGGCCTCCTTTCCAGCCAACGAATCCCCGCTCGAACCATGGTCTTGGCATACCGTCAGCAAATCCCACTTGAACCACCCCCAGCTTGATGTCGGTTTCCGGACGATAAAGGGCACCATAGCTAATTGGTGTTCCTGCTTCCACACTTCTGACGAGAACAATCTTACCTTTGAAATTCATTACAGGTTCAATTGAAAGAGGGTTGATCATCTCTTCGGAAGGTTTTGCACCGTAAAATAGCATCCCCACGCGCACCATATTGTAGAAAGAATCAGGCATATTAACCAATGCACCACTGTTAGCAATATGTATCCAATTGGGCGAGCAGATTCCCCTGATTTGATCTACTGAATCCTCAAATAATGTTTTCTGTTCGTAGGCAAATGATAAATCCCCTTCATCAGAAGTGGAGAGGTGGGTATAAATACCTTCAGGTTGATGACCAGATTTGTCCAAAATCCGGTCGGTAACAGATGCAATTTCATCATGGGGTATTCCCAGCCTGGTCATACCTGTATCAACTTTAATATGATACTTTGGTAAAGGTCCTCCCTTCTTGGATATTTCCTCAAATAAATCAAGATCTCCAAACCATGAAACATTAACAGTGATTGCATGTTCTACAGCAAGAGGAACAGCCTCACGGGTAAGACGCTCAAACATAATAATCTCACCCTTGATAGCGGCATTCCTCAGTTCCAACGCTTCGCCAATAGAAAATACTCCAAAATAGTTTACACCCACTTTTTCAAGTGCCTGGGAAACAGGAACAGCACCGTGACCGTACCCGTCGGCCTTTACAACCGCCAGCACCTCCGCATTACCAACACGATCTTTTATGAGTCTATAATTATGAACAAGGCGACCGAGATTTATTTCGACAATAGGATTAGCCATTTGAGACCGTGAACTTAAGTAATTCTTCCGGTTCCGCCGCAGCGCCCGCCGCGACCAGTCCACCAAATACAGCCGGAAAATCAGCCTTCCTCCAACCATCAAATTCTAGCCTGTTCATGAGCATCGTTCTATAGAAATGTGATTCTGTGATGACAGAACCGTGAAGGCCCAAATCACCGGAGAAGTCAATCTTTTCAATTAGCTCATCCACCAACTCCCGGAGTCCTTCGACGCCTGAGGCAACTATTTGACTGGCAATGAAATTCCCATTCTCAGCTAGCTTAAAGATCTCAGGTGTAAGGCCCGCCACAATTGACACACCTTCACCACCAGACGCCTTTTCAAGGGCCTCTTCAAAACTGCTGACTCCGAAATAATCTGTCACTAATTGTCTCAATTCGACAATCTCATCATCATTAGAGCGGTCAGCGGCGATGAGTTCAGTCAGAAGAGACTTTCCGAACCAATAGCCACCTCCTACATCCCCGCTTTGAAAACCAAAACCTCCAGCTCTCATCAATTTCCCATTCTTGTCTTCCCCGACCGCGATGGAACCGGTTCCTACAATGAGTGTCATACCAGGCCCTTCTCCCCAGATTGTTCTGTGTGCCAGTTCGGCATCAGAGATCAGTTGCAAAGACGCTTGAGGAAAAAGTACTTCACAGGTTTGTTTCAAAGTGGGCCGATATTTCGGGTGACTTATCCCCGCCATGCCCACAACACAGGTTTCAACATTTATTGCTTCTACATCAGTTTCAGAGAGTACTTTCTGCATTAGCTTTCTCAGCCTCTTAATGCCATCATCACCGTAAACATTGGGATTGGTTCCGCCTCCCCTCTTCAATAGTGCGGTTTTTAATGGTATATTTGCCAGAAGAACATCTGTTGAGCTGCCACCTCCATCAGCGGAGACAACCCAGTCGTCAGCCACCATACTCCTCCATCAGAAACTGTTTCAAAGCCACAAAACTGTCAAATTCACCTTCGCAGCAACCGAGAATCCAGGAGCTCACATCTTCAAAAGACATATTCATTACTAGATAAACAGGAATCCCCATGCGATGGGCCAAGGTTACTTCTCCATGGGTTCCTCCACCCTTCAGAACAGTTTCGTCCCAATAACAAATAACATAATCGATTTCATTGTCAATGGCATCCAGATCCCGCTTGATCAGTTTCCTCACAGCCAACTTGAATTTGGCGCGCTGATTAAAACGCCAGCTCCGGAAATTTTCAACCTCTTCGGCAGTCAGTGTTTCATTCTGTATCTCAACAGGATTAAAGACGGTGTGACCCAGCTGATTGTTCAGCCATGCGGTCATCTCATCTCGCCAGGCTCGGCCCAACTCCGGGGCATTTTCCATCCCGCCGGACAGGTAAGCTTTCATTCAGTGGAAACGCGGGGGAACAGGAAACTGTTAACGACAGTCCAGAGAGCTATTGTTCCTAATACTACAAGGATTAGGACCGGAGAAGAGTCCTGATTCAACAGCAGATCTCGGCCCATCTCGACAAGGATGGAGGTAGGGAGAACATGAAGCAACGGCTGAATCGCTGTTGGAAAAACATTAAGAGGAACAAACCACTCCGAACAGAAGCCGAGACTGAGAAGAAGAAGAAGAATTGCAATCTGGCTTGCAACGGCATCGCGGGCGAGAATTCCCAGAGTTAAACCTACCATGCCACCCAATAAAACAGCGAGAGCAATGAGGAAAAGGAACAGCAGCTGTCCAAAAAATGGGTAGCCGTAGCCGAGAAGAGTCTGGAGAATTCCCAGCGCCAGAAGCGACCTGATGATTCCCTCAGGCAACATTGAAAACATGAGGCTCATAACAGTTGATGTCGGTGTGTGAGGCGAAGCATAAATTGAACAAAAGAAACCGTTGATGCCTCTGTTATGAAAAAGATCATGAAAGAGAGCAATCAGAGCACCAGCAAATGCCACCATCAGAACTATTCCCGGAATCAACCAACCGAGCTGAGGGACACCTTGCAGCTTTGGTATACCTCCCGACAATCCAAAACCGAGAGTGATATATATGCCAATGGGTAGAAGCAAAGCCAGTGACAGTTCACCAATCCATCTGTGCCTGAGTTGGGCTAACCGGCGGTTCAGAAATGCCATAAAAAGGGTCAACGGATCGGCTCCTCGGTAGAAGTCATAATAAGCGTTTCAAGACCAACTTTATCAGCAGCATAGTCCACAAGTTCTTCCTGGATAGCCAGTTTCATAATGTCAAAAAAGACTTCCCGCTCCCTGGCATAAAAATCGAACACCTCTCCCACCTGGGATGGACTGACTACAGTGGTCACTTTACTCATGTTATCATAAAGCTCTTTAGACAACTTTTTGAAGTGTATCTGGAAATGGAACAGTTCCCCGGCATTCTCAAGAAGTCGATCAAGTTTACCATCTAGAGCCACTTTACCGTGGTCCATGATAACCAACCTGTCATGTACACGTTCAGCTTCACGAATGGACTGTGTGGTATAAATGATTGTTTTACTACCTCGCATCTCCTGTAGAAAATCCCACACTTCGTACTGAGCGCGGAGATCCAATGAGGCAGTTGGTTCTTCAATTAGAAGAACATGGGGATCCGGAAGGAAAGTTCTGGCAAGGAGTGCTCGCTTCTGGTAGCCTGATGAAAGTGTATGAGGGAAATCGTGAATGAATTCACGAAAACCGAGGCGGTCAGATAGAGAAGCAATCCGGCTATTCAACAATTGAGGGGCCATGAGGTACAGCCGGCCGTGAAATTGTAAATTTTCGAAAATGGTAAGTTGGGAATCGAAGTTGGCCCGTTGCGGCATATACCCCACTACGCTGGCCGTTTCAATCCTTCGAAGCTGCACATCTTTCCCATCAATGAACACAGAACCGTACTCAGGCTTGGAGAATCCGGCAATGGTTTTCAACAGAGCACTCTTACCAGAGTCGTTTGGACCCACCACAGCCATGATAGAACCACGTTCGATACCAAAAGAAAGACCCGCAAGAACGGACCGACCGTTTAGAACCTTACCGACTTTTTTTAGAGATACAGAGGCTTCCATAACTCAGTGTGCATGATACCAAGATTCACCGACGCCCCATTCTACCACCACCGGCACATCTAACGGTAAAGCATTTTCCATTTCTGACAACACTAGATCCTTAACATCATCTATCTCTTCATTAGGCACTTCAAACAGAAGTTCATCATGAATCTGAAGAATCATCTTTGTTTTAAAATTTTGTTCACGGAGCTTACCGTCAATATTGATCATAGCCAATTTAATCATTTCGGCGGCAGTCCCCTGAATAGGCATGTTAACGGTTGCTCGCTCAGCTGCACTTCGAACCCGTTGGTTACTGTCTACAATATCATGACAGTAACGCCGCCTCCCCAGTATAGTCTTGACATACTTCTCTTTTCTCGCAAACGCCAATATCTCGTCAATGAACTGTTTAATACCGGCATACCGCTCAAAATATGTATCGATAATCTTTTTTGATTCATTCATAGGTATTCCCAGTTCCTGGGAAAGCCGGAAGGGACCGGCACCGTACATAACGCCAAAGTTGACTATCTTGGCAGTGCGCCGCATCTCAGATAAAACATCATCCACAGGAACACCGTAAATATTTGCGGCAGTGTGCGCATGGATGTCTTCACCATTTTCAAAAGCAGCGCGTAGCATCTCATCTCCACTGAGATGTGCCATAACGCGGAGCTCTATCTGTGAATAGTCAGCTGAAAAAAGTGTCCAACCTTTCTCTTGAGGGCGAAATGCTTTCCTTATCTCCCGACCTTCTTCAGTTCGGATAGGAATATTCTGGAAGTTGGGATTGCTGCTTGAAAGACGGCCAGTTGCAGCGACGGTCTGGTTAAATGACGAGTGGATTCGTCCAGTCTCAGGATGAATCATTTCTGGTATGGCATCTACATAGGTAGATTTCAATTTCTGGAACTTTCGGTAATCTAGAATTTTTTCTGGAAGAGGGTGCTGAGTTTTAAGTGACTCCAAAACATTTACATCTGTAGACCTTTTTCGAACTTGGGGAAGAGCCAGGTCATCAAACAAAACCGTGGCTAACTGTTGAGGGGAGTTGATGTTGAATTCAGTCCCCGCAAGATTGTATATCTCGGTTGAAAAACTGTCCAGGTGTCCCTCCATCCATTGAGACATCTCCCACATTATTTTCTGATCCACATATACGCCGTGATACTCCATATTAACCAGCGTCGGCAAAAGAGGTGCTTCAACATCAGTGTAAATCTTTCCAAGCGACACCTCTTCCAATTTTTCCTTAAAAATTGGAACCAACTGAAGACAGACATCGGCATCTTCAGCAGCATAGAAAGATATATCTTCCAAAGAAACTTCATCCATCCTTTTCTGACCTTTGCCTGAACCGATAAGCTCTGTGATGGGCTGCATGGTGTAACGCAAATGTTCCTGGCTAAGGTAATCCAGTTTGTAGGAATGGGCTTCTGGACGGATGAGGTGAGCTGCAATCATGGTGTCAAATTGCACTCCCTTAACCTCGATGCCATGACGCTTCATAATCAGCATATCATACTTAATATTTTGACCGCACTTACTAAGAGATATATCTTCAAGGATGGGCTTGAGTTCGGCCAACACAGTTAACAGATCGTCATTACCACCAAAAAGTGGTTTTTCTTTTTCAGGAAATAAAACAGGCAGATACCAACCGGCATCAGGCTTAACAGCAAAACTAAAACCGACAATCTCGGCACGCATGGGATCGGTGCTGGTAGATTCCACATCAAAGGAAATCAGCTCGGCACCTTTAAGTGTTTTGACCAAAGTTTTAAGTTCCTTCGAACTTTCCACTGTGACAAAATCTTTCTCAACCTCTTCCACCATCTTGATATTCTCTTCACCCCTGAAGGCATCCAGCTGACTTTGAAGTCGGAAAAACTCCAGCTCCTGAAATAGCTGATCCATAGTCTCAAAATCGAACCGACCTAATTCCATCTCTTCCAATTCGATGGGTAGATCAAGATCCGTTTTTATGGTGACAAGTTCTCGCGACAGGTGCGCATCATCTACGCCTTGCGTCAACCCTTCCCGAACACGTTTATTCTTCACTTCTCCAGCATGTTTAAGGATATTTTCGAAAGAGCCATATTCCTGTAATAGTTTCACAGCTGTTTTCTGACCCACTCCCTGGACGCCAGGTACATTATCAGAACTGTCTCCCATGAGTCCTAGCAAATCTATTATTCGTTCCGGCGGCACACCCCACTTCTCTTCCACCTCCAAAGGACCATAGATAATTGACTCGCCACTCTTACCAGGTGCATGCATAAGAATCTGATCAGTGATAAGCTGCATAAAATCTTTGTCGCCACTAATGATACGGCACTCCAAACCAGCAGCTCGTGCCTTCATCGCCAGCGTGCCGATAATGTCATCAGCTTCATAACCTGCCATCTCCAGTCGGGAAATATTCATGGCTTCAATCAATTTCCACATATAGGGGAGTTGTTCTCGAAGTTCATCCGGCATCTTTTCCCGGGTAGCTTTGTATTCCGGATACATCTTATGACGAAATGTTTTCTCTTTGCCATCGAAGACGGCTGCAAGGTAATCTGGAGATTCATCTCTCAACAGTTTAAACAGAGAGTTAATGAACCCAAAAAGAGCGCTGGTGTGTCGGCCATCGGAAGTGATTAGAGGACTTCTAATCATGGCAAAATGAGCCCGATAAACCATGGCATAACCATCTATGAGGAAGAGCCGCTTCTTTCTGGACGAAGGCACGGGATAAGTTATCACGGGCGGGCGGCAGGCATCAATTGAATTCTAGGAAGATCCCGAATGTCAATTAATCAGTAGCCTAACACCTCTCACATCGCTTAATATCTGTATCTTTCACTTTTTCAAAAAGGACAAACAAACTGATGGAATACAGATTGTTAGGTAACACTGGTATTAAAGTGTCTCAGCTATGTCTGGGTACAATGACTTTTGGCGGTCCCGCCGATGAAAAAGAATCGGCCAAAATGTTCAACCAGAGTCGGGACGCAGGAATCAATTTTTTCGACTGTGCTAACGTCTACGAAAAAGGACGCTCAGAGGAAATCCTAGGTAAACTTATTGCCAACTGTCGGGAAGAAGTGGTCATTACGAGTAAAGTCTATTTTCCCACCGGTGAATATGTGAACGCACGAGGCGCCACACGAAAACATATGAAGACCGCTGTGGAAGCTAGCCTCAACCGTCTTGGCACTGATTACATCGATATTTATTTCATACACCGTTTCGATGATCTCACTCCACTGGAAGAAACTCTCCGGGCACTGGATGATCTGGTTCAGGCAGGAAAATTGCTATATCTGGGTGCCAGCAATTTTGCTGCCTGGCAAGTGGCCAAAGCGTTAGGAATTTCAGCCAGACATAATTGGAACAGGTTCGAGTGCATTCAACCCATGTATAATCTTGTGAAACGGCAAGCAGAAGTGGAGATGCTCCCCATGGCTCATTCTGAAAATGTGGGCGTCATCAGCTATTCTCCACTGGGTGGTGGTCTATTGACTGGAAAATACACCAAAAGTCAAAAACCCAGTGAAGGACGTCTGCTGGAGAATAAAATGTATGAGGAGCGCTATGGTGATCCCCAACTGTACAGTGTAGCTGAGGCTTTTGCTGACTTCGCTCATAAACAGGATGTCTCGCCTGTTTCTTTGGCGGTGGCTTGGGTCGGTGCTCACAAAGCCATCACAGCACCCATCATTGGTGGCAGAAATGTCCAACAGTTGGAACCGTCTCTTCAATCTGTAGAAATTGAAATGACCGATGAACTCCGAGCCGAGATATCAGCCCTTTCGCCTAAACCACCTCCTGCAACAGACCGGAACGAAGAGGCAACAGAGCACAATTACGGTGTGAGGTAGTCAGTCAGACTCTCGTAAGGCTGTCGCATTTTTTCAGGTATTCCGGTTTTGTCAATAAATTGAATAGTTCATGAAGATCGATCGTCATCCCCGCCCCACCTTTTCCGTTGAAGATGCCAACCGAGCCGCAGACACTGTTTTCGGAATTAAAGGGGAGGTCTTGGAACTTGCCGGCGAAAGGGACAGAAACTTTCTTATCACTAACAATAAAGATGAGAAGTATGTCCTGAAAGTATGCAATCCCGCCGACAGTGATGATGTGATCGATTTTCAGAACCAGTTACTCAGTCATCTCTCTTCCAGAAACAACCAATGGCAATGGCCGCTGCCCCTACCTGATCAAAATGGTGCCCTAATTGGCTATACACATAATAGCGATGATGGTAAAATAAGAGTCAGACTCCTCACCTTTGTGGACGGCATTTTTCTGGCCGATTATTACCCCCATTCACCCTATCTCATGGGGCAACTCGGCCGATTCCTTGGCAAAGTGACCCGCTCGTTTTCTGACTTCACCCATCCAGCCATGGAGCGAAAACTGTTCTGGGATATGAAAAACGGCATCGATCTTATCCGTGAACATGTTGATGAAATCAAGGACAGTAAGCGGAAAGATATTGTTCACCATTTCCTCAGTATTATTGAAAATGCCCTGCTCCCCGTTCAAGATGACCTCCGGACAGGTGTTATTTACAACGATGCCAATGATCATAACATACTGGTCAAATCCGATGCAAACGGAGAAGGTGTAATTGTGGGTGCCATCGATGTAGGCGATTCTGTCCACTCTTGGCTGGCCGCTGAACCAGCAGTAGCATGTGCTTACGCAATGTTGAACAAGCCAGATCCCTTGGCCACTGCCAGGGAAATCACCTGTTCCTACCATAATACCTTTCCCTTAACTGAGGAGGAGATATCAGTCCTGTTTGCCCTTTCCTGTTTGAGATCTTGCATGACAGTAACTATCGCAGCCCACCAAAAATCACTGGAGCCGGAGAATGCTTACCTCTCTGTCAGTGAAGCATCGGCATGGCAGCTGCTTGGAATGCTTAAGATAATATCACCGGAGTTTGCCCATTTTTCTTTCAGGCACGCATGCGGGTTAGAGCCGTCGCCTTCTACTACCTACCTTGTTCAATGGATAAATGAACATAAGGGTAAGTTTTCAAAAGTAGTTAACCTCGATCTTAACAGTAGCCAAGTAAGAACAGTTGATCTCTCCGTCGGTAGCCTGGACCTGACGAACGGTGTCTGGAAAAACATGGAAGCTTTGACTGAAATCATCGGTACCCCCGCACTGGGCAGGTATGATGAACCCCGAATGATCTACACTTTTGATCAGTTCCGTACTGTTGGTAACAACAGTGATGAATGGAGGACCATTCACTTGGGGATCGATATCTTTCTACAAGCAGGGTCCCCTGTCTTTTCTCCCTTGGAAGGTGTAGTTCATTCTGTGAAAGACAATGAGGGGAATCTGGACTACGGCCCTACGGTCACTCTGAAACATTCTCCCGAGGAAAAAGTTCACTTTTTCACCCTCTACGGCCATCTGAGTCGGGATGTTATAAAGTCTTTGAAAAAAGGCGACACCGTTTTAGCTGGTAGCCAGATTGGACAAATCGGAAATGAGAACGAAAACGGTGGCTGGGCAACTCACCTTCATTTTCAAGTGATGACAAACTGCTTGAATTACCCTGGCGATTTTCCCGGTGTAGCCAAACCATCCGAGCGAAACATATGGCTCAGTGTTTCCCCCGATCCCTCACCCCTGTTGGCCATTGAAAATGACAAAGCAGTTGCGAGAGAGGAATCGCCGGAAGAAATCTCAGACTCTCGGCATTGTCACTTAGGCCCCATGCTGAGCCTTTCTTATCAGACACCACTGAAGATCGTACGGGGCTGGCTGCAGTATCTTTTCGATCACGAAGGACGAAAATATTTGGACGCGGTGAACAATGTACCTCACGTTGGTCACTCCCATCCCAAAGTTGTAGAGGCGATCCAGAAACAGAGTGCCGTATTGAACACTAACACGCGATATCTCCATGAAAATATTACCCGACTGGCTGAACGAATTACCGACACCATGCCTGAAACGCTTTCTGTATGTTTCTTTGTGAACAGCGGCAGCGAAGCCAATGATTTGGCTCTTCGGATGGCACATGCTCACACAGGCGGCGAAAATGTTATCACGGTAGAAGGGGGCTATCACGGCCATCTCATTTCACTTATTGATGTAAGTCCTTACAAGTTTGACGGACTTGGTGGTAAAGGATTGGCTGATCATGTTGAGATGGTTCCCATGCCTGACGGCTATCGGGGCGAATACAAATACAAGGAATCGAATCTGGGAGAACGGTATGCAGATAAAGTGGAAAAGGTCGTGAATAAGATCAAAAACAAGAGTGAAAAGTTGTCCGCTTTCATTAGTGAGTCAATGATTAGCAGTGGTGGACTGGTTATTCCACCCGAAAATTATCTCGCCACTGCTTATGAACATGTTCGCAAGGCCGGCGGCGTCTGCATTGCCGATGAGGTGGTGGTGGGATTCGGTCGAGTGGGTAGTCATTTCTGGGGGTTTGAAACCCAAGCGGTGGTTCCAGACATTGTGACCCTTGGCAAACCCATGGGTAACGGCCACCCCATCGCCGCGGTGGTAACCACCCCTGAAATTGCCGCTTCTTTCAACACAGGCATGGAATATTTTAACACTTACGGCGGCAACCCAGTTTCTTGTGCTGCCGCACTGGCAGTCTTGGATGTTTTGCATGAAGAAAAACTTCAAGAGAATGCTGCTGTAGTTGGAAAATTTCTGATTGCACGTCTCAAATCCTTTCAAGAAGAATTCCCTATCATTGGAGACGTTCGGGGAAGAGGCTTTTTCATAGGGGTGGAGTTGGTGAAAAACCGCGATTCACTGGAACCGGCGCCAGAGCACGCCAGTTACGTGGCAGAACGGATGAAGGAGCAAGGAATTCTCATCTCAACAGACGGCATAAGACACAACGTTCTGAAGATCAGGCCGCCCATGGTTTTTACCCAAAGGAACGCTGAACTTTTGGTAAGCACCATGAATGATGTGCTCCAAGACAGTTTTTTCCAATAAGAGTCAATATTTCATCCTGAATGTTCCTTTTGCGTTTACTCTCTATTTTACGTGGTGTAAATTTGTAGTGTACTGAGACTCTTATTTTATTTTATACTAAACTGAAAATAGATGGAGGCAATTATGAGCCAACCTTTCTCTCTCCCTGACTTACCTTTTGATGAAAATGCCCTTGCACCCACTATATCTGCCCAAACGGTGGGTCTCCACTATGGTAAACATCATGCCGCATATTTAAATATGCTAAACACCCTTTCGGAAGGGACGGATTTTGCCGACATGGAGCTAGAAAATGTGGTGAAAGGCAGTTTCGGTAATACCGACACACAAAAGGTTTTCAACAACGCTGGCCAGGCATGGAACCATATTCTTTACTGGAACCAGATGCAACCCGGCGGATCTGATGAACCGACAGGACGACTGGCCTCCATGATAGACGGCGCCTTCGGCGACATGGACTCATTCAAAGATCAGTTCACCACCGCTGCTGTGGGCGTCTTCGGTAGTGGCTGGTGCTGGCTCGTAGAAGAGGACGGCGGTTTAGCTATTATGGGAACACCCAATGCGGAAAATCCCCTTGCCCATGGGAAACATGCCCTCATGGGAGTTGATGTATGGGAACACGCCTATTATCTCGATTACCAAAATCTTAGGGCAGACCATGTGAAGGCTGTGCTGAACAACCTGATCAACTGGGACTTTGTTGCTGACAGATTGAGCTAAAGTCCACATGAGTTTTTATCATAAATCCTCGGGGTTCAACCCCGAGGATTTTTTTATTCTTAAATAATAATTACAGTATCTCGGGAACGTAATTGTATATGGAGCGCGGTGGTCGATCGGTGTTTTTTTGTTGAACGCGCTCCGGGAGCGTCACTTCCGAATTTTCTACTTCTTCGAACTCAATTTGGCTTAACAGATGACTGATGCAGTTGATCCGGGCCTTCTTCTTGTTGTCTGATTCAACTACATACCATGGCGAGAATTGGGTATCTGTGTGTTCAAACATATTGTCCTTGGCCTGAGAATAATCGTCCCATCGCTTTACAGACTCCAAATCCATGGGACTTAGTTTCCACCCTTTGGTTGGGTCTTCGACCCGGCTTTTGAACCGTTTCATCTGTTCTTTTGAACTGACGGAAAACCAGTACTTGATTAGTTGGATACCGGAACTGATGATCATTCGCTCAAATTCAGGACAGGTCTGCAAAAAATTGATGTACTCTTTTTCCGTACAAAAACCCATGACACGCTCCACCCCGGAACGATTGTACCAGCTTCTATCAAAAATGACAATCTCACCCCCGGCAGGCAGATAAGGAACATAACGCTGGAAATACCACTGTGTCTTTTCTCTTTCCGTCGGCGCAGCCAAGGCGACAACTTTACAGTACCGAGGATTTAAGTGTTCTGTGATCCGTTTTATGGTGCCTCCCTTTCCCGCTGCATCCCTGCCCTCAAAAATGATAGCAATTTTTTTACCACTGTCTATGACCCATTCCTGCATTTGAACCAATTCTATCTGCAATTCGCTGAGCAGTTCCTCATATTTCTCGTTGAAGTCTTTTTTGTTACTCATAGGACACCAAAATAACTTTCATCTCTATTAAACAGATTGTAGCCACGATATGGCTACAAAACAAGATGTACAATGACATAAATGATTGGAGCCTCGTTTTCATCACGTAGAAGGCACACCATAAAAGGTTAATTAATTGGATCTTTCCTTAAAAGACCAATTAGCTAGCAGTACTGTTCTGGGGTCGATGTCCACCTTTATAGGTTTTAATTCCGCAGGAATGGAATATGAAGATTTCCTTTTGGTTACACTTCTTTGTTCAACATGGGGCGCAACTTTTCCCTCTTCATAAATCCCGAATTCGATAGGAAAGGAGAATAAATATCCATCATTCTGAACTTGTTGGATATCAATGATAATTTCTTTTTTCTTATCGTCATATTTCCATGAACCGTCAAGAATTATGTGACCTCCTTGGTATAGCCATTGATTAAAGAACATGTCAAGATCCAAACCAGATACAATCTCCATTTCATGTTTAAAGTCATCGGTCGTAGCATTGGAATTAATATATCGGGAATAATAATTCCGAATAGCTTCTTGAAATTTTTCATCGCCAATCAGATTCCTCAACATGTGAAGAATCCATGCACCTTTCTGATAGGTTTGACCGGATGTAACCTGACTCATATCTGAAAGATTGTTATGAACAATTCGATAGTTCTTATGATCTTCATAATAATCGAATACACGTTCTCTGGAAGAAATCAATCCGGAGACGAAATCCTCTCGTCCATAGGCATGTTCCCTAAACAACAAGGTGAAGTAGGTGGCAAACCCTTCGCTTAACCAAACATCATCCCAATCATATTCGGTGACTGCGTTACCAAACCACTGATGTGCGACCTCATGAATAATGACATTTCTCCATCGGGATGTTCGCTTACCAGTAACAGAATTGTCTCCATAGAAAATGGCTGTCGCTGCCTCCATGCCACCACCCACACTGTTTGATTGAATGTTGGCAAGCTTTTCATAGACAAAAGGACCTACATAATCAGAAAAAAATTGAAGGGTATGTTTGGTAGGAACGGCAAAATCATAGAATCCTGCTTCTCGGTCCTGTTTATAAACCCAGGTTTGAATGGATTTGTCCTCAAATGTATCAACATATTGTATAGCAAATTCGGCCACACCTAATACATACAGCCAGCACGAAATAGGAACAGCCTGCTTCCAGTGAGTTCTTTTAAGACCGTCATTAAGATTACTTTCTTCAACAAGAAGCCCGTTAGATATTACCTGGTAATGATTGGGGGCAATTACAATCATTTCTGAGGTTGCTTTTTCATAGGGATGATCCACGGTAGGTAGCCAATGTCTGGCTCGGTTTGGCCAGTTATCACTGAAAAAGGTGCGATCACCGTATTTATTTGGGGCAATTTTTAATCCAGAGACAGGCACCCCATAATAATCGATAGTCAGAGATATTTCCTGGTTTACTCTTGATGGTCGATCTAGGACAATAGTCAGTACGTTTTCCCGGTGGACATATTTTTGGGTGCGGCCATTCAAAGTCACCTTAGATATTTCCATTCCCTTACCTTCACTTGTATCGTCTTTATTAACCAGATCAAGGCGAATTTTCTTTAGTCCCTTAACCTTGAAAAGGGTGTAAAGGGTAGCACTCCCCCGGATAATATCTTCATTATCGGAAAGGATAAGTTCAAAGCGATAATGAAGTATATCAATATCCGGATTTTTAGGATAGTTGTCAGCATTTAATTGCCAAACCAATAAATATGAACATAAAAGTAAGAGAAATGATTTTTTCATATTTTACGATTACTGCTTGTAATCATGACGCATGAGGTAAGCGAATTTCTATGGAGGTCCCTTTCCCTATCTCCGAAGACTTAATTTGAATGGAGCCCTCCAGAAAGTCTTCTACAATACGCTGGACCATACTGAGTCCCACGCCCCATCCCCGTTCCTTGGTGGTATAACCGGGCCGAAAGACATTTTTCCAGTCACGGCGGACAATGCCCCTACCGTTATCATTGACTGTAATTGAAACTTCTGTGTCCATTATCTCCGACCTGAGCATCACTTCACCGGACTCTTTGTCAATGGAATCAACAGCATTCTTGATAAGATTCTCCAATACCCAAGTGAGCAGCGTAGGTGATGTCGTCACAGAAACATCTTGGCTTTTCACACTTAGTATTACATTCTCGGCACTACTGGGCAAACGGCGCTGGAAGTAGGATTTCAGATCTTCTAGAACTGTTTTTACTTCCACCGTCTCCATCTTCGGCACAGAGCCCATGCGTGAGAAACGTTCGTTGATCTCCTGAAGTCGCAATACATCTGTGTCCATTTCTGAAGCGAGCTGAGATGATTCCTCAGGATGATCCTTCAGGCGCTCTACCCACCCCATGAGCGACGAAACAGGCGTTCCCAGCTGATGGGCCGTTTCCCGGGCCATGCCGAACCAGATGTGCTGTTTTTCTGTTTTCCGAATCACCTGAAAACCAGAAAAGCCAAAGAAAATGAAAAGGGCCACAGCACCAATCTCGATGTAGGGCAACATTTTCAACCGCCTGATAAGGACCGAATCACCAAAATGGAGATGACCAAGCTCGTACACCTGCGGTTGAAAACCAGTTTCGCCTTCCAAGGTCACTACTAGCGGAATGGGGTTGTTTTGAGAATCCATGGCCGCCATCATCTGCTGAACCTTGACTTTATCCATTTCATCGTCGTTTCCAATATTTCGCCAGTTCACAGGATTCCCGTCAATATCAGATTGGATAATGGGGAAAGTCACTTTCAGGATAATTTCTCTAAATATAAAGTCCAGTTCGTTATCGTCAGCACTTGTAACGCTCTTGGCAATTATCTGGGCATAGAGCGAAACGGTCTCGCGGCTTTCATTCCGTAGGTCATTAATTATAGATTGGGTATAAATAAAAAGGCCGGTGATCAGGATTACAGCTCCCAGAAAAAGAGCGCCCTTGATATTGCCAGCCTGCTTGTAAATCCGCATACAAACCCTTCGCAGGGAAATTAGCGCGGCATGCTCACATTATATAACCATTTCCCTGAAGATAGGCGATGATACTATCCACTTCATCCTCTAATGTTGCCGTGGAAGTGTCCAGCGTCATTTCAGCATTTTCAGGTTCCTCATAAGGATCATCAATTCCCGTGAAATTCTTTATCTCTCCGGCCCTCGCCTTGGCATAAAGTCCTTTCACGTCCCGTTCTTCACAAACTTCAATTGGACATTTCACAAAGATCTCAACAAAGCGTCCTATTTCACTTCGGGCGTATTGCCGTTCGGCGCGATAGGGTGAAATGAATGCACAAACTGTGATCACGCCGTGTTTAACTAGACGTTCAGCCACGAACGTTACACGCTCAATATTTTTGTCCCGGTCCTCCTTGCTGAATCCCAGGTCTTGAGTCAGTTTCTGGCGCACAACATCTCCGTCCATCCGCTGAACGCGATAGCCCATGGCTTCAAGTTTCTCGCACAGAGGAATAGAGATGGTGGTTTTTCCGGCACCGGACAAACCTGTAAGCCATACAGCCACCCCCTGCTGATGATTGTTTCCCGCTACCAATGTTTTTTCGTCAACCATTTTGGTAATGTCTCCTCAATATTTCTTCAACCTCAGATCGGGTGAACTCTTTAGGCAACCTTTCCCCATTTTTCAGCATTTCACGAACTTTGGACCCACTCAGAAAAATCTTTTCGTGATCCATGGCCCTGGACGTTTTTGTGGTAGCCATAGAGTTGGTCCGCTTACAGTAAAACGCATGTTCGAAGAAAAGCGGTTGAATTCCCAGTTCCTTTGGAGTGAATTGATCGAAGATTTTCTGTGCATCATAAGTACTGTAATAGTCACCGACTCCGGCATGATCCCGCCCTACAATGAAATGGGTACAGCCATAGTTTTTTCTGGTGATGGCGTGGAAAATGGCCTCTCGAGGACCGGCGTACCGCATAAAGGCAGGATAGACAGAAAGAACGGTATGGCGGTGCGGGAAATAATTGTCAATAATAGCTTCATAACACTCCATCCGAATTTCCGCCGGTATGTCATCACCTTTCGTCTCGCCAACGATGGGATGGATCAGCAGACCGTCCACAAATTCGAGAGCACACTTAGTAAGGTATTCATGAGCACGATGTATGGGATTTCGTGTTTGGAAACCTACCACTGTTTTCCATCCCTTTTTGTCAAACAGCTGCCTTAATTCAGCAGGTGAATGCCGGTACTGAGAAAATCTGCCGTGATGAGGAACTTTATTTGCTTCTACTTCACCGGCAAGGTACCAATTACCCTGCTTCTGAAGCGCAGCTACACCGGGATGGGCTGTGTCACTTGTGAGGAAAACCGTTTCAGCTTCTTTCTCTTTGTCAGCTTTATAGATGTCTTCAATTGTGATTCTTCCCAAAATTTCACCGCTGCTGCCCTCCAGTACAGCCTCACCAAATGATTTTAGATGCTCCGCCAATGCATCCTCCACAGGTAAAACGATGGGAAGAGACCAGATCAAACCGTTGCAGAGTCTCATTTCTTTGAGTACAGACTGATAATCATCGGCACCCATAAAGCCACTCAGGGGGCTTAAGGCACCAGTCGCGAGCATTTCAAAATCTGCCTGTCCCCTCTGCGAGAGCGTGACGACTGGCAAATCAGAATTCACCTCTTGGGGTGCTTCCGCTTGAAGATCAATTAATATTTCGCCGTGAGGGATACTCATCTGTTTATTGATAAATAATGGCCGGAAAATTACAAAGCCGAAGTCAACTCTTCATATCTTGCTTTTTGATTCGTAACCGAGCGGTGAGGTCAACAATATCACTGCGATATTGAACCGACAGCACAGTAGCGATCAACACCATGCTAAAAAGAGAGATCAATCGCGCAATACTATAGGCAGAATCGTCAACCGAGAAGTTAACGGTGTGGCTTCCGGTGGGAATCTGAACACCTCTGAGAACATGGTTAGTACGATATATCTCAGTCTCCACACCATCCACATGAACTCTCCAGCCCGGACCATAATAATTTTCGGAAAGGACAAGAAAACCGTCACCCGCTATCTCCGTTTGTAAAACAATTTCATTTTCAGAATGTTTTGTCACCATTACCGTCCCGACCTCCATTTTGAGTCCGGGTTCACCTCTATAGTTTAGCACATGGGCTGTCGAGACTGGATTGAATTCCGGTTTCAGGATAGAAGCGAGGGACTCCTGCGGACTTTCGACTGAATTAACCTCTCTTACAAACCATGCCTTCGGAAGGACATTCCTGTTCTCGTACACCTTGAGCTGATCCTGGAAAGCAAGACGAAATCGAGGGTCGTTCATGGTCCGCTGGGTAATCACATATTTCACATTGAGCATATTTTGGATCGCTTCACTGTTCAGCGCCTTGGCATCCAGTAAATCCTGGTATGACCTCAACTTCACTGGGCGATAACCGCCCACAGTGGACAAACCAAAATAGGCGTACCAGTTGGTGTTGAACTGCTCCACGGGAAGTATTCTGTGAAGACCCCTGTCCTCAAGCAAAAACTGAACTTCCTTAGTTTGAAAGTAACCTGCATTAATAGCCCGTTCTGATTTCAGGTGAATAAATTCACTGTTTACTACCCACAGGTCGATGACGGTAATGGATACGAAAACTAACCCTAGAAAAAACGGCTTAACAGTCCCTTTGAAAGCGAACCATAAAACAGTTAATCCCATTCCGGATAAAACAAAAGTCAGCAGTACTCCTTTCTGAAACAAACTGATCCTTACCCCCTTCAGTTGGGCCAAAGCCGCCGGCTGGTACCTGTTAGCCTCCCCAAGTTTTGAGAAAGAAAATAGTTCAGAACCAAAAACCAGAAAAAGCAGAGATAGCCCTACAACCGTACCAAAGACCATAACAGTTCTTTTATTTATTATCTCGAACTGGTCACTCCTCGATTCCAATGCTTTACAAATATGGTGAAGCGTTGCCGCCGCGAGAAAAGAGAGTGTAAACGGCAGTAAAATATAGATCATTGAAGGAACCCGAAAACGACCAAACATGGGTGCAAACTTGTAGAGTGGCCAAAAGAGTACAGGAAAATGTTCACCAAATCCAATAATCAGAATAATAACTGACGCGACACCCATGGAGACGATTTCACTCTCTGGCTTTCTGATGAGAAAACCTACAACAGCCAACACCAGAACCATCAGACCCATGTAGTGGGTGGACTGGGTAAATGGCATATAGCCCCAGTAGGCTTGGGAGTTCAGATCGCGAGTGGGAAAGTTCTGTAACCCGTAGAAGTATGGATAAAGAAACGAAATAGTTTCATTAGGATGAAAAGACCACTGCGTGGCATACTCCCAACTAGTCCCCTTTTTTGCTTCTCCCTCTGCATCCAGTGTTGAGGTGGCGCCGCGGGTGGAATATTCCTGAAACTGGTAGATGGGTAGATATGGATCGACCACAAGAAAACCGCTGATGACAATAGCTCCAGCCATAAGCCCGATACTCAGTCCGGATTTTTTCAGATCAAACTGTTTTAGCCGAAAGGCTGATCCCCCTCGCCAGAGCCAGAAAAAAACAACAAGCATCCAGGTATAGTAAACAATCTGAACATGCTTTGTCCAGAGTTGAAATGCCGTTAATACAGCCAACAGTAAAGCTGATCTCAATTCTTGTTTCTCCATCACTTTTTCCGCAAACAGGAGTACAAGCGGGATAAAAGCGATGGCATACATTTTTGCTGGATGGCCTGCGTTGATTAATCCAAATAGGTAAGGCGATAGCGACAATGAAAGCGATCCAAAGAAGCTTGCTATCTCTGAAATTCCTTTCCATCGCAAATAAGCGTGCATACCGATACCAGCAATTATAAAATGGATCCAGTATCTCAATCCCCAGCCAATGCCCAGAAAATCAAATATCTTTCTGAATGGGTCAGCCGGTGCATAGATAAAACCGCCGTATGAGGGCATACCTCCAAAGAGATGGGGATACCATTGAGGCATGTCGTCATTTCGGGACTTGTAATCCTCGGCCCAACGATCCAGTGGCATCCTATGAAACATGTCCGCCGATTCCGGAAGCTTTTTCGAAAGGATCATCTCCTGGAGAAAAACAAAACTCACTAAAGCCAATGTGAGGAAAACTATATTGCTATTAAGTTTCAGTTGAGGCTCCTCTCAACCTGCTCCACAGCCGAAACCCAGGCATTCAGGTCGCCGCTTTTCTCAGTCCGATAATAGGATATACCAGAGGAGTACATGTGACTCATAAAAGGTTCACTGCTATAAAAAAACAGTTCAAAGTTCCGGGCAAGTTCTACCATGGGTTCGGGAAGTTCTGATGAATAGGGTGCCTCAAAAACAATAGATGCGTCCCCCCTCTCTTTCGCCGCTTTTACCAAACGCCAACCAGTGTCGGGAGATGTAATCCCTGTCATGGCCTCCAGTCCCGAAGTCACGGTTCTCATCAACCTGCTTTTCTCCAGTCTTGGTCTTGTGGCAAATCTGAAAAGTCTCACAAATTTCCTCACGAAAAAATTCCATATTCGACGCCACAAAGGAGGAAAGGGATGCCAGCTTTTCCCCTCCCTTGTAAACCATTCTGTACTAGCAAAAATAAAAACCACACTGGGAAAATTATGTACCTTTCCCAGTTTCCATTTGGGGTAAGGAGCCCCAACTGCGCTTTTCCCGGATTCGATTTTAGATTGGCAAAAACTGTCCCAACCTTCCTTGAAAATGTGGATATCTGGGTCGATGACCAGTGTGAAGTACGTTTCCAATTTCGACATGGCCACATCAAGAGCTGATGCATGGGCTACGGAGCGTTGCTTTGACTCAGATTCATTGTATAGAATAGTTAAAGAAGGCACATCTGAAAGCACCTCTTTCAGTTCCATATCAGTTCCATTCGTATTATCAATAATCGTGAAGGTGAGTGTTTCGGGATTTTCCGCCTTATCTAGAAGATTGTTCACCAGTCTTTTTATATGCCCCGATGAATACCAGCTGACAGAAACAACATTGATTGCTTTTATCTCCGTCATGGGACTCAAACGGAAGAGAGGGAGCGGAGTTTCTCAGACAGGGCGGTCACCTCTCCACTCAATGTAACTTTAGCTGAGAGTTCACTTCGATTGAGATCAGGATCGATAAATCTGCCAACCACAGAATCGTCGAATGCCTTGCCAAGAAACTGGAAAAGTTTACTGCAAACCGAATGGGAGTCATTCAGCATATTTTCGTAAGAAAAGTGAAACCTCGGAACAGGAAATTGCTCCAGCGATATCAAGGCCCGTTCATGATATAGGCGCCAAAGCATAAGGCCATTATCAATGTGGAGTTCGTTCCGTTTTCTCAAAGATTCAGCAACAGCTGATGCACTCCGTGTGGTAAAAACAACTTTCGTATTCTCTAGCAGTCCTTTCTCTTCAAACAGTGTCAACCATTCTGAAAGCGTCAGGCATGTGCGGGGATCTTTCCATCCCCAATCAGTATTCTCAGAAACCTGTTTTTCCGTCAGCTTTCCCATTTTTGCTACAGTTCTGTCACTGGCATGAACAACTGGGATATCCATATCAAAAGATTTGACCTTGTAGCCAGCTTGCTTGAGAATTTGGTCATTGATTTTCCTAAAATCGTAATTCTCGTAAAATCCTTTGGGATTTTGCGGTAACGGTTTTGGTTTGAAAGTTTTTTCAGAACCCATGGCGATGCCATTTAGATGAAGGATCCCTGCTACGGCGGAGGTACCGCTTCGATGCATGCCAATGACAATGACAATCAATCGTTCCTCCTTTTCATAAGCACGTAGAGGGCGCCGTTCGTGAGCACTTCCCTAAATCCCGGCAGGCCAGCCAGTGGATTCCCCAGTGCCGGAAAGTGAAATCGAAAACGATACGTGGGTCGTGAAAAAAAGAGACCCCGCCTCAATATCTTGAATCCGGCTTCCCTAATGAAACACTCCATCCTGTGTACCGAGATCCTTGTCAACTTTGTAGCTATTAGATAGTCAATGCCTGTTTCCGGGTGCCCTATCATCCTGAGATAAGCTGAATAGAGAGAGTTCGGTAACAAATGGATATACGGGATCTTTCCCAGAAAGTTTTTGACTGTCTGCTGGTGACCGGCATAAGGACTGTAACGTGGCGGGAATGAAATAAAAAGGTGCCCATCTTCTGAAAGGAGATTGAACACATTACTGAGGGCAGAAAGTTTGTCTTCAATATGTTCAATGACATCACGAATAACAATAACATCGAATTCTTCTGCCAATGACTCTTTATACGAATCAGGGTTGCAAATATCACCCTTTACCAACTTTATCTCCGAAGTATCGTTTAAAAGCTTGGAGTGGGAAAACCGCAAAGGAGAAAGCTCCATGCCCGTACAGAGAGCACCCAACTCGTGGAAAAATTTTAACAAACCCGCCTCGGCAGAACCCACTTCAAGAATTCTTTTCCCGATGTAGTCTTCAATACCAATGTAGTTTGCGAGAAAATTTCCACCGTACCAATACTGTTCACGGTAGGCCCGCATACTTCTGTCATTGATATCCTTTGCCGATTGAGGTTTCTCTCTCTCCGCTTCCCGCTTCAGAAGGGTTAAATGTGGAGGCAATTGTGAACCCTGTTCCATGCGTTTAGTAATACTTTTTTCGAAACCCCGTCCACACCTTCTGTCGGAGGATAAAGCGAAAGACAAAGGCAACGATAAACCCTAAACCATAACCGAACACCTGAATTGGAATTACCGCCAGAAGTGTGAAAAATATTTTCAAATCTTTAAGCTTCCATGCACCAGCACCGGCCAGGAACAGAAAAAATCCAAAACCGAGTTCAAAAAATGAACCATACTTAATGGGATCAATGAAAAAACCGACTGTTATTATACTTGCTATAACGGTAATTACAGCTGGAAAGAAATGAAGCGGCTCCAGCATCTTGGAATCGACTTTACCGAGATTGATCCGAGCTACACCCCAGTTGAACACCTGCCTGAAAAACTTCTTTAAAGTGGTCCTGCGGCGATGATAGACAATAGCCTCCGGTAAATAAGTCACTTTTGCACCGCTCTTATGTATTCGGTTGCTCAGTTCAATATCCTGGCCGTGCCGGAGAGATCCGAAACCGCCAACCTTTTTATAGAGAGATTGGGTCATCCCCATGTTGTGACTCCTAGGATAGAATTTGGCCAGGGGACGAACGCTGTGTCCCCTGAGCCCACCCGTAGTGAGAAATGACGTCATACTGAAATCGATGGCCCGCTGAAGAGTAGTGAAATCTCCCTTGGAAGCATCGGGGCCACCAAAAGCATCAAAAACTTCCCTCTCAAAAGAATCGAGAATGATCTCTAGCCATCGGGGATCTGCTTCACAATCCGAATCGATAAAAACATATAGTTCGCCTTTCGCTTTCTCTATTCCCTGATTTCGTGCAGAACCGGGGCCCGCATTCTCCTGTTTCACAAACTTCAAGTTGAAGTTTAAGTTTGGAATCATAGCTTCAATAATATCAATAGTTTGATCCGTTGATCCATCATCCACAATCACCATCTCGAACCTGTCCGAAGCCACTGTCTGTTTTGCAATGGATTCAAGGAGGTGAGGAATTTCATCTGCACGGTTGTATGTTGGTGTAATGATGCTGATTAACACGTCTGAAGATGAGGATGAAAAGGAAATTGTGACTAAACCTCAGGGAGTTGAACTGTCATAAAGCACAACTTCCCTGGCGGACTCACCGGTCTTGAAAGTGGACTGAGTAATCATTTCACCCAAAAGTCCGATAGAGATAAACTGAACGCCCAGAATCACCAGCAATACGCCAAAAACAAGCAGAGCAATATGCTTTGAAAAGGGTTCTCCCAGACCGTACTTCAAGTAAAGAACCCGGAGGTCCACACTGATTCCGACAAATAGGCTGATGAACCCGAAAAGACCAAACAGATGAAGTGGACGCCGGGTGTACCGGCTGAGGAAAAGTACAGTGAGGAGATCAAACATTCCCCTAAAGTACCGTTCTTTGCCAAACTTACTATCTCCGTACTGACGGGGCCGATGATTTACGACCATCTCAGTGACACGGAATCCCTTTTTCCCTGCCAGGACCGGAATATATCGGTGCATACCGCCGTAAATATCCAGTGATTTCACAACATTGTACCGGAATGCCTTTAAACCACAATTGAAATCGTGAATGTAGATACCGGTTAAAAGACGTGTGGTAATATTGAACAGTCTTGATGGTAGACGCTTTGATAACGGATCTCGTCTCTCTTTTTTCCAGCCTGAAACCAAATCATAACCTTCCTGGAGTTTTTCCACCATAAGAGGAATTTCCATCGGATCATCCTGAAGATCAGCATCCAGGGTCACCACATAATCTGAGGAGATTCTTTTAAACGCTTCTGCCAGTGCAGCGGACTTCCCATAATTCCTGAGGAATCGGATGAGTCGAAGCTTATCATCGCTTTGGCGTCGATCTCTGAGATATTCGAAAGTACCATCACTGCTACCGTCGTCTACGCAGACAATTTCATAGTTGCAATTGGTATCCATGACGGAATGGATCTCGTCCAGCAAGTGAGGGATCGATTCCCTTTCATTGAAGACCGGAATGACGATAGTGAGGCTAACTGATTCAGCCAAAAAGTGTTACTCTTTTATTTTTCTTTGAAGACGGTCGTTGTCTTTATCGATAGCGAGCGCCTTTCCGTAATAGGTGCGAGCATCCTCTGGACGATCTACCTTCATGAGTACGTCACCCAAATGTTCCAGAACAACAGCGTTTTCAGGATTTTTTGAAATGGACTGTTCAATATATTTCAGAGCTTTGTCGAATTTTTTTTGCTTGAAATAGATCCAGCCAATTGTGTCAAGATAAGCAGGATTTCCCGGTTCCAGTTCCATTGCTTTCTCAGCCATGTTCAAAGCCGTGCGTAGCTTTATTCCTCGCTCGGCCAGTGTATAGCTGTAGTTATTCAACGCCTGACCATCGCTTTTATCTGAAGAAACAAGTTCTTCATACAGTTTATCTGAAAATGTCCACTCTTCAAGATAATTGTAGACTGTTGCCAACAGGTGCTTTGTGGGTCTTGACTCGGGATCGATGGAAAGTGCTGTTTTCAGACTCTTCTTGGCGAGTTCGTACTTCTTCTCCATGCTGTATGTGCTACCTAATAGGTAGTTAACTCCGAAACTCTTGGGGAACTTGTCCCGAGCCCTAAGAAGAATTGAGATGGCATCGAGTGGATTATCTAAATTTATATAAGCTAGTGCAAGATTGGTGTATCCGGAAATCTCATCGGGGAACAGCTCCACCTGTTCTGTGGCCAGTACAGCAAGATGGGTATAATCACCATCAGAGATAGAAATGCGCCCGAGATAAAAGAGAATTCCCGGTGTCCGTGTACCGTCTTCATACAACATGGAAAAAATGGAGTCTGCTAACTCTACTTCATTGTTCTCATAATATAGAATGCCCAAACGTTCTTGAACGGCGGGATCGTCACTTGTAAGCCGCGCCAAACTGTTGAGTCCATTTACTGCTTTATCAAATTCCTGTAGCATAACAGCCAGTTCACTGTAGGCTTTCCAGAACTGAATATTGTCCGGTTTTTCCTCAGTAAGTTTTGCGTAAGCGTCCAAAGAAAATTCCAGTTCATTACGCTGCCTGGCAATTTCCGCCGCTCTCATGAGAGCCTGAAGCTCAGAAGGATCCCTTTGGTAGATAGCCCACATTTTTTCCTGAGCAGCCTCAAGTTTTCCTTGTCTAACCAGAATTTCTGCTACCACGTAGGAGTACTGTCTTTCGTCTGGATCATTCTCTTCCAGAATTATATACTGCTCCAATCCCTTCTCAACACTGTTCTGCATTAGGAACTGCTGCGCAAGTAACTCTCTGGCGTCTCTGTTGAGAGGATCCAGCCTAAGGGCTTCCTGAAGTGTTTCTTCAGCGCGGTCCAGTTTGCCGAGTCTGACATAAACTTCTGCCAGCGATGTATGAATACTTGATGAACCGGGATCATAGCGAAGAGCGTCCTGGAATTCGATCACCGCCATGGGATAGTTACCCTGAGAGAAATACATTTCACCATCCATAAAATGTTTGAGCGCTTTGGTATTGACCTTCTCTACTTCTTCCTTTGTTGATCTCGTCTCAGCTGCCAACACCGGTTCAGGTGCCGGTTTAACGGAACAACCGTACCACACTACCAAGAGTAAAGTAAGTACGCAAAATGAGCTTTTTCTGTACAGTCTAAGGTTCATTTCTCGTCGGGAAAATTTATCCTAAGCACGTTCATTAGGACAAGTCAAATAAAGTACTCCATACATATCTTTACACATAAACATTATTGGATAATCTCACCGACCTCTACATCATTGCCACCCCGATCCTTCACTGTATACATAGCGCGGTCCGCGATTGCGATCAGGTCTCTCATCCCTTCTCCATCCGTTGGATATTCAGCCATTCCTGCACTAATCGTCATTTGCACCTCCTGTCTTTCTTTTTCAAATTGGTGATCAGCAAGAGATTGAACTATTCGTTTTGCCGAGTTGAAGCTTTTTGTCTTGGTCGTCTTTACGAGAACAATGGCGAACTCCTCCCCACCATACCTAGCCACAATATCGATGTTTCTGACGCCGTTCTTAAGAACGGCGGAAGTGCCCCTCAAAACATAGTCCCCATAGAGATGACCATAAGTATCGTTAATTCGCTTGAACTTATCCAGGTCCAGCATCATTAGTACAAGTTTTTCGTTATAGCGATTGGCTCTCTGAAGTTCCTGCTCGAAACGTTCAACAAAAGAGCGGTGGTTCAACAGACCCGTCAAACCATCGCGCATGGCTGTTTCACGAACAACGTCATATTTTTTCCACCAATCCAGCAAAACACCAAGTCTTGTGCTGAAAATATGAAGATTCCGACCTTCATTTCTACGGTAACGTCCCGAAGAAAAACTCTCAAGAACGAGGCATCCTATTGTCCGGCCACTGGTTTGAATCGGTGCTCCAATGAAAGAAAAAAAGTGATGATCTTGAGCATCTCCTTTACTGAATCTCCCGCCATCGAGAAAGCTTGCATCCGTCAAATCGATATGAGTAGAATCTTCTCCGTCCAACACTTTCCAAAGGAGAGACTCTTCTCGGCTGAAACGTGTTTCTGTATCAAAATCATCCTTATATCCCATCACTTCCGCGGCCACAGCCACATCCTTTTTTTCAGCATCAAGGAAAATCAAAGTGAGCTTATCGAAAGTGAAGTTTTCTCTACAGAAATCAGCGATGGACTCAATCAACTCCTCTCTAGATCTGGAAATGTCGAGATCACCTTGAAAAGCCTCCAGACATTTGATGAAACTGAGGTATTCCTCAGAAAAATCCTTATTTTCTCCCTGAAAAGCGGTAGGTTGATTTTCAACTATTGTTGATGGCTCACCTTTTCCAGAATCTGTAGATCCTATCTTTTTTTCTTGCTGATAAAACTGTATGAAAAGAAAAACAGCCAGCCCAAGGAAGGCCATGCGGAGCAGTCCGAAAATGAGCCCTTCCGGATTGGGATAGACAAATAACAGAAACAGGATAACAAACGCCAGAATAACGCCGAGTTTGCTACTATTGGCCGAGGAGAAGGCGTGTCGGAGTCCGCTCACACCGGGAAATTAAAGTTGCTTAGGTGAAAAAGAAAGAAGGCGTGAAACTTACTTTTTCTTGTTTTTGACAAGTTGAATCTTCCCACTAAAGTCTTGTGGAGTTTTCAACGTCTTGTCTTTTGGTGTAGCCAGTGAATCTTCCTCCAGCTCATCAGAAACGAGCGTCGGCGCGCCGGGCGTACCACTTTTCATGGCCGGTTGAAAGGGATCATTCACGTTCTGCTGCGTAGAGAGCGGCAACGGATTGGGATTAATTTTTCCGCTACCATCCGGCAGTATACCAATGGTAAGCACGACGATAAGTGCGACGGCCGCCAAGGAGGCAAATGCGTACTGGGGCTCATAGCCGAATATTCTACGTCCACGACCCAGTCTGCTTATCTTACTCACCGGTTTGGCTTTCTCACGCTGTAATTTTCCAAGAAGCCGATCATTAAAGCCGCTTGATACAGCAACCCGCTCCGATCCTTTGATAGCTCGAACGGCTGACTTTACGCCGGTATATGCTACCGCACAGATTCTACACGACTCAAGGTGCTGATCGAATCTGTTAACGTCAGAAAGGGTGAGTTCTTTTTCGATATATGCTGATACTTTGTCTTGAAACTCGTAACAATCCATCAAATAGGCGTCCTCCTATCTTTGTGAACATGTTTAAGCTTTTCTTGTAACTGTAGTCTTGCACGGTTAATTCTCGATTTAATCGTTCCAAGTGGAACATCGAGTATCTTACTGATTTCCTCGTAAGAAAGTTCCTCAATATCTCGCAGTATGAGAGCGGTGCGAAAATGAAGCTGAAGAGACTGAATGGCATCCTGAATTTGAGACTCAGTATATTCACCTACAGTTTCCTCATCTGTGGTATCCTCCACCGGGATGTCGAAATCTTTCTCTTCAATTCCGATCTGACTGAGGTAAGAAACCTTGCGTCGTTTACGCTTTCTCAGTTCTGTCTTGGCCAAATTGGAGGCGATGGTGAAAATCCAAGTTGAAAATTCGCTGATGGGACGATAATAATCTTTCTTCTGATAAAGTTTTACAAATGTGTCTTGAACAATATCTTCGGCCTCCTCGAAGGATCCGACAAATCGGAAAACAAAGTTCATTAGCCTGTCGCGATACCGGTTAACAAGCTCAACATAAGCAAGTTCGTCTCCTTGCTGAAATCTTAAGATCAGTTCCTTGTCGCTGTACTGAACCTTATCAGGCATAACCTACCGCAATTCTGTGGAGTAGTGGGACAAGTAGTGTTTCACCGGAACCCTTTCCTGTTTTGATATTTCTATCGGCTTCGCCTAAAGCTTTCACAATCTGTTCCAGTTCATTTTGGGAGAAGTTATTGAAATATGTAGGAAGTTTCCGAGTAAGAATTTGATTTAGCCAACCTGTTCGAGGAAGATCATTTTCTTGTCCGTCAGGCAGGCTCATTAAGTAAAGTTCCTGAAAAAGTGTTGCCAATTGGGTAACCATGGATGCCACATCCACACCATGGTGAAGAAGGCTTTTCCCGATGAGGATACTTTTGTGGAAGTCCTTGCTTCCGGCAGCATCTGACAGATGCCAGGGGAAATATTCCCGTTCCCACCCACAAAAGTCCGCTACATGGCTCTCTTCAATCTCGCTATTCTCAGGGAGGCCAATCTTAATTTTTTCGATCTCATTAGCAATGTGGTAGACTGAGTCACCGCTCAGCTCCAATAACAGCTCTCTGGCAGCTTTTGTGGCTGAAAGATCATTTTTCTTCAGGAGAAACTCGATCCAGTTGGCCATCTTGTCAGGAAATGGAGGCGACGTGTTAATAGGTGGTACAATCTGTGTGAGATTCTTGGTAAACGCCGAGCGTCTATCCACTTTGTCCAGGAGGACGATAAGGGAATTATCGGAATTAGGTTGCCGGCAATAGTCGAAGAAATCGTCCTTTGTTTTTCCACTCATTCTGGTCGGGTTGTGGAGGACCACCAGCTTTTTGCCACCAAAAAGTGAACCGGAGAAGAGATCCGTCACCACCGCTGTATAATCGACAGATTCGGCTGAAAAATAGCTTTTCTCAGGTGCCTCATCTATTGTGAGCGCCGCCATCACTTCATCGACAAAAAGAGACTGAAGAAAATAGTCGTTACCGTTTAAAAAATAGACTGGCTCCACTTTACCTCCCCTCATTTCATCAACAGTTTGTCTCAAACTTTTTTGCTTCATATCAGAATTAACGAATATCCGCCTTGTCGCGTAGCGACACTATATAGACAGCAGTTGTTGAAAGAGCAAAGCCTGGAAGAAGTGAATAAACGCCAGTCCATTTGAAAAAGTTGTCCCAGACGATCACAGTGAAAAAGCCGAGAATCATCCCTACCAACACACCATTTCGAGTGGTTCTTCTCCACCAGAGGGAGAACACCAGCGGAGGGCCCAGCGCAGCGCCCAGTCCTCCCCAGGCAAAAAGAACTTTATCGAAAATGGAAGCCGGTAGCTGAGCAAGAGAAATTGCTGCAACGCCGATGACAAAGGTTACCATCCTCGAAAGAAAAACCAGTTGCGACTGACTCGCACGGGGATTGATACTTTGGTGATAAATATCCTCCGTCACAGACGAAGTTGTAACAAGCAATTGAGAGTCTGCGGTGGACATCATGGCGGCCAGGGCGCCACAGATAAGGATACCTGCGAACCAGGCCGGAAAAATGGCTGTAGCCAGTCCCGGCATCATCTTTTCAGGATCAGGAAAATGCCCCACACCGAAATAGGCCAGCGCCACTATTCCCATAAGGACAGCACCTCCGTAAGTCAGAATAGCATAAACAATTGCCACACTTTTCGCCTTTCCTACATCACTCACCGACCGAATACTCATATATCTTGTCAATACGTGAGGTTGACCGAGATAGCCCAATCCAATACCAAGACCACTCAAAACACCAGATAAAAGCGGCCAACCCCGTCTTCCGCCAAAGAGAGTAAGATATTCCGGATCGATGCTTGAAACTTTATCTACCAGACCTCCTATACCGCCAATTTGTGCCAAAGCCACCAAAGGCAGAACAACCAGTGTTACCAGCATAATGATTCCTTGAAAAAAATCTGTCCATGCAACAGCGAAAAAACCACCCATTAGAGTGTAAAAAACCATTATGGACGCACCCAGCAATATGCCTGTAAAATGCGGAAATCCAAATGTTTGTTCCAGAGATTTTCCTGCCGCGTCAAACTGAGCTGCTATGTAGAAGATAAAACAGAAAACGATGATTGCTGTGGTGACAAACCGGATGGCCAGGTCGTGCCCTCGAAATTTTAGCTCAAAATATCTAGGCAGTGTCAGTGCGCCCAACTGCTCAGTTTCTTTTCTCAGTTTTTCAGCGATGAGAATCCAAGACAACGCAACGCCAGAACAGCCTCCGATGGATGCCCACAGAGCCGGTTGCGATTTTGTCCCGGACGGATCGCCCAGCCCAGTGGCATACGCGAGACCTGTTAATCCCAGAATGAGCCACCCACTCTGGCCGGAAGCCCGTTCTGACAGTGCTACAATCCATGGCCCCAGCCGCCGGCCCGCCAGAAAAAAGTCGGGGAGAGTCTTATTATATCGTGCAGTGACAATACCGACTACAAGGATGAGCAAAAGATAAACGGCAAACCCTATAGCAATTGTTTGGTTCATTTCAGAACCTGACTGTCAGCGCAATTACACCCATGAGAAAGCAGTATCCACTGAACAGATAGAGCTTGCCTGAGCGTAAAATACCAAGGAGAGTCTTCAGCGCAATAAGTCCAACCACAAAAGCTGATAGGAAGGCCACCAACAGAGTAAAGGTTGATCCGTCCTTGCTACCCATATCAATGATTTCCGGTAGCGTAAGTAGAGCTGATCCAATCAGGGCCGGAATGGCCATTAGAAATGAAAAACGCCCAGCTTCCCGGTTGGAAAAACCCAGCCACAAACCGGTAGATATGGTAATCCCTGACCTTGAAATCCCGGGTAATAGAGCAAGAGCTTGTGCCAGGCCAACAATAAGCGCAGCCGCCAATCCAACCTGTGTTACAGTGCCTTTCCCCACAAAACGTGTGCTGACTAGAATCACACCCGTGGCAAGCAAACAAACGCCCACAACGCTAGTCGAGTCGAAAGCCGATTCAATATTAGCCTTAAAAAAGTAGCCGATAATGGCCACAGGGGCGGTTGCTATTGCAAGACTCCAGACCAAATCGAATTCCTTTCTTCGAAAAACATTCACAAAAATTTCTCTGATGTCACCCCAAAAACAGACGACAATACTGATGAGTGTTCCCATATGCATCATCACCTCAAAGGTGACACCGGGATGTTTGACATTCAGCCCCTTGGCTATGAGCACAAGGTGACCGGAACTACTCACCGGTAGAAATTCCGTTACACCTTGAAGAACGCCCAGAAAGAGTGCGTTTATGACAGACATAGTGGCATTAGACCCATTTCAGGTTGAGAAAGCAAACATTCCGTCCCGCACGGTCACCGTGTCGGCGGTAGGAATGCAGCCCGGATTCAGAACAGTGTGTACACCGTTTATCAACGGTAATTTTTTCAGTAGCCACTCCAGCTTCACTCAGCTGCGCGCTGTTTGCACTAATGAGATCGAGATTGTAGTGATTCGGTTCATTCTCAGTTAAGTGATCCATTTGAAATTTATCTATAACCTCCCGTCCCACGGTATAACAGCAAGTATGAATGGAGGGGCCAATGAAGCAAGAGAGTGATCCCGGATCAACGCCGAAATCTTCTTTCAATTTACGAACCGCTTCTCCGGCGATACCGGCCACTGTCCCCCGCCATCCTGCATGGACGAGACCGATGGCCGAGACATCGGGCGCAATAAGAAAAATCGGAAGACAGTCCGCCACCTGAATGGCTAGTACCACATTCGGGCTGTCACTGATGAGGCCGTCACATTCACCCACGAGTCCCGGAGCATCTACAGAAACTACTTTATTTGAATGAATCTGCCTGGCATACGCTACCTTGTCATTATTGCCTAATCTGTCAGAAAATTCGAGAAGATCGGTGAAACGTCCTTTCCTCTTGCCGGTCCGATAAACAATTGACGCATATACCTTATCATTCAGGTGCAGTGACAGATCCTCAAGGGTGAATGAGTTTTCCTTGATAATCGTTTTCAGGGTATTTCTGAAATATAGGTGTAGAGGGAATCGGCGACAAACTCACCCACAAGCGTTAGTCTGTTCTTCGCATACCTCAGCAAACGGATGGAGGTGTTCAAACGGGGTGTGCTAGGAGAAAAAGCAAAATATTTACTTAAGCCCATCGACGGTACCGCTCCTTCAAGATTCATCATCAGAGCGGCGCGAGAATCGGCCGATTCAAGATAATCGCCAAGAAACACGGTAAGATCATATCCTGCCAGAGCCATGCGGACTTCATCCCTGTTCTCGATGTCGCTGGTAATCTCCCAGGCCCTGTCAGCCGATTGTTGCTCCTGCGGGTGGAGGTAGTCAGTAAAAATAATCATCCCCTGCAGATTTGAACCGATCATATCCTGATTCAATTCATCCGGATCGTACCAGTTCACATTTCCGAGAAGCTGGGTCTCCAGTCCATAGGAGGAAAACTGGGAAGTGACATAATTGATATCACCGGTGTGGATAGGCAGATATACAGCATCAATGGATGACAAAACAATTTCTGAAGAATCCACCTCTTCCTTCTCCAAATCGCCGGCGGCTTCCTCTGCAAAAAAATCAGTGCTGGAAATGTCGAAAGTGTTATCAGCGGTGTCTAAGATAATTTCACCTTCTAGTTTTTTTGGCCTCCCTGCCTCAAGACGAAATGCAACATTACGCAAAGCTGTGAGCTGTGGCGACAGATCCACAGGAATTCCAGAGTACCACTCTACAGAAACAATCTCTACACCCAGTTCATCGGCTTCGTTCAGAAAACCATCTGCCAGTTCTTTACCGAGCCTATCAGATGGCGCCAAGACGGCCACCGTTTTGGCCGAAAGTGTTTTGGCAGCATAGCGGGCAGCGTATCGCCCTTGTAAAGAAAGATCGGTATTCATCTGATAAATGCTTTCGCCCAATAATGACAGCCCTTTCAGATCAGAAGTGGGAAAGAGAAGTGGCGTGGAGCCGTCCTTACCTGCTGCGGCTACAGCCAGAGAGGCGGAATTTTCCCTCGGTCCGATAACGGCCAGAACGTTGCTATTCAGTGACAAATGCTTTAGTGCCTGAACGCCGCTTAGAGCGTCTCCTTCGATATCAATGACTTCCGTTGAGATGGAAAAATTTTTTCGTTTCTGAATCTCTCGCGTCGCCTCATGAACGCCCCTCAGAAATGAAAGTCCCATATTTTCATCGGGGCCGCTGGTTGAAATGATGAGACCAATTGTTTTAGACTTTTCCCGCTTTTCATACGTTTCACCCCGGAGCTTGTCGTAACGTTCCTGAAATGATTTCGGCAGGATTGTCTTGTCCAGTTTAAACAGAACAAGGGCGGCTTCGTCACGTTTGCCTTCGTAGATCAACCCATTAGCCAGTGCCAGTGAAAGGATCGACCGAGATGTGGAATTTGTTTCCGTGGCCATGAGTGCGTTCAGTTTCTCCATATCAACAAACCCGGAAGAAAGTTTAAAAATCTTATCATCTATCTGAGTGTTTCTCACTCCTTCAGTACTTGCACTTCGAGCTTTGAGGTAAGACTCCAAC
>MDSZ01020010.1_pt1 | contig 34231 bp, 23 predicted proteins | sample 811201 | NCBI WGS metagenome assembly MDSZ01 (sample SAMN05326647, study PRJNA326480) | marine metagenome | isolation source: seawater | place: Indian Ocean: North | collected 2010
AGTTTCTTTTTTGAAAATACGCAATCAGGAGGAGGAGGAGGAGGAGGAGGGTATTTTTACAAAGCAAAGGGAGCAAAGGGCTTTTTTTTGTCTCGGGGTATCGCGTGTTGCCAAAAATAGCACAATGTATTCCCAAAAAAAAGGTCCCTCCTCCTCTTTCGTAAAGGGGGGGAGTCCACGATAAAATATAACGCAAATTCTCTGTTTTTTTCCAACACGAAACGTCGATAAAAAAAGACTACTCCTTTTTGGTCGTCAACTGTGGTCGCCGGTCGTCACTTTTTTCTCTCCTTTCACCAAAGCGCCGGCTTTTGGACTTTGAGATACGCTTCGAGCGCACACAACACCACCACACAAGAACAAGAACAAACGCCATGCGGTGCGCGATGACGAGTCGTGCTTCTTCTCGTTTTTCTTCGGTTTCATTTTCCGGGCGTGTATCGATCTCTGTCTCTCTTCGCGCGAGCGCGCGCATCGTGTGCGGTTTTCGTTTTGGTCAACCACCTCTCGCATTTCACATGCGGACTTCAAAAACGCGCGCTGACGGTATGCATCGCGCGCTCTTCTTCTCTCTCACGCGCGCACCACACAACGCAGTGAAATTGTCCACATCCAAGCCGGCCAGTGCGGTAACCAGATTGGCGCCAAGTTTTGGGAGGTACGCGATTCGACGCGGGGATAACTGTTTGTTCCTTTTTTTAGATATATTTTTTCTTCTCCGTGTACTGGTCAACAGTGCGTGGAGTCAATACCGCGTTGCTCGCTTCCAACGCACACTGACAACCACTCTTCTTCGTTTCCATAAAAGGTCATCTGCGATGAACACGGTATCGATCCGACCGGTTCGTACTCCGGCGATTCCGATTTACAACTCGAGCGCGTCAACGTGTACTTCAACGAAGCCTCCGGCGGTCGATACGTTCCGAGAGCGTGCTTGGTCGATTTGGAACCCGGGACGATGGACTCCGTCAGGTCTGGTCCATACGGCCAAATCTTCCGTCCGGATAACTTTACGTTTGGTCAAACTGGGGCTGGTAATAACTGGGCAAAAGGGCACTACACGGAAGGCGCGGAGTTGATTGACTCAGTGTTGGACGTCGTGCGTAAAGAAGCCGAGTCGTGTGATTGCTTGCAAGGCTTCCAAGTGTGTCATTCGTTGGGTGGTGGTACCGGTTCGGGCATGGGGACGCTCATGATTTCCAAGATTCGCGAAGAATATCCGGATCGCATGATGATGACGTTTTCCGTCGTTCCGTCGCCGAAGGTTTCTGATACCGTCGTCGAGCCGTACAACGCGACGTTGTCCGTGCACCAGTTGGTCGAAAACGCAGACGAGTGCATGGTTTTAGATAACGAAGCGTTGTACGACATTTGCTTCAGAACGTTGAAGTTGACGACGCCGACGTTTGGAGATTTAAATCACTTGATTTCCGCGGTCATGAGTGGCATCACCTGCTGCTTGAGATTCCCGGGTCAATTGAACGCGGATTTGAGAAAGTTGGCGGTGAACTTGGTGCCGTTCCCGAGGTTGCACTTTTTTATGGTTGGTTTCACGCCGCTCACCTCTCGAGGGTCGCAACAATACCGTGCTTTGACCGTACCAGAACTCACGCAACAAATGTGGGACGCGAAAAACATGATGTGTGCCGCAGACCCAAGACACGGTCGTTACCTCACCGCCTCCGCTTTGTTCCGCGGTCGCATGTCCACGAAAGAAGTCGACGAACAACTCTTAAACGTCCAGAACAAAAACTCGTCGTATTTCGTCGAATGGATCCCGAACAACGTCAAATCCTCCGTTTGCGACATACCTCCGAAAGGTTTGAAAATGTCCGCGACGTTTATTGGCAATTCCACCGCGGTTCAAGAAATGTTCAAACGCGTCTCCGAACAGTTCACCTCCATGTTCCGCCGAAAAGCGTTTTTACACTGGTACACCGGCGAAGGCATGGACGAGATGGAGTTCACCGAAGCCGAGTCCAACATGAACGACTTGGTCAGCGAGTACCAGCAATACCAAGATGCCACGGCCGAAGAAGAGGCGGAGTACGATGACGAGGAGAAGGAGGATGGTGAAGCCGCTTTCTAAAATATTTCGCTCGACACTAAAAAAGAAGCGAGAGGCGTCTCTTTATTTTTTTTCGCGCGCGCGCAGGAAGCGTAGGAGCGCGGCGCGCGCGCGTTGCACGGCGTTTTGATTCTCATCCGGTGAGGAAGTCGCGCTCGTCCGCCGTACCGCTCCGTTTTATTATTATTATTATTATTATTATTATTATTATTATTATTATTACTTTTATTACTCGTACTCGTAGTAGTCGTATCGAGGCGGAGCCTTTCGCGCTTTGCGTTTTCCCATTCGTTTTTTGGTGTTTCTTTTTTGGGGTTATAAAAGCCGTTACCCTTTTCGGTTTCACAAGGGCGATTTGTCCCCATTTGTGAAGACGTCTCTTTAAAGTCGGTCGCTTCGGCGCGACCACCACCACCACGCGGCTTTCGTGCCCCAAAGCGACACGCATCGTTTCTTTCTTTCTTTCTTTCTTTCCGCCGAATCCCTTTTGTTCGCGGTCGTCGTCGTCGTCTGTTGTGCTTAGGCGTGCGCTTTTGATTTGAACCCAAGATGGTCAAGTTCGGCCGGAGGTTAGTGGAAGAACGCTACCCGGAATGGCGCGAATTTTACATTCGGTATAAGGAGTTGAAAAACGCGTTGTACGCGGAGCGAGAGGACGTCGAAGGCGGCGAGAAAAGCGGGCTGTTCCTGAAAACGTTGGAGACGGAGATTGCAAAGGTGCGCGTTTTTTTTTTGGTTCCGCAAAGCGTCGCGCGAAGTCGAAGGAATAATCTGTGACTCGGATTTTTATTCCATTTGATGATTCTCGGAAGACGCGACGCCATCTCTCTCTCTCCCTCTTTCTCTTTCTTTCTCTCTCTCTCTCTCGGCGCCGTCGCTCGGGTCGTCCACGGCGCGGATTGCTCACGACTTCCTTTTCTTCGCGCGAACAGGCGAACGACTTCTACGTCAAAACCGAAACGAGGCTCCGGGAAGAATTGGATGTCCTCGAGGAGGAAATAAAGCACGAAAAAACCGACGTAGCACGGTTCAAGTTGGCTAAGAAACAAATCGTAAAACACTTCGCGCCGGAACTGAGCGAGTTACGATCGTTTGTTATTTTGAATTACACCGCTGTGGTGAAAGCGGTGAAGAAGTATAATAAAAATTGTAACCAAAGAGAGAACGCGGTAGAAATTATCCGCGACGTGCCGATGTTTGTGGATACGTCGCTGGCGAAGGTGGTGACGAGGACAGAGTTGTTAGCCGCGAGGGTGGCACCAGCAGAGGCGCGGCAGATCGAAGATAGGATTTGCCCGGTGTGTGAGGACGTGATGACGAACCCGGTGAGGTTGGCATGTAGGCATCGGTTTTGTTTTAAGTGCGTCATTTCGTCAGATGCGAGGCAGCCGGAGTCGTTTAATCACGGGTTGACGACGAAAGAATCGTCGAATACGTTGAGCGCGTTAACGAGCGCGTATAAAGCGACTCAGAGGGTTTGTTTTGTCCCGGATGCATGTCCATTGTGTAAGGCGAGAAACGCGAAGAAGGCGAATTTAATCAACGTCGATTCATATTTGGATGATTTCATAGCGATAAATTTCCCAGACGAGGAAGAACACACACAAAATACACAGACAACATCAACAACGAATAACAATTCTCCTTCACCCGATGAAGAGAGAAACCCGGATGAATTCTTGGATCTCAAACCGAAGCGAGATTCTATGAGCGAAGAAGGGGGTGATGTTTTGAAAGTAGGCACGCCACCAACAAGTTCGACTTCTCCAAAGCATCTACCGTTCGTAGCGCGCTTGAGTCCAAACAGAAAAGCCGGTCTTATTCGTCGCGTCGATTCGTGGGAATCCGATCGTTTCAAGTTGGAAAGTGAGTCGAAGTCAGCGTCTCTATCTAATGAGAACGGGCGACAATCGTCGCGCATGTATAAACAAAGCCACAATAGTCATCATCGCCATCGTCATCACGATTCCGATAACGGACCGATGCCAAAGAAAAAGAAGCTCTTACGTAAAGTACTTGTGGTAGCCATCGCAGGATGTCGCTCCGACGCGATGATGATTGCAAATACTCCGACGTTTAAATCGTTTATTCGTGGAAACAAAAACGGATGTTTTTCACTTGATATGACTGTTTCTGCCATGCGCGCGTCCAAGTCGCCGTCGTCCGCGATGTTACCGGCTTTGACTGGTCAATCCGTTTCGGTACTGAAAGATATCGTGGAAGACCATGATGCTACGTTAACTGGCGTGTTTGCTCGATTACATCTCGCGCGCCCGTGGGCAAACTGTGCCTCTGCTGTTGGTGGTGCGAAAGATTTGCACAAAATTATTGCGAAGGAGGCTGCCCCGCTCGTCTCGAAAGGCGCGACGGATTCAGAAGCGACTAGAGCGATTATTCAGCAACTTGCTGTGCCAGAAAATGCGCTCAACGAGGGTAAAGACGAAACGACTCCAGATGCATTATTTTTACACATGGCAGACGTTCAAACTGCTGGTCACGTGCACGGATTCGGTCCACACGTAGAGGAATACCTTCACGCAATTGAGAACGCGGATAAACGCGTCTCGACTGTCCTCGAGGCTTTGCGCAAGCGTCAAGAGACGATGAAAAACGAAGATTGGCTCGTCATGATTACGTCACCATCTGGCGGCACGTGTCGGAACGATATGCCTGCGTCGATGCAAGCCATGCACGACGCAAGTGATTGGAGTCAAGGTGGTGGGAGACAGTTGCGTGCAAATGGCGTCTCTGGAATGCATGAAATCTCTCAACACGCTAGTGGATGGGTTTTAATAGAATCCGGCATTGAGTGCAAGTTGACCGGGGAGATCTTACCGTCTCCACAAGACACGGATATTTCGCCAACTATTCTTGAACATTTTGGCGTTGCCTCTCGCAAAGATTGGAAAATGGACGGAGGCGATATGTTGAACATTCGACGTGCTGAGTTCATCACAAACATGATGCGAGACTCGGAGCAACTCTCGGAGAACGGCGATGAACCAGATGAAGATTTTGGCGCTCGGCACCCGCGAGCGCGCTCGAGGTCGACGACCCCAGGCCATGGGCATCACAATAGCAATAAATCAAGATCACGCTCAAGAACGCAATCCCCAAAACCGTTTGTCGAGAATATTCCGGGCCTGTACGATCCAATTGGTTGTGCCGTGATTGGACATCGCGGCGTCGCCATGAACGAAGCTTCTGGCCCAGGCATTCGTGAAAATACACTTCGTAGTTTCACGCAAGCGTACAAAGATGGCGCAGAATGGTGCGAGTTCGACGTACAAGTGACATCTGATGGTGTCCCCGTGGTTTGGCACGACGATATTGTGCTCATAAAACGTGGGGACGGACCAATTGATTCCTTCTCCGTGCGCGAAATCGAATGGGCGGATCTGAAAGAACTTTCCATGGCGGCAAGGATTACCTCCGAGCGCCTCACTGGGAAATTACCGATGCCCAAACCTAGGAAGAAAAGCGCAGAGTTGGAGGACGACGAGTTATACGATGAATTGGACGACGACGAGGACGACGAGAACGACGATTTAGATCCAGTTATCTTTTACAGAGTCTTCGATCGCGCGCATCCCATCGATGATATTTCCAAAGCGATGCCGTGGATTATGGAAGACGAAGACGTGATACCGACATTATCAGAAGTGCTCGCGAATACTCCGGAAGAACTTGGATTTAACATTGAGCTGAAGTACGATGAGCACAACTCGTGCGAGGCACCGAGACTTGTTGCTGAACTTCGGTCCATCCTCGCGGCGTGTTCTGAACACAATAATAGGCGCATTGTATTTTCCTCTTTCGACCCAGACGCTGCTACACTTATGCGCGCATTACAAGGTACGTATCCCGTGATGATATTAACGGACGGTGAAGAAAACCATTCTGATCCTCGACGATGCTCTGTGGAAGCGGCAATGAAGGTCGCCTTGAAAGGAGGTTTGTGCGGTGTTGTCGCCGATGTCGCCAGACTGGTTGAAAACCCACAATCTGCCGAGTTAGTGAAAGATTCAGGATTGTTGCTAGCCTCTTACGGTGATCAAAACGATGAATCGTTAGTTGGTCGCCAGGTTGAATGGGGTGCGAGTGGTATCATAACCGACCGTGTCGGAGGCGTGTACGGTGAGCGAAACGATGAAAAGACGCGCAACTTGACGAGACGACAACCAAAGTACAACCCATCTAAAACCGCTCAGGACGAGAGTGGTAACGTTCTCGCAAAAGGATCCTCTCAAACGTTCCAAGGCGTCCCTACTATCATCGAGAAAGACCAAGATGGCTTAAAGCGCATCCATTCTACCTTGAACGCCGCCTCGGCAGCCGAAATGCTGCACAAGATGGAGCTCGAAAACATCATGCTTTCCGAATGGTACAAACTTTCCGACGACCAAGGCAGAAAGAACTTTGAAAACGCGAACACAAATAAACGCGACAGTATGGACGGCTTTTCCGATTTGAGCACTCAAGATGCTATTAACGGAAGCCAACATCACAACCGTTTCCGCGGCGATGATGGCCAAACCATGCACGCACCTCGAGTGTCAATTGGTGACCAAAACATGAACGTTCGAGTGTATTCTCCGAATCGATCTCCAGAACCTCAACTCATACCAACTGTCAATGCAGATGGTTCTATGACTTACAACGTGGAGAATTTCGAAAACTACCTCGTCGGCGTTTCGCACACCAAAACTCAAGAGCAGAAGAAAAAAGACAAAGAAAGATGGAGCCAATACCCGCAGTACACGAAAAAAAGCATCGGAAAGAACGGTGCGAGGTACCAAAACGGAGATAAACCGAAAGAGGAAACGAACAAAGGTTTGAATGGATTTGCATCGGCGAGTAAAATCGTTCCAAAAGTTGTTTGAGATAGTTTTATATATTTGAGAGAAGGTACATGTATGTACCCGGGTACATAATATTGTTATAAGAGAGATTATAATAGTGTATAAACGTGGTGCCCACAGTATAGGTGGTTTAGAATAAGAATATGTACATAGTAAAACACATTCCGTGTCGTGGCCTGTTCGTCTTTTCCTTTTCTTTTCGGCTCTCTTTTCCTCATTTTTAACCGCTCTCCAAGAAGTAGAAAGAAAAAGAGCAGCAAAGTCACACGTGCACCAAACGTTCAAAGAGAGCTGGAAGGCACGTTGCTCACGCGCGATGGTAAAGTTATACACTTTCCACATGTTCAACAAAAAGGTACGCGTAATCTACGCCATGAAAACGCGCACGCGACAACCCACGTCTTATTAACTGTGAAATCTCTCTCCTTTCCCCTGAAAACAAAATAGGGTGAGATTGTTTACTACCACGAGTGGTCGCGACCGTACCCGCGAAATGTAAACGTCCACGAAGAAACGAAAACCTTGTTCGGCTTATTCTACACCATGAAGCAGTTCGCGATGAAAATGGATCCCATGAAGTACGCTTTAACGACGCGTTATTTTTGTCTACATTTTGCTCACACGAGCCTTTCTCTCTCTCTCTCTCTTGCGAACAACAGGGGAGCGGCCGGCGACAACCACTTCCACGCCTTCCGCACGAACAACTACAAGTTTCACTTTTACGAAACCAAAAGTGGGTTACGGTTACTTTTAACCACCGAACCTGGATGTTCTGATTTACACGAACACTTGCGAATAAAAATCCACGAAGCGCTGTATATCGACGGCGTTCTGAAGCGTTCGAGCGCTGAGGCGAACGCGCCGTTTGAAAGCGACGCGTTTCGAGAAGGATTAATCGAGTGGGGCAAGAGGTTAGAGTATAGCTAAAGAACGGAAGGAGATAAGCAGAAGGAAGGGGGTGTTTTACTAGCACTAGAGATTTGTTTTAGTTTTAAGCCTATAGCGTAGTTGCATGTAGCTTTCAACCAAAAATCGAACACGTTTCCTTCGTCATTCTTCCACTCCCATCACACAAAAAAAATGGGTGACGCCGCAGCTCCTCCTTCTGATGAAGGAGTGCACCCGAAAACAGAAAGCACCGCGACCACCACAGCTTCGGTTGCACGTTCGAACGCCCCTCCGGCGATTACGAGTACCAAAATGCAATCACCGGAGAAACAGCAACAGATGACGACGAAAGCGACGACGATTTCTGGGAAAAAACATCCCCCGAAACAAAGCGAAGAAGACATGAAACGAGTCGCGGAAATAGCCAGGAAGAGAAAAGAAGAATGGGTGAAAACGAACAAGGATCGAGAGTTTGCGCACAAATCGAGGACGAGGAGCGTCGAGGCGTACGAGAAGTTGGAGCAGGTAATGAATATATTGTTTAATAGTCCACTTTTGGATCCAATTTTACTTGTTGTTGTTGTTGTTGTTGTTGTTGTTGTTTGCGGCTCTATTTTTCTCTCTTTTATGTGGAAAGCTTTCGCGTTGAAGAGACATTTTTATTCGCGCTGACGCGTCCTCTGTTACTCTGTATCTATCGCGTTAGGTTGGGGAAGGCACGTACGGCATGGTCTTCATGGCAAAAGAGCGCAGCACGCAAGAAATCGTCGCTCTCAAAAAGGTCCGCATGGACAACGAAAAAGAGGGGTTTCCCATCACGGCCATTCGCGAGATCAAAATTTTACAGAAGTTGAAGCACAAAAACGTGGTGAATTTGAAGGAAATTGTGACTTCGAAAGCGCAAAAAGCGAACGATATGAAAGGATCGATATATCTCGTGTTTGAGTACATGGATCACGATTTAGCCGGTCTCGCAGATCGGCCCGGGATGAAGTTTAGTGAAGAGCAGATAAAATGTTACATGAAACAGTTGTTTCAAGGGCTGCATTATTGCCATACGAATAATATTTTGCATCGGGATATAAAAGGATCAAATTTATTGATTAATAATCGAGGGATTTTGAAGTTGGCGGATTTTGGGTTAGCACGGTCGTACACAGCGGAAGGCGCGAATCCGTTGACGAATAGAGTGATTACGTTATGGTATCGTCCACCGGAGTTGTTGTTGGGGGCGAGAAAATATACGCCGGCTGTGGATATGTGGTCGGCGGGTTGTATATTTGCGGAGTTAGTCCATGGGAGACCGATTATGCCAGGTAAGAATGAAATGGACCAGTTGAAGTTGATTTTCGAATTGTGTGGTACGCCGACTCCGGAGACGTGGCCGGATTGCAAAAACTTACCTGGGTCCAAGGTGGTGGAGTTTAACAAGCACCCGAGACGTTTGAAGGAGTTTTTTAGGCACGCGTCTCCGAATGCGTTAAAGTTGATAGAGCAATTGTTGACGTTAGATCCAGAGAAGCGTTTAACGGCTGAAAAAGCGATGGATTCGGATTACATGTGGGACAAGCCGTTGCCTTGCGATCCAGCGAAACTGCCACAGTACGAACCGTCGCACGAGTTTCAAACGAAGAAAAGAAGAGAAGAGGCAAAACAGGAAGAGGTTAGAAAGAGGCAAAGAATGGAGAGTGACACAACAGCAAACGTGGCGAGGCCGCAGCCGTTGAATAAACATGCGAGAATGCCTGGACAAACGAGCGTTAGGGGAGGTTCAGGAGGTGCAATCGGAGGTGGGATGCCGAAAACTGCATTTCCATCGTCGCATCCTCACGGTGGTGGCAGAAGTAGCGGACATCCCATGAACGTGGGATTCAATCGTTCTGCGCCACACCAAGGGTCTTATTCGAGCGGGAGTAGTGGGAGTCATGGCGGTTACCGCGGCGGATCGATGGGATCCATGGGCGGAGGCGGCCATCGCGGCGGGTACAGTGGTGGTGGATACATGGGTGGCGGTGGAGCTAGAACTTTCGGTGGTGGTGGTGGTGGTGGTAAATATGGAGGCACGCAGCGCGCAGCGTGGGCGGCAGCACCGCCACCGCCGAAGAATCCACCACCACCGGACCAAGAGAAGAAATAATATTAGGAAAGAAGATTTTTTACTATTACGAAAGATGATAATTAGCTATGCAAAACAAGGTAAAAAGAAATCTTTTATACATTCGAACTATACCTATACCTAACAGCTGGTCGCGACTAGAACATTCACCTGCTAGCCGTCATTCACGCTTGCATTCACATCTTCGCCACACGTGATTCGATCGTTCATCCAATCTTCAACCCTAGCGCGTACGAGCAACAGCACATGAGTCGATAATCCAAACAAAAATCCAATCCAAGTTGATTTCGCTGCCACTGTGACGCTCGCAGTGACTAACAACACGAATTTCTCGCTCGCTGCAGTGGCTTGTTTTGGCGACCCTCGTAAACCAGTCGCCATTAATTCACAACTGGCGGCAAAAAGCATCACGCCGAGAACGGGTTCGGGAAAGTTAGCCAACAGTTCGAGCAAACTACTCCCAAAGAGAATACCTAGAAGAATTTTCCAAGCGCCAAGGAAACAAACCGCACCTCCCGTTCTCGCGCCGAAATGGAAGTGTGCGGCTAATCCACCTGCGCCATGACAACTTGGCATCGCGCCGAACCAACACGACATTAAATTCATCAGCCCGACCGATGTTGCCACGTCTCTTGGCTTCGCCGGATGGTTCGGGAACAACTCTCTCGATACGGCGCACACGGAGATTACTGAATTCAAAGTGGTCAGCGGTAATTGGGGAATACCGGCTCGAACGATCCCTGTTTTAGCTTCTTCCCAGGTTAGTTTTAACAATTTCGGCGTTGATGGTCCAAACTTTAAACTTTTCGTCGCGTTTGGGACACTCAACGCGAGAATGAATCCTAAAATGACCAAAACTAAAGCCGCCGGGACGCGAGGTAAACCGCGTTTCTTATTCGTAGTCGAAGTCACATTTGGTGGTTTTGGCGCGCTTGTCCACAATACAATCAATCCACTCATAATTGCTAAAACCAACCCGTCTCGCTTAAACCATGGTCGTAAGTTCTCCATGGAATTCGACGTATACGCCGCCAACGTGTAGCCTTTCTTCGCCAAACTCAAACCGAGTCCGAGTTGCATCCCGCTAATAGTCGCTACCGGAGTCACTCGATTGAACCGATCGATCATCCCGGTCGTCCCAGCTATAAACACACAAATTGACACAAATATCCCCGCAGCTATGACTTCGTTCAAACTCAACGGTTTCTCTGACAGCGCCACCGCCGCAATCGTCTTCATCGGCTGCAACGGCATGGGAATCCCAAACAGAAATCCAGTTACAACGTTATACGCTCCCGTAAAGATCAAAGTCGTCCCCAGATCCAACCCTTGCGTCATCGACAACCCCATCAAAAGCGGTAAAAACGTCCCTAAATCCCCGAGACTCCCATTTGCCTCCCTCGTGGACCATTTCTCTTTCATCGTTTCCCAGTTGCGCCGAATGGTTGTTGGCGGCGGAATTCGGTCGACATCGACGCCATGGGCCGTCTTTTCGAAATCCTCAATCTCGATATTATTATCGTTGGCGTTCGCGATGATCGCGTCCATTCTTTATCGTCTCTCTCGTCTTCTTCTTCTTCTTCTTCTTCCCGAGCCGCCGCGCTTCGGTCCCCTCCCAAAAAAAAAGCGCGGCCACGTTCGGTTTCTTTTAAGGCGCGTCGCAAAGTCGATACTCAATAATCAATGCCGATGATTTTACTCAAAGTCAAAAAGATCCCGCTTTAAAACAAAAAAAGGGGGAATTTCTTTGCAAACCCTAAATACTAAACCCTAAAAAGATCATCTCCCGCTTTTTGAAAAAAAAAGGGGGAATTTCTTCTCAAATGTCAAAAAAAAAGTTCAAAAAAGCTGAAATAATACGCGAGACGCGACACACAAAAAAAGAACGCGCGCTAAACTTTTCGATCGAAGAAAGACGAAAAGCGCTCTTTCGCGACCCTCGAAAGCGAACGCGCGAACGTCGACGTCGCGCGGCGCGCATTTTCAGATATGTTTCGCAACGCTCTGAAGACGACGACGACGAAAGACACCGCGAAGGAGAAGGAGGTTTCCGGCAACGCGGGGCTCGTGCCGTTGGCGAAGAACCAACGTCGTCGCGAGGTGGAGGAGGTGCCCGGACGAAAAACAACAACGCCCGCGACGACGACGACGACGACGATGTTCGATTCCATCCGGGCGCACGCGGGCGACGTGAACCTGGAACTGCGAACGACGCAGACGTGGGGACTGGGTTTGTCCAGCGGGAGACACCGGACGCTCGGGCAAAGCGCCACGATGGGCTCGATAAAAGACGCGGCGGAGAAGCTCGAGCGAGACAGGAAGAAAGCGAGGCAAGAGCTCCTTTCGATGACGAAGAAACTGGAAGAGCTCGAAAAGACGGAGAAGACGCTGACGAAGAGCTTGGAAAGAGAACGAGAGACGACGTCGAAACTACAAGCGCACGTGCACTCGGCGAATAGGAAGATTTACGAGCTGAAAGTGAAAGCTGCGAAGGTGGAAGAGGCGCACCGCGAAATACGCGACCGGTTGACGTGCGCGGAAAAGGCCGAGAAGACGTGCGAAGACAATTTGATATTCGCGCAAGACGCGTTGACGGACCGATTGGAAAGCGACGAGAAGTATTTGAAGACTCTGAACGAGACGATAAAAGAGAGGAACGGGGTGTTGGTCTCGAACGAGGAGTTGGTGAAGCGAGTTGAAGAGTTGACGACAAGCGAACGCCAGTTGTTCAACGAAATCGAGAAGAAAGAGGAGAAGATGAAGGAGATTTTTGATGAGAAGGAAGGGGCGATGGCGCATTTACGGATGAAAGCGGACCAGGAAAAGGAGGTGCTCAATCGTGCGATGAGTGCGGAGAAGAAGGCGAGAGAGTTGGAGGAGAGCTTTCAAGCGATGTTGAAAGTAAACGTAGAGAAAGACGAGGAACTTTTGAAACTCCGAAAGGAGAAGGAGAAAGCGGAGACGAGGTGCGAAGGCGGGATGAAGAAGTTAAGCGAGGAGTTGACGAAGGTGAAAGAAAAATACGAGGAAGATAAGTTGAAATGGTGCGAAACCGCGGATGTGGAACGATTGGAAGTCCAGACGACGAAAGATGCGTTGGCGAAAGTTTCAAAGGCGTTGGAGACGGAGACGAGGCAGCTAGACGCGGCAAACTCGACGCTTCGGGAGAAGGAGGAGCAGTTATTCGAGTTCGAGCTGGAACGGAATAAAGCGAAAGATGCATTGGTGGGGCGCGAAAACGAGATGAAGCGTTTGGAGAAGGAACATAAGGAGAAGTTGGATGACTTGGAGGAGAAGTACGAGAGAGAAAAGAGAGAGATCCAAGAGGAGCAAAATCGAACCGTGGAAAAGACGAGGAAGCAGTTAACGGAGAAAAATGCGGAGTACATAAGCACGAAAGCTGCACAAAATCGCGAAGAGATTGAGAGGGTGAAAGAAAGCGCGAAAAAGGATATCGATCGCGCGAACGCAAACGTAATCGCGAAGGAAGAGGAGTGCGAGAAGCTGGAGTGCGAGATTGTAGAGTTGAAAAGAGACGCGAAGCTTCGCCAGACGGCGTACGAGGCGCAGCTCGAGAATTTGCACAAACAATCACACGTGACTTCTGCAAAAGAAAACGACGACGACAGTAGCTCAGATAAACATGGCGAGGACGATTTCAAGCCAAAGGCACCTGTTCTACCGCAGAGGAGCGCTCTGAAACAACGAGATCAACAAAAATCCACGTCGAAATCGACGAAATCGACCAAGTTTACTCTCGGTACCGACGATGATTTTCACCACGCATCCGTCGACGATAAAGCAACGGTTGAAAAACCTCCAACGTCACAAAATTCTCGTCGTCGACGGGTAACCATTCAAACCAACGATATGGACGAAGGCCACGCGAATGAAAATGACGTGGAAACATACGCGGCAGAGAGAACGACGACCGTGAAGAAAAAGACGACCGCAACGACGCCAGAGATAAGGGATAAGACATCAGAACCTCCCACAAAGAGCAAACCAGCGGCAGCAGCAGACATGGCAACAGTAGCGAAGGGCGTTTCAAAAGGCGGCGTACGAAAGCCAACTACGAGAACGTCTCGTAAAAAACAACACGTTATATCGGTGGCGCAAAAGAAGAAAACAGCGATCCCTGCGCCAGCGTCGCTATCGCAACAGCAACGTAAAACCACGCTCAAGGCAAAGAAGTCGCCCGCGAAGAACGCACTGCTACGCGCAAAGATTTTGCAAAATGCGCGCAGTAGCGATAACACTAGCGACGAGGATGGCGATGACCTCGAAGGTCTCGATCCCTTCGCGTTCGCGGATGATTAATGAAAAGATAAGAACACGAGCCGATACGATATTTTGAAACGAGTACTCACATATAACCATCTGATCATGATCAATGTTAAACCACTACATTACCAGACATACTATACATACATGTTCAATCTATACATACCTAAATCTTATATCCGTTATGAATCGCAACAATTCCACCGGTAATATTTTCGAAATTCACGCTCGAAAATCCTTCCTCCCGCATGATATCGCACAACCTCTCCTGTTTCGGAAACTTCCTAATCGACTCCACTAAATACTGATACGATTTTCGATCGTTCGCGACAATCTGTCCCATTGTCGGAATCGCAGCAAAAGAATAAAAGTTATACAAAGATTTCAAAGGCTCGTCCTCCACGTGCGAAAACTCTAAAATTGAAATCCTTCCGCCTTTCTTCAAGACTCGATGTGCTTCTCTCAACGCTATATCAATATTCGTCACGTTCCGCAACCCGAACGCAATCGTATACTGATTTATACTCTCGTCTTCAAACGGTAGCTTCTCTGCGTTCGCTTCCACAAAGTCCAACTCCGCGTCCGTCTTTGTATCGAATCCGGGATTCTTCAAACCTTTCATCGTCGCTCTGTCCTCGCCGACTTTCAACATTTCCGGATTAATATCGCTCACAATCACCCGACTCTTTGCTTCTTTCCCCGTCCCTTCTCTGTCTATCTTTCTCAACTTTCTCAAAACTCGGAATGAAATGTCCCCGGTTCCTCCGGCGACGTCCAAATGCGTCATTCCGGGAAACACCGCGAGTTTATGCACAAAGTAATCCTTCCAAAGTCGATGCATTCCAACCGACATCAAATCATTCATGACGTCGTAACTCGGCGCCACGGAATTAAACACCCCTCGAACTAAACTTTCTTTTTCCGTTTTCCTCACGGACTCGTATCCAAACGACGTCCGCTCTTCCTCTTTCTCATCGACACCACAGCGCTTCTCGTCATCGTTCGCGCTCGACGACGACGACGACGACGACGATTGTTCCCTACATTTTGCCCAAAACAAAAACGAGGGACTTTGGTGACGTCGACACCACGCGCCGAAAACGCTCGTCGTCGAAGTCAACGCCGCTCGGAGTAGGAAACGCGTGCGCCGCGTTTGGGACCACCACCCCGCGGCGAGAGTCGTCCGCATAGAAACGTAGTCGTCCGCACAAAAGGTAGTGTAGTAAGTGGAGAGTATAAAAAGGTAGGCGTTTTGGCCGACCAAAACCCACGCTTGTCATGCTTGTAGGGTTTAGGGTTTGGCCTTTGGTGGAAGAGATCTCTCGTGAAAAGGGAAAAAAAGCGCCGTCGTTTCTCGTCGTCGCGTCAAAAGTCCCCGCAAGAGAAGAATACACCGAAGACGACGACGAAGAAGAAGAGGAAGAGAAGATGCTCTCTCGCGTCTTTCGCGGAACGACGGCACAAAAAAGCGGCGCTTTCACGCTCGGCGGCGGCGGCTTCCTAAACCTTCCAGCAGCAGCGCTTTTCTCTTCGCGACTTTTGCACCATTTTTCTTCCAGCGCTTTTGGGGATATCTCCAACTCGAGCCCACTCATAGCAACGGCAGTCGGGTCGAAGACGACCTCTCTCGCGGATTGCTTCCAAAAACTCTCCCAAGTGAACGCGGAAATCAAAGAGTCTCGACAACTCCGTTTGGGAGGGAAAGAGGTCAAGATGTTCTTGACGGTAGGCGCGACCGAGGAGGATTTGAGGAAGACGTTGAACTCGATGGAGTTTAGCTTCGTGGAAGTGGACAAGGCGCGAGATACGGCGCAAGATATCAAAGGTCCGTACTGCGAAACCTCGCCATTGTTACCGTACGTCAGACGAATCCAATTGAGAGCGCCGTACACGAAAGCGATCGAGATGAAGATAACCGATTTGATGTGCCGACAAGGAGTAACGCTTTCGCACCTCGATCAATATCGCAGCGGGAAAGATATTATTATGGAAGGCATCGCGCACATGCCGACTGGCGTGGCGGAATTTCCCAAGTTAGACGAAGTAGTTTTTGTCCAGTCTTTGGCAAAACAAGGGATTTTGGTAAAACAGTTCTCGAAAATTGTTGGAAATCCTGCGCCCATTGGTAAGTAAACGTAAAAGAACCTTGCGGCGAACGGTACGATTTGACAAATATTTGGGCAACGGAGAAAGAGAGAAAGAGATAGAACGAGAGCGAGAGAGCGCAGCAGAAAAGTATGTAGCAGTGATAGTAGGTCACTCAACAGTATAAAAATGGAAAACAATTATGTATATGTAAATAAGAGCGAGAGAGAGAGAGAGAGAGAGAGAGAGAGAGAAAGAAAGAGAGTGAGAGAAGAGAGAGCGCTTCAAAAATTTCTTTTTAATAATAGAAGCAGCACACGACTTTTTCCGTTTACATCGTCACAAATTCATCTAAATAAGAATAATATCATACCAATGGACGGTTTCTTTTCGCGATTTGTGACCGCGTCTAAACCACCGCCGCCGTCTTTCTTCTTTGGAGTGTTCGATTCCGTGAATTCATTCCCGGGTGACATAAAATCCATCTTGACGATTGCGTTCGCAATTCTCATTTCGTTGCACATTTTCTGGCCAAAATCGTCCAAAAGTTTATCGAGGAAGTGTATCGTTCCCGCGACATCAGACGCAAAATGGCAACCAAAACCGCGATTCGTAAAACCGAAAAGGTTTACGAAAGAATCGGAAGAGTTTGGCGAGGAATACGCCGGCGACATGTCCTCCGACGACGAAGAAGGAGATAATAATAGAGTCGTCGTTGGTCCAAAAGAGATCCCATCGGTCGTGAAAGAGATGAAAGAAAAAGTGAAACAACACGTTAACGTTCCAATCGAGAAAAGAATCGAACAATTGACGCAGTTGAAACGAATGTTGAAAGAAAACGACGAAGCGATATGCGACTCTCTATATTATGACATGGGGCGGCCTCGATTGGAGGCCTTTATTTACGACGTGTTCATACCGATGCGTTCGATCGAGCAAAGTTTGAAAAATTGTCGCAAATGGAATCCGAAGTATAAACGAGCGAATGATCACTCGTTGGTGCAGATAAGTCAACCGAGCACGCAATGGTTGGAACCACAGCCTTTTGGATTGGCGTTGGTGATTGCGCCGTGGAACTTCCCGTTTTTGTTGGCGTTGGGACCGGTGATTTCTGCGATTACGGCGGGGTGTTCGGTCGTCGTGAGACCGAGTAACGACGCGAAATATAGCGCCAAGTTGTTGCATGATTTGATCACGCATTATATGGATCCAGACGTGTGCAGAGTAGTTGGTGCGGGGCATCCCGGGGATGGGATTGATACCATGAATGCGGTTCTCGAGCAAAAAGAATTTGACGTGGTTTTTTTCACTGGGTCGAGTAAAGTTGGAAGAATTGTTGCGAAGAAGTGCGCCGAACATTTGACCCCGTGCGTGTTAGAATTGGGTGGGAAGAACCCTGTACTTGTGACTGAAGATTGTGCGGACGTGGATTTAGCCGCAAAACAATGTGTATGGGGAAGGATGTTAAATTGCGGACAGCAGTGCGTTTCGCCGGATTATGTGTTGGTGCACGAAACCATCGAGAAGGAGTTTACAGAAAAGTGTGAAAAGTGGGTGAAAACCTTCTTCCCGAGGTACCAAGTTCCAGAAGCCATGGGAAGACTCGGTGGACCGGAAAAGAGAATAGCAATGATGGCTAAAGAAGCGGAGGAGATGAAGAATTCGAAAGCGGAAAAGATTGTGTGCGGCGGCAAAGTGGATGAGGTGTTGAAAATGGCCGAACCAACCGTAGTGAAAGTCTTAGACGCAGACGAGGCTGTTTGCATGCGCAAAGAGGCGTTCGCTCCAATCTTATCGATTATTTCTGTGAAGTCCACGGAAGAAGCGATCGAATTTATCAACGACAAGCATCCAAACCCGTTGAGTTTGTACATCTTTTCGAAATCGGCTCAAACGCAAAGGTTAATTTTAGATAACACGAAATCCGGTGGCGTGTGCATAAACTCAGTAATTTACCAAGCTGGACACGAAGGATTACCATTTGGTGGCGTTGGGGAGAGCGGGTACGGAAGTCACCACGGTTTAGCTGGCGTAGAATCGTTTCGAAGATGGAAACCCGTGTTACAGAAAACGAGATGGTTGAGTTTGTTCGATTTCGGTTTCTTGACGGATTCGGACATTGTCTATCCGCCGTACGGCATGAAGTTGCACTTGGTCAAAAAATTGTTGAGATTGACTCGATTATTTTAAGAATTGTGATTATGAGTATTGTAGCATCAGCTCTTTGCTGCGCGCAGATTAAATTTGAATGCAATCATGGGAACAACAATAATAATAACAATAATAATATTGTCCAGTTTTTATTTCGTTCGTAATTTCGTTTCGTTATCAAAAGTGCTAATTTTTCTTCACTTTTTATCAAATGTTTTCTATCAGTCGCAAAACCGCGCTATGAAATAACGTTAGAGTTTTGCGTCGTCACGAGAGTGCAAATTGTTTCAACACTCGTTGAAAAACTTTTAATTCCTCCACACACACTTAACCTTCCATTTTGTATGTATATTTTTGTTCCACACGGGCACTTAAAACTTTGCGCGTCGCCGCTCGAGCATATATAAAATCTCGAGAACAGGCCACGCGCTTATCCTCAGCAACCTTTAGATTGCGGATCTTCTCCACTGCTACGCGTAATGGTCATGGTCGTAAACTGTTCGGAGACCGTTGGGTGAATCCCAACCGTATCGTCCAAATCTTGTTTCGTCATGTTCATTTTCATCGCAACCGCGTAGCCTTGCGTCACCTCGCCGGCATTTGGGCCGAGGTAATGCAAACCAACAACTCTCTCGCTGTCCGCCGTATTCACGATAACTTTCGCGAAACACGCGTTATCTTCTCTATGCATGGTTCCGTTCTCGTGCGCCGCGTGGTTTGTCGTCCACTCGAGCGGTTTGAAGTACGACAAGTACGATTCAATGTTCTCCTCGCCGTACGTCTCCTTCGCCAACTCCTCGGACATACCGACGCACCCGTACTCCAACGGTGTAAATACTGTCGTCGGAACTAAGTCATAGTTCATTTTCATTTTTGGTTTGCCGTCCTTCCCGAACAGCCTGTGTGCCAATCGAACGCCAGCTTTAATTGCGACCGGGGTCAACTCTTGTCTCGTATCGAGCACATCACCGACGGCGTAAATGTGCGAAACGTTCGTTTGTTCATCCACGCACGGAATCTTACCATTCTTGGGGTTAAACTCCACACCAGCCGCGGACAGGTCCAACCCCTCAGTGACCGCATTTCTCCCAACAGCTAGGACCACCGTATCGAACTCTTCCTTGAACTTGTTACCAAACATTGTGTTTTTGAACTCTACTTTGATTTTCCCGTCCTCCGTTTTTTCAAACTTTTGCGGCGTCGTGTCTCGAATCATTCGCGTCCCATGACGTTCCATGTGACCGACAATTTGACCCGCAATTTCCGCATCGAAGCCTCTCAAAAACACCGACCTAACAACAACGCTCGTATCGTACCCAAGTGCGCTCAAAAAACCAGCCGTTTCCAACGAGATGTAACTCGCACCAACGCACAACGTCTTTCCCGGCGGATTCTCTAACGAAAAGACATCGTCCGAAGTGATGCACAACTCCCGAGCTCCCGGAACGTCCAAATAACTCGGTCGTCCACCAACAGCAATGATTGCCTTATCGAACGTGTATTGTTTCTCCACGCCTCTTTTATTCACACCTTTGACGGTATTCGCATCCACGAAGGAGCAATACTCGTTCTTATAATCCACCTTCTTCTCTCTCAAAGCCGTTCGGTACCCGAAATTCAAAGATCCGATGTGATCTTGAATCCCACTCACCATTTTGCCCCAATCGTGTTGCTGTTTCTCTTCCACGGTCCACCCGAACGCGTTCGCATCGGAAAAGGACTCGCCCAGAATCCCGGCTTGGTGCATCAACTTCTTCGGAATGCATCCGACGTTGACGCACGTGCCGCCGAGACCCCACGTGGTCCCCTTTTCGCTCGGTTTCACAAAGTCAAAGCACGCAACTTTCGCGCCGTGTTTCGCGGCTTCTTTTGCCGCAGCTAAACCTCCGGAACCGCCACCAATGACGACTAAATCGTACTCTTTGCCGTGTTCCAAAGGTGACTGGGGTGACTCCGTGCCGTTGAGTTCGACCATTTTATCCAGTGATGCTTCTTCTTCGGACGACACACCACCTTTCGGCACGTCGAGCGCTCGAAACAAATCCCCGGGAGATCGACTGTGGTTGTGTCTCGCGACCTTCCACGACCTTCCTCTCGACCGATGATGCTCGGAGATGAACGACGACACAGACGACGACTTTGACGCTTCTTCGCAACTCTTCTTTTGGGCTTTGGAAGACGCGAAAAAGTCGTCCAAAAACGCCCGACGCCAAAAAGAATACCGCGCGAGTACCCGACGGTGGGAAGCGATGATGACCCTCCTTTCTCCTCTTCTTCTTCTTCGTGCAAATTCTCCGACGACGATGATCAAAAGTCGTCGATCTTTGTTGCTTCTTCGCGCTTTAAAACGCGACGTGATGCGTTTTGAAAATGAAGAAAAGAGATCGAACGACGGGGACGAATTCAAAAAAAAATGTACAAAAAAAGTGCCTTTGAAAAGAAGGCCACGCGTAAGAGAGCGCATACACCTACGATACTACTACGTTTTGGTACCGAGAATAAAACAGAAGCGGGGAGTTGCGCGAATACGCGCGCACATACAACAATTCAAAAAAATACGTTCAACGACGCGTGGCGTTTCTTTTGGACGAGGAACGCCAAGAAGTGAAAAGATCTCCGCCGCGGTCGACGGCGCGAGCGGCGCGAGAGAGGCGTTTAAATCTCTTCCTTCTCCTCCTCATTTAGCAAACAACACCATAACATTGGCAAGCGCGATTGATAAGGCGGTTTTCTTCGACATTCCGGCGAATTTGCTCTCATTTGCGAAACCTTTGATGGCTCGCACCCATCCCCAGATGTCACCGTTTAAGTTCATGGACCATCCTCCGAGTAACGCGAGCGCCGTAGTTGGCCACGCGAGCATGAAACCAAACGCCTCGACGCACTTGGCTAAATCTGAGCTGTCGTTTGAGGCCCAGAAGAGGCTCCGGTTGAAGTACACCGAAAGTTCCAGTTGGAGAATAGACAACGCCCTCGTGTCTTGGTTCATTAAACCGATGATTCGTTTATATCGCGTGTCGGCGTCTACTAAGTGTGCCAACGAAGTGACGATTATAGTCACCAAAGGCAATTTGTCGTCCGAACATTGAATCAAATCCGCGCTCATTTTCAACCAACTAAAAAACGCGTACCCATAAAACCAACGTCGCTTGTGCAAATGCACGTACACGTATTTTGCTACTCTTTTCCAAAACGGATCCTTCGGTTTATCGAACTTTTTCTTACACACCGAACACACCTCGCCGTTCCGGTCGCAGCCGTTTTTCAACGATAACAGTTGCCATCGGTTCAAACAGTTCACGTGAACGAATTGCTGCGATCCTTTACAATCGCACGGGGAAATTAACTTTGAACTCTTCGTCTCTTCTTCTAAACAAAATCGACAGAACGGCCGCGGGGTGGTGGTGTTGCTCTCGCTTTTCTTCGTCGTCGGTGAATATTGAAGCCTTTCTTCCTCCTCCTCCTCCTCCTCCTCCTCTCTGACGTCTCGCTCTTCTTTGTCTTCTTCTTCTTCTTCTTCTTCTCTCGTTTGTCTCTCGCTCTTTTCTTCTTCTTCTTCGCTGTTCCTTTCGATGGACACGAAACCCGCGCCAGCCGATGCAGACGACGTGGTGGTAGTACACACCAGCGTCGTCGTCAGAACGTCCTTCTTCGTTCGCGTTGTTTTTGCACTCGTCATCATCAAAGTCGTCGTTCTTCTTCCAAGTTTTTGATGAGGACGATGTGTTGGAAAACAACGGTCAAACATCATCGCGTCAACGGCATCTTCTTCGTCTTCAAAGTCGACACAAAAACCGAATCGTCGTCGGTTTCTTCGTCGTCGGAAATCATCGTCGACACTTTTTTGGAACGCGAGATCGCGCCGCATTGAGACGACGACACTCTGTAATAACAGAGCGTGCTGCTGCTTTCGAGAGAGAGAGAGAGGTGTGTGTACTAAGTCTCTCGCTTTTGTTGGTGTTTTTGCGTAAAGTCTTTTTTTGTGTCTTCTCTCGCTCTCTTTTCTCTTTTCCCTTTTCCCTTTTTTTTTCCCTCTTTTTTTTTCCCTTAAAAGTTTAGGGTTTAGTTTAGTTTTTTTTTTGCGAAAGCCCTCTAACTATGAACTCATTTATTGGACGTGTTTTTTTGGAGAGGTAAAAAATGAGAGGCATTATTTTCAAAAACGACTACTTTTCGGGGAGATAATGTCGTCACATTAGACTCGCTTTGGTCCACCCACGCGCCGCAAACACCACCTCTGGACGACGACGACGACGACGACCACGACGACCAGCACGACGACCACGACGACCAGCACGACGCCGCGTTCCGGGCCGCCGCTTTGGAGGACTTTTTGCCGAGGACGAAGAAGAAAGGTTGGTTCTTCGATCGCACATTATTATTCAAAGGAGACATCATCATCATCATCCTTCCACTTAAGAAGCGCGACGAAGAAGACGACGCCGACGACGAAGAGAGGCGTCAAAATGAGCTCGAAGAGTCGTCGCGGTGATGGTGACAAGAAAGCGACGAAAGAACACACCATCTTTTGGGATTTGGACGATTGTCTCTATAAGAACGATTGGAAAGTTGCAAATTTACTCACCGCTCGAATAGAAGAGTTTACGGTTGGAAAGTTAGGATTGCAACCCGGATACGCGTACGAGTTGTATAAAAAATACGGCACGTGCTTGAAAGGAATGATGGCGGAGAAGATATTGGATGATAATTCCGTGGACGAATATTTGTTGTGGGCACACGACGTACCTTTAGAAGAACACATAGGGAAGGATGAAAAATTGAGGGATGTGCTCGTACGCGTCCGCGATGAAGGGTATCCGATGTATATTTTCACGGCGTCGGCACGTCACCACGCCGAGAAATGTTTACGATTGTTAGGGATTTCGGATTTATTCATAGATATCATCGACGTGAGAGCGGTAGAGTGGGCAACGAAACACGATGAGGAGGCGTATGAGAGAGCGATGGCAATAGCAGGAGTGAAGGAGAGAGAGAGGTGCGTCTTTATCGACGATTCGACGAGTAATATCAAGACGGCGAAGAAAATGGGTTGGCACACGATTTTGTGTGGGACGAAAGGAAGAGATTGCGGCACGGTGTTAGTTTGTGCGGAGGCGAATCATATAATTGAAACCGCGCACGAATTTTCTGCAGATATGCACGTACCGATGTTCGCGTTAACCGAGGAGCAACCGAACAAAAAATAGTTTGCTTAGAATTGTCACATAAAAAAAATGTATAAAATTATAAAATCTATCTATCTTGATACTGTCTACCCGTTCTCGCCTGTGGGGCGGAGCCTCCGCCATATTGATTCGGCAAAATGCCTTGCGAAGGAATCTCTCTCTGAAACTCGTCGTTTTTACCGTACTGTGTTTTGTGAGCGTCGTACATTTGCGTTGGCGGGGGGTGTTGTTGGTACATTTGCGGCGCCGCCGGTCGTTGTTGCTGTTGCGACTGAAACATTTGCGGCACGGGAGGCATCCCAAAGTTACCACTCCCTGGCCCAAAACCACCGGCAGGTCCAACATTTCTCACCGATTCATACTTCCCTTGATATTCAAATCCTTGACTCCTCCCTCCTTCCACTAAATCTCCACTACTCGTCGCAAAATATTCTTTCACCGCGTGGATTTGCATCCACGCGCACATGCACAAAACGACAATCTCTATAAACGTTAACCACGTCGTTCTCAACGCGTTCGAATCTACCGTTTGCTTGTGCCTTTTCGTCCGCCACGTCAAATACCGAATCTCGCCTCGTATTCTTTCCACGTCATCCAACAGAGACTCTGCCAGCGCGACTGAATCGTGCAATTGATTCGCGCGCAATCCTTTCCTCTGCCCGGGAAAATGCTCCCCTTTTAACGCCTTCAATTCTTTCTGTAACTCGGCGTCGGATATGTCGTGATGCGGCTGGAAAAAATGAACCTGAACGACAACGTGGCCGACATCGCCAGCGCCGCCGCCTTTATTCGTAAAGCACGCGGAATACGTGCCAAACCCGACGCCTTCGACGGTCTCTTCGACGTGTCCAGTTGCGTGCGGGTACTCTTTCTTCACGCCGTGCGGATCGGAGATCGTCACGTGTACGATCGGATGTGTTTTCATCCCGCCTTTCTCTTCGGGAATGGTAAAGTGGTTGAAAATGGACGTTTTCATCGTCGACGCGTCTTCGGTGCTCAACGCGTGGGACTTGTCGTAGGTCTGTTAAGTGTGGTGTTAAAAAATGTGCGGAGCGCGTCGGTCAGGGAAAAGGAAAAGCGCGCGAGAGAGAGACATCGATCGAACGCGCGCGCAGAACACATCATCATCATCATCATCATCATCCCCTAACTCGATGTGTCCTTCAAAGGGAAGGAGAGAAGCGCCATCATCATCGTACCTTAAAAACGCACTCGGTTTTGTTAAACCCGACGTCCAAGGCGAATCCATTCGCGGATCGAAAAAACAACGTCGTCGTCGTCGAGACGAACGACAACACCACCGCGACAAAGACTCTTTCAGTGCGACGGACGAAGAACATGACGACGAACGAACGAACGAACGACGACTTTGTCGACTCTATTGGATGGTGGTGATGTTTTGACGACATCATCGCGATGTTTTTTCCCCCAAAGAAGAAAGAAAAGGGGATTCGATTCGTCAAAAAGGAAAAAGAAAGAAGAAGAAGGTCCCAAAACCAGCGACACGCACGCACGCAGTGCTGCTGCTGCTGCTGCCAATAATAATACGAATAATATGACGACCAACGCAACAAACGGTCAAATCTCCGGGTTGGTCATCCGCCAAGTCCTCGCCATTTGGCACTCCTTCGTGAGATGCGTTGGAATCTACGCGTTCGTTCGAATTGGACGAACGATTTTCGTGCACAAGACAAAAAAAAGTCCATTTGGGAATCGAATTAAGAGGTGGATTCCGTACGAGCTGAATGAAGACGAAGATGTTTTGGTCGTCGGTTGCACGCACCCAAAGAACAAGACGATCACGCATCACAAAGGGTCCGCGACGCCGAAAGTGGTCAGAGCTGGAGATACGAGCACGGAGAATGTTTTGCACGCGATAAAGACGAAGCATCGATACACGACAAAGAGAGGGAAGGTGACAAAGGTCACGTGCGACCATTTCGATATCGACGGATTGATTTCTGTGTTTAGTTTGTTGCATCCGAACGATGCGGTGATGCATGAAGAGGTATTAGTGGAAGCAGCGAGGATTGGAGACTTTAGAGAGTATGATCATGTAAATGTTACCACGCCGGCGAGCATAAAAGCGTTGCGATTGTGTTCGTATATCAATCAAGTCGAGAAGGAGGATTTTAATTTACCGTTCGTGGGTAACGAGAGGGAGAATTGTTTGTTGAAGTATGCGCATTTCTTGGAGTATTTTAAGGGACATGTGATCGCCTGCGGAACATGCGATGTGGAGAGAATCCACGAAGAATTTGAGTTGACGATGGAAGGCGAGGAGGAGTTTTTGAAGGTATTGAAAGATGCGAAATTGGTTCGGGAACATAAGAACGACATAGAGAAGTGGTTGGAATTATCAACGACGGTCGTAAAGTTACCGGAACCGGTGCATTATTACGCGTTGTTCGGAGCTACGATTGGGACGGACACGTGTGTAGCGATCTACAGTGGCAACCGGTACGAAATCGAACACAAGTACACGACGTTTGTGGATATTCAAACTCGAGAGACGCAACCGAGACTCGATTTAACACATTTAGCGAAAACTCTGAACGAGTTAGAAGACGAAAAGACCAAATCTGGTTTCAAATGGGAAGTCGCCGGCGTCACCGACACTGGTCCACTCTTGCGTCTCAACGACCTCTCCGCTTCAGCTCGCTTAACTAAAGCTGAACGGTACCAACACCCAGACCAACGCAAAATCAACCCGTCTTCGATACCCCAATCCACATTCCTAGAGATTGTGAAAAGTTATTTAACGTTCGGTCAAAAAGAAATGGCGCACTATGCTAAAAGCAACCCCATCGAAGGTCGTGAAGTCGATTGCGTCGGCGACGGGAGCGGATATATGCGAGGAAAAAATTGGACCTGGAAAGAGACGCAAACGTTAAACGCGAACGTAGACTGGAGTAAATGGGACGGAAAAAGACGGAAAATGTAATCATAATTTAATAGGAATAGATGCAACAGACGCGATTGCATACTCAGTTATATCGTGACGTAAAAATAATAGTAGTAGTAGTAGTAGTATATAGAGCGAGTAGGTGTTCCCTTTCTCCAACTTCAAAAAGTTGCGACTGCTCCTTTCAATTCTTCATTATTTTCCCAATCTCAATTATACACACACGCACATAAAATGTCCGGCCGACCATCTGCAGGAGGTAAAAAAAACCTCTTCTCAACGAACTCTTTCCATCCGACGTGGAGTCGCATATTGTTCGCTCGTGATGCGCGATTCTGCGTTACTTCTTTCTCTCTCGTGCGCGCGCGCGCATTGAATTCTCTCTCACTTTCTCTCTTTTGCCCGATCGAGAATTCCAATCTTGTTTCTCACAAGCGCCCCTGCTCACCACGACTCGCTTGCTTTTCTATTTACGTAGGCTTACGCAAACGCCCAGGCACTGGGTCTGGATCCAATATCGCCGCCAGAGGAGCTGCCCCGAACAGTTCCATTCTCAAGTTTTACACGGACGATTCTCCTGGCTTGAAAATCACCCCGGTGGTCGTTTTGGTCATGTCCGTGTGCTTCATCGGTTTCGTAACCATCTTACACGCGATGTCGAAGATTTATCAATACAAGATGGGTTAATTCTCGTGTTGAATGTAGCAGATTATTTAGTGAATTTATAGTAGTTTAATAACAATACAACGTTGGAAAGGTCTCATAAGAATCGATACTACGATACAGCAGGCGTTAGTTTTGTCACGGAAAAGGGTACTTGCTGCCTTTTCCATTCGGTCGGTTCTTATTTCCGTACGTTCGTTGATTCGCGCGTTCTTCTTCTTTCACGTCTACTTCTCTGAAGAGGTTGTCCGGGAACAACCGCGCTCGCCTCGAGTCCATCTTCGGTCCTTCACCATCGCGTTTGTTCACGTGTAACAAAAGCTCTGCGACGTTTGGAAATCCGGGACCGTACTTCGCGTTCCATTCATACGTAGATAAGTTGGTAAATGTTTCGATGGCGTGTTCAAAGTCAGATTGGATGTGCGAGGAGAAGGTTTGGACGCCTCGGCCACAGACTACGAATTCGATGAAGCCGTCACGAGGACGACAATATCCGTCAATACTTTCAATTTCGGGCGTTTCCGCTCGAATGGTGCTCGTTTTTAAAACCGTCAAAGCGGATGTTGTCTTTTCGAAAGACACGTCCCAAAAGTGTACGCGTTGGTCGAGACCGGTCGAGACAATGTTTGCACCGTCGGACCATAGCGCGCGGATGGCAGATTCGTGCGCGAGCATGACTTCGTGACGTTTCAACAGCTCCATCGCAGCAACATTAATGATCGAAACCGTAACTTTCTGGTCGTCCCCACCGGTAACAAGTGAGAGCATTTTTAGATCTTGATCGTACACGTTCAAAGAAATACTGTTCACTCCAGATTGATGCGCTTCCTTTAGAACGAGTAAAGGCGCACTGACAATATTTACGTCCCAAATGGCAACCGTCCCGTCAGTACTTCCCGTGGCAAAGAACGTTCTCGATGATAACTCGTTCGCGACTGTTACAGTTGATACCGAAAGCACAGGTTTATCATTTACGCACGTAGCGAACACCTTTTCGAACTTGCGCAACACTTCATCGAGCTCGATTATTGCAATTTCACCGTCGCTACAACTAGTTACGCATCGAACGACTTCACAACCATTGTCGCCCTTGTGTATAAACGCGGATATGTCCATGACGCGTTTATCTGCAGTGTTTTTGGGTTCGATATATCCAACACCTTTTGACCAGGTTCTTCCTCGCGCGTAATCGACGTATTTTTGCGAGACCAGTCGTTTCGTCGATACTCGCCAATCGTTTTCGTTTTCGTCGTTTTCGTGTTTAATCCATTCAAACAAAAATGCAGCGAGCATATTTTTCGCGCCACCGATTACAACAATGTGTTTATTGCGTGACTTTTGCACCGTGGATATACATTTGACGGCAGCGCCGGCTCCTAGCGTATCTACAACTGAAGCGTCGTAGAGGCGAGTGCCAATTGGGCGGTAGCGGTCCCATAAAATGCGATGGATAGCACCACTTTCCGAGCCTGTTATTAAACACAATGGATTGTACGAGTCTTTATAAATGCAATACTCGATATCATTTAATGTTTCCATGGGTGAATCCTCGTTGTTGCTCTGATCAGACTCTGCGGGTGGAAGTATTGCCACTGCATGCGCCTCACGACCGTGAGACCACGTGTGCAGCGATTTAGCGACGACATTTTCAGCTTTGCACTCTTTCGTATTTATACTCATCATTCCTGGCTTTGAAACCTTAACAGTAATCACCCCAGCTTTTGCGCAGTGCGCAAATATGGCGTTTTTACCCCTCTTTGTTGCTAAGAAATGATGCGCCGTTTTCCAAGCACCAACATTGAAGCTAAAAAGCTCTCGGTCCAATACTAAAGAATACATCGCAAACGATGAGAGTCGAAATCCACCGACATGTGTGATATGTTCGCCATCATTTACGGTATTAGTACCCGTGGTAACGACGAACTGAGACGCATTTTTTGAAGGCGAAGTCCATTTGGTATCCTCGCGCAAGCGTACGCCTCCATTTTCAGCAGCCGCAAGTGTCCAGTGACGTATGACGCCATCTCTTCCTCCAGTAATAAATTGGACCTCTTCATCAACAGATGTTTGATGAATATCTACATAAGTTACTGCGTTATTCCCGTGAGCCGACATCTCGTACGCAACGTTAGAGAGCGTTTTGGATTCGTACACCCATACGCCGCCTCTCTGGTCGCCAATGATAAGAAAACCAAGCGCATCTTCTAAACTCACAACTTGGCGATTGTCGTGTATCTTAGTATCAATTTCAACTCTAGCTGATACCATGTCCCATCGTTTTAAGGTTCCATCGGCTTCGTACGTGAACAGCTTCTCACCTCGATGAAATACTTGTAAAAGTAAACGCGGCTTCGCTACTGGAAAATCAAACAAGAGTTTCTCGGCGACGATGAAGGTTTCCGAAGAACGGTACACCCGACGTAAAAATCCCGTCGCATTGCCAAAAATGAACTCGTCCGTGTTTGAATTTTTTAACAATTCGATGGTTACAATTTTCGAGCGTCGTTCAGGTTTGTATAACACTTCAAGCTTCACACCCTTTTTATTCATCTCACCGTTGGTGTTTGGCGATTCAACTCGAAGAAGATACAACACGCCGTGTTTTGTTCCTGTAACGACCGATACGGAGCCATCCATTCGATTCTCCAAAACACGAACTATTGTGGCGTAATCCTTGCGTTCGCCATCTTTCTTCATTTTCATATAGTTTGGATTTCCTGGATCAATCTCGTCAGGAGCGATACCTGAATCCGGCGGGACCAGCATTTCAAAATCCTCAAACATTCTATCCCCGGCATTTTTCTCCGGCGAACTAGTTCTATCGACTATCTTTTCTGCACTATTACTATCATCTACTACGACATCAACTTGTCTACAGTCGTACATTTTTATGCTTCCATCTGACCCGCCCGCGATGAGCCAAAGCGTGTTCTTTTCGTCACGCATCCAACACGTGCGCCATGCACCTTTCCCACGAAACCCTTTGAAACACAAAGAAGCCTTCATATCTTCGCCGGTTATCCCTATTCCATTCTTCGCTATTGCTACTTCCTCATTTTGCACATTTACGTTGTTTTCATTGAATGCTTGCAGCGTGTAGTTATCTTTGCCGTTTACGAGAATTTCCTGGAAACCGTTCTTGTCCTTTGGCGCCTCGAAAACGCGCACGTTTCTATCTTCGCACGTCGTCGCGATGACATCTAAACTTCCTTTCCCGTATCTATTCAACGATAACGGTTCGCAATCCCAACATCTTGCGTTGTGTCCGAAAATAACTTCAGACGCGCGGACGCATTTCAAGAAAACGACATCGTATTTTTCTTTTACCTCTCCTCTTGACCCCCCCTCTTTCGTCTCTTTAAAAACATTCGGTAGTGCAAAAATTCGAATCGTTCTGTCCTCGCTCGCGCTCACGACAAACTTCCCATCTTCCGAAAATCGACACCGCATGATACCACCGTTGTGTCCTTGCAAACTCGCGTACGGATACGTCCCTTGCTTATTCTTTCTCCCACAAAACCACACCAACAATTCCCCGAACGCCGTCCCGGCGCACACTCGCATCCGTTTCCACGTTTCCCCTCTCAACGCCGCACAGTACAACAAACTCTCCGCTGCGCACCGAGAAATCTCTAAACATCTCGGTACACAATCATAATCACTAGCACTCCACGGTAACGTCCATCTCTCCACGGAGTTATCTGAAAGCGCGACAGCTAACGAATGGTGCCCGTACTCGTCGCCCGCGGAGTCCGGAGCGCACACTTTGCAGTCGTGCACCCAATGCGAGAACGTTTGACCGATAGAGACAACAAATTCGCACTCGAACTCGGTGGTTCGACTCGAACTGGACGCATCGCTTTCGCTCGCACTCTCTCTCGTGTCTTCCTCCTCGATGCGTGTCGGCACTCTCAACGCCAGCGCGCTCGCGAAATTGCCTCCCCAAACGACCACTCCAAACCGGTTTCCCTCTGCGTCATCCAGCATCGGTTCGCGTCTCATTCCGTGCACTCTCGCGCCTTCTGGGAGCGCCACTGGACACGACGCGAGGAGCGAGTCTTTTCTCGACGCCATCGTCGTCTTTTTATCGGTCGCGTCGTCGTCGTCGTCGTCGCAAAACGGGTCGTACCACAGCACCGCGCTCCCGATGCCGGCGAGCACCGTGTGTCGTCCACGTCCAATCGCCTTCTCGATGGTCAGAAGTGACGTCACGTCGCCGACGTACGAGTCTCGACAGAGTTCTCGTCGTTTTCGTCGTCGTCGTCCTGGTTGTTTCTCGACCTCATTTCCTTCTTCCATCGTCGCGCCTGATGATGTGTGACGACTTCTTCTTCTTCTTCTTCTTCTTCTTCTTCTCTCGGGTCCAATCGAAACATTAATTAGTATTGGGGAAAAGTGCTCTTCATTTCCGAGACGACGACTTGACGCTTTCACTGAGTCGTCGATTGCGCGGATTCATCGAAACGACAAAATGGTTTTTGTCCTTCCGCTATTAAAGTCGTCGTCGTCGTCGCTCGAGAAGACGCTCTTTCTCGCTTTGTCGCTTCTCGTTGTCATCGGGAGCGCGACTTTGACGACGACGCCTTGGACGACGACGACGACGATGGCGCAAAGGCTGTCGAACACCCCGTCGTTTTCACCATCATCGTTGGGAGGAGAAGAAGAGGGCGATGGTGCGGGTCGTCGCATTCCTCCGACGACGACGTTCCATCCCCCATCGGGGTCGTATCCCGCGCCGGTCGCGGTGCGCGTCGCGCAATCGGAAGAAGGAGGGGCGAGCGTTGCATCGTGCGAAAAGATACTGGTGACCGTGAACGGCGAAGCGCTGAACGACAAGGTGTCGTACGCGAACGCGCCGGTGGTGTTAGATCGAGAGGGAGTGTACGTGGTGAAAGCGGTGTGTTTGACAGGGACGGTCTTCGGGAAAGAGAATCGAGCGGAATACGTCGTGTTGCCCAAAAACGACGACGACGAAGGAAGCGCGTCCTCGAATACGACGTTGAAGAACGGGAAAAGGAGAGCTGGAGGTATTTTTCTAGGGATAGTCTTGTTTGTTGGTATGCTCGCGACGCTGGGCGTGTGCGGGGCGGCGTTTCAGTCCTTCCGAGGGGAGTTTCATCGAGGCGCGCAGCGGTTCGTCGGCCCTGGCGTTGGAGAAATAAGAAGGAGTAGGTTGGGTAGCGTTGGAAGTGGCAGTGCGGCTGACTTTGTGAATTGGTTCGAGAGGAATAGAGAGAGGGCAGTAGCGAATGGTAGTCGTTTGTTGAGCGATTTGGAGATGAGTTCGACCTCGGATTTACCGAGGACCGGGAGCGGCATGAATAATCCGGTGAGTCTCTCAAACGAAGTAAACGAGTTCACGTTGGACGATCCAGACGAAGCGAATAAACGAGATTAACGTTGGTATTGATGCTTATTGTTGTGTAAATCAAAATAATGTTCTGTTGAAATAAAATACGCTTTGCTACTAGTACTTTGCGAGAATATAATCACGTTCTCCACGCGTCGCTCTTCTCCGCGTCGTCTTCCTCTTCCCACCACGTGTTCACCACCAAACCGCTTCTGGCCGTTTTCATAAAACTCCCCTCCGGATCGTTCAAACCAAGCGCAAGCAGCATCTCATCCTTCGCCTCGCCTAAAGTAAACCTGTCCTCGTCTTCCGCAATGCACGCCAAAACCCCGTTGGATTGTTTAATCATAACTTGCCACGGCGCCGGATACTCGCGAAACACCGCGCCGGAATAGTTCACCACAAACGGTGACACCGCGATCGACCTCGAATACGCTCTCGACCGTAAATAAAAGACCGGTTTAAAAAAGCTCAAGAAATCGTAGTGTAAACTCTTCGGAGGAAACGAGAAGAGTCCCAAATCTGCTCTCAACGTGTCCAATTGATTGTTCAACAAAATAATCGGTCGACCGTTCGCTCTTGTTTTCACGAACTGTTCCATGTCCGGCAGCTCCCCGCAACTCACGTTGACGATAATAAAAACATCCGCGTTTGCAAAATCGTCGTCCATCTCTTCGTCTATACTTCCAGATCGTAAACCTTTCCCCTCGCTCATCTTTTGAAACATCCCCGTGATCGACCCGTCTTGCTTCTTCCCGTCCAACGTGTTCAACGAAACGCCTTCGGTCATCATCAACGAATTTGCAAACACCTTCTTCGCCCGCCGAAACTCCACCCCGTCTGGTAAACAAATCTCCACACGCTTCCCGAGTTGTTCGTACAGATTCGATCCAATCACCAACCCGTATTGCACGTTCGCGTCGATGTACACGTCCGACGCCGCCTTATAATCCGCATCTTCCCCAGGAACCGCTGGAAACTCCACTTCCAAAAGTTTTTCCCCGTCGTTCAGCGCGTCTCGCACCGACCCGAACGCGTCCATGCACATGGCTCCGTACGACGGCGGACAATACGTCGGTCGGCCATCGTTTCGTCCGGTGCGCGCGTTCTCGGGATCTTCAGGGGTCCCGCCAGGAATCGACATCATCGTCGTCGTCGATGCCGACGACGACGACGATGTCGACGTCTCTCGAACGCCATCATCATCGCGCGCTCCTCTCGTCTTAAAGTTTTGTGGTGCCCGGGTGGCGACTGGCCGACGACCTTGTTTTAGCCCGACACCACCCTTTTGACGCGTCGTCGTCGTCGTCGTCGTCGATTGCAAAAACGACTTTGACGCGAGCGAGCCTCTCGCGTGATGGTGCGCCATATCGAAGAGCTTTATCCGGATGTATTTTCCAATTCTTTTTTTTTTTTTTATCGATCGTTTTTTGCTCCTCAAAGTCATCAAAGGGCATTAAAGGGGTCTTTCCTCCCCCCACAAAAAAAAAAAAAGAAGAAGAATTTTCTCTTCTTCTCCCACAAAAAAAAAGGGAAACTTTTTCTTCTTCGTCTTCTTCTTCTTCTTCGTCTTCGTCTTCGTCTTCTTCGTCTTCTTCTTCTTCTTCTTCTTCCTTGAACTTTGCTTGACTTTGACGAGGAACACCACACCGCCTTTCTTGACGAACAGAGAG
>MDSZ01140223.1_pt1 | contig 34222 bp, 39 predicted proteins | sample 811201 | NCBI WGS metagenome assembly MDSZ01 (sample SAMN05326647, study PRJNA326480) | marine metagenome | isolation source: seawater | place: Indian Ocean: North | collected 2010
AAAAAGCTAAACGTAAAGCTAAGAAGAAAGTAGCGAAGAAGAAGACTACTAAGAAAAAAGCTAAACGTAAAGCTAAGAAGAAAGTAGCTAAGAAGAAGAAGAAGACTACTAAGAAAAAGGCTAAACGTAAGGTTAAGAGAAGAAGATAATCTTAGTTAAGTAATTACGAAAGGCCCTGCAAAGGGCCTTTTTTTTACTTTAAAAATAACTTATATGCAACGTTAGAAGATTCCTCATAAAAATCATAATCTAAGCTTTTTAGATGTTTTAAAAGTTTATGATAATCAGACTTGATAACCTGAAATCCTATCAAAACTCTTCCAAAGTCAGCTCCATGATTTCTATAATGAAAAAGGCTAATGTTCCATAAACTACCAATAGAGTTCAGGAAATTCAATAACTCGCCAGGCTTCTCGGGAAAAATGAATCTAAATACATATTCCGTATGTCTTGAATTTGATGAACCACCAACCATATATCTAATATGAAGTTTAGCCATTTCGTTATCAGTAAAATCTTTTACTTTATAACCATTGGTTTTTAATTTTTTAAGAACAGATTTTTTTTCATCTTTACCTTCAGAGAGTTTTATCCCGGCAAAAACATTTGCCTTAGCAGAATCTGCATATCTGTAATTAAACTCCGTAATTGATCTTTTACCTATTATTGAACAGAATTTTTTAAAACTTCCAGGTACTTCAGGAATTTCAACACCAATAAGCATTTCGTTCAGTTCACCAAGATCTGCTCTTTCAGAGACATGTCTTAGTCTATCAAAGTTCATATTTGCTCCACAAAATATACAAACAATGCTCTTATTAGAAATATTATGAGTAGAGAGGAATTTTTTAATCCCGGCAAGTGATAGCGCTCCCGCAGGTTCAGCTATAGTCCTAGTCTCATCATATAAATCTTTTATCGAGGCACAAATTTCATCTGTATTTACCAATAGGGACGCTGACACATATTTTTTTGTAAGCTCAAACGGAAGTTTTCCTACTTGCTTTACTGCTACACCATCAGCAAATATACCTACGTTAGATAATACAACTCTTTTATTATTCGTAAATGCTTTGTTGTAACAATCAGAATCTTCAGGTTCGACTGTTACAATTTTTGTCTTAGGACTATGAATGGAAAAATATGCAACAATCCCTGCAAGTAATCCTCCTCCTCCGACTGGGACAAATATGTAATCCGGTTTATTATCAACTTGTTGAAGTATCTCCATAGCCATCGTGCCTTGTCCAGAAATCACATCTTCATCATCGTATGGGTGAATGAAATCTAATTTATCTTTTTTTGATTTTTGTAAGGCAAAAGCATACGCATCATCATAAGAGTCTCCATGAAGAATAACTTGTGCCTTTAGGGATTTGACAGCATTAACCTTGATTAGCGGTGTAGTTTTAGGCATGACAATGATTGCTTTAACGCCTAATTTAAGAGAGGACATTGCTACACCTTGAGCATGATTACCAGCTGAAGCAGCTATAATAGATTTGATGCTCTTGCTATCTAAGAGATTCTTAATTTTAACGTAAGCACCTCTGAGTTTAAAAGAAAATACTGGTTGCAAATCATCCCTTTTGATAAAAATATTATTACCTAATCTGTGAGATAAATTCGAGGCTTTTTCTAGAGGAGTTCTAATGGCAATATCATATACGCACGTATTTTCAATTTTAGCAACGATGGATTTTATCATTTTTAATGACATCTGGAACTCACATTTAATGTATAATTAACTTTAATACTAATACAAATACACACAAAATTCATGGACCAAGACGATAAAAAAAACCTAGTAGCTGAGGCAGCACTAGAATATATTAAAAATGGTGATATTTTAGGGATTGGCTCAGGTAGTACAGTAAATAAATTTATAAATCTTTTAGGTTCAGTAAGAAATAAGATAGAGGCATGTGTATCATCTTCAAATACATCCACAGAACTACTTAAAAATATGAATATAGAAGTGATCGATTTAAAGGATGCAAAGTCTATACCGCTGTACATAGACGGGGCCGATGAAGCAAATTCACAGAAAGAACTCATAAAAGGTGGTGGTGGAGCGCTAACAAGAGAAAAAATACTAGCTCAAGCAAGCGATAAATTTATATGTATAATTGACGAGTCAAAATTTGTTAAAAAACTTGGCAGTTTCCCATTGCCTATCGAGGTTCTTCAGATAGCTAAAAGTAGTGTTTCTCTAGAAATGATTAAACTAGGTGCTCGACCTGTCTATCGAGATCAATTTATCACTGATAATGGACATATAATAATTGATGTACATGGCCTTAATATTAATGAGCCAATGGCTCTTGAAAAGGAAATTAATAATATCCCTGGTGTCGTGACTAACGGTATTTTTTCAATCAGGTCTGCCGATGAGATTTTGATTGCTACAGATAATGGAATTATAAAGAAATAAATAATTAGCGCTTAGAAAATTGAGTTGCCTTACGAGCTTTTCTTAGACCAACTTTCTTTCTCTCAACTTTTCTAGCATCTCGAGTCATAAAACCCTCTCTTCTCATTATAGGTAAAAGGTCTGATTGATATTTTACAAGAGCTCTTGTGAGTCCGTGTAGTATGGCACCAACTTGACCTGCTTGACCGCCACCAGAAACAGTGATTTTTAAATCTACCTTCTGAATTAGTTGAGATTTCTCAAGAGGTGATAACATTAATGATTTAAGCGACTTAGATTTTATAAAATCGTCAACCTCTCTGGCATTAATTTTTATAACTCCAGTTCCTTCATTCAAATAAACTCTTGCGCTAGATGTTTTTCGTCTACCTGTTCCGTACGATTTATGCATTATACCTCTAACTTGGTTGGATTCTGAGCATGATGACAATGATTATCGTCATCAAAGATCTTCAATTTTTTTATCATATCTCTTCCTAGAGGATTCTTGGGCAACATTCCTTTGACTGCATTTTTAATAACAAAAGATGGGTCCTTATCCAGTGCTTTAGATAGGGGTGTTTTTTTCATATTTCCTATATATCCAGTATGTTTGTAGTATATTTTATCATTAAGCTTATTACCAGTAACAGCAATGTTCTTAGCATTAATGACCACTATATAGTCACCATTGTCCTTATAAGGCAAATAAGTAGGTTTGTGTTTACCACGCAGGACGGAGGCAATTCTTGTGGCAAGACGACCTAATACGGCGTCTTGAGCATCAATTATGTACCACTCTTTTTGATTATCCAATATCTTCTTCATAATTTCAGTATACTGATTTTACGCAGAACAACGATTCTATACAAGAATTTTATATAATTATTTCACTAATTATATATTAATGGTTTAATAGAAATATGAGTAAAAGAGATTTTATAGATTCTTTCATAAATGAGGTTGATTATGCTTTAAGTGTGATAATGAAACCGAATAAAAAAACTATCATTAATGATAATTCTCTGAAAGATTCAAAAAGAAAAAGATCTATAAATGTCATGCGCGTAAACCATATGGGTGAGGTTTGTGCTCAAGCACTGTACAGAGGTCAAGCAATAACAACTAAGGATGAGGAAATAAAAATTAAGCTGTACAAAATGTGTCAAGAGGAAAAAAATCATCTTGATATATGTAGAGAACGTCTTGATGAGTTAGGTGGAGATGGTAGTTTTCTAAATTCTGGATGGTATGTATCATCATTCATGTTGGGCTGTATTGCTGGAGTAACTAGTAGAAAATGGGGACTTGGATTTATCGAAGAGACTGAAAAACAAGTAAGCAAACACCTTGATGAATATATTGATAAGTTACCTGAAGATGATAAGAAAAGTAGAAAGATACTCGAAGACATAAAAAAAGATGAAGAGAAACATAAAAAATCTGCTCAAAAAATTGGATCAAGAGAATTACCTAATCATGTAAAAGTAGGGATGGATATACTATCTAAAATAATGAAAAGCCTATCTTACCGCATATAAAATAATAAAATTAGCTGTGTGGACAATATTTCTCTTTAATGAATGAATAATATATATCTATCGTATTAGATTCTATATCTTCATATGCATTTTTTAATTTTCTAACAAGTAAATCTTTTATTATTAAATAGTGAAGATGGTATGAGCCCGTAGATGTAAATGAATTAATATCTATAACTTTATTATAGTTTACTGAAAAGTTGAAAAATTCATCATGCTTAAATAATTGCATATCATTATCACTTGAGCTGATATCGCAACCTCTTTTAAGATAATCTAGTGTGATAATCTCAGGTAAAGAATTTTTAAATAAAGAATTTTTATCATTCATTAAATATCTAAGTGAACTGAAGACATTCGCTTTTGTACAAGAACAAACATGAACTTCTAGTCTTATTACAAAAAAATTATCAATTCTGGTTTCGATATAAGTATGATAAGTGATATGGCTCTCATTGAGATGCATTGTACCTGAATTCGCAATTTCTGTATTGGCTTGAATTAGTGCTGCCGAACTATCTCCAAATGGCTCAAAATTATGTGATGATTCGTTCAGCACTTGAGCATTAATTCCTTGAGCAATGTTCCTAAGAATACTCATTAAATTATCATTAGAGTATTTTTTGTGAATAATTTCATCTATGATGTTTTTATTACTCGTATAGAACCCCTCATATGTATTTATTATTAAAGTATTGCTTGTATTACTGATCTCTTGCATTATTTTTGAGATATATTAGGTATCCAAATTATTTGAATTACATTTTGATCTGGATCATAACAATAAAAACTTCTAGATCCGTCTCTATGGTCTTTAATTCCTTGCTGTATTTTTACACCATTCTCAGAGACATGGTCGTACCATTTATCAACGTCAGATTTGTTTTTAACAATAATTCCAAAATGGTCCAGACATCCATTATTTTTATGAGTTGAGATATCATCAGAATAATGCAATGCGAGATTATCATGTCCATTTGTCAAATAGATATTTTCCGGATCTGGCTCCCAATCGATATCCATCTGTAGAATTCTATGATAGAAATGTTTGCAGTTTTCTATATTTTTAACCTTGAGGGCAATATGTCTTATTCCGAGAGTTTTATTTAACATTTTCCTACTAGCACCCTTAAATCATTTGAAGGATTCGAAGATGTTACTAAACTTTCTCCTATAAGAAAAGCATCTATACCCTTATTTTTCAGGTCTTCAATAGTTTTTTTGTCTCTTAAGCCACTCTCGCTAACAAATGTAACATTATCATTTTTAAGTTTTGCCAGTTGAACAGAAGTGTCAACGTTAACTTTAAAAGTCTTAAGGTTTCTATTATTAATTCCAATTAAATACGCATTATGCTGGAGAGCTATCTGCATCTCTTCTTTTGTGTGTACTTCAACTAAAGCACATAAATTCAATACTTTACACAACTCTAAAAGAGATTGAAATTTTTTTTCAGACAAACAGGCAATTATAAGTAAAACGCAATCAGCTCCATAATATTTGGATTCTAATAACTGATATTCATCTATAATAAAATCTTTCCTTAAAACAGGTATAGATACATTACTTTTAACTAAGGATAAATCGTTAATACTTCCGCCAAAAAATTTTTTATCAGTGAGAACAGAAATACACGCAGCTCCACTATCTTCATATATTCTACTAAGTGTATTCGTATTAAGTTTTGGATCGAGAACTCCCTTGCTGGGAGATTGTCTTTTAATTTCGGCTATAATCGCATTATGACCGTTGTTTGAAACTCCTTTCAATCTTGATAGAAAAATATTTCCATTGTTCTTATTATTAACAAATTGATCAATATTATAGTCTGTTGTAGCTTTGAGATTAGCAACTTCTAATTCTTTATTCTTTATAATCGCGTCAAGCATCTTTATATGATCGGGTTAAAGTAATTAATTTATCGACTTTATCTTTAACTAGTAAATCAGCTAGAGCTTTTTTACAAAGTTTTATACTGTCTGTCAATGAAATATCTTCAAAAGCAACTGATAAAATAAATGCTGAATTTAGAATACTAATATCTCTGGCAGCGCTATCTTGATTATTTATGACGGAATGAAACATAGCTAAACTCTCATCAATGCTGTTTACTCTAATATCTTCAATTTTAAAGGTTGAAATATTAAAGTAATCTGAAGGATCGAAATCATAAGAAGTTATCACTCCATTTGCAAGCTCTGTTATTCTTGAATTATCAAACAAACTAACTTCATCTAATCCATCATTAGAGTGTATTACTTTCGCACGGTCTGTTCCTAGGCTTGAAAGAGTCTCTGCTATCATGTCCATATGCTTAGCATCATAGACACCAATTAATTGTCTTTTAGCACCTGCAGGATTGGTAAGAGGACCCAACAGATTGAATATAGTTTTTTCCGGTGCGATCTCTTTTCTGGAATCTGCAACATATCTCATTGAGCTATGATGGAGTGGTGCAAACATAAATCCAAAATTAAGTTTATCTATACAATCACTTACATTTTCTGGTGAAATATTAATTTTAATACCAGCTGCAGACAATAGATCTGCACTGCCGGACTTGCTCGTAATTGATCTATTACCGTGTTTTGCTACTACCACTTTGCAACATGAAGCAATCAAGGATGCTGTTGTAGATATATTAAAAGTATGCATAGCATCTCCACCTGTTCCACAGTTATCAACAACGTTTTTTTTACAATCAACTCTCTTAGATGCCTGTCTCATTGATGTTGCGAATCCCACTAACTGCTCTGATGTATATCCAACTTTATTAAACAATTTTAAAATTCTAGTGATAATATCTTTGTCAACCTTCCCGCTAAAAACTTGATTTACAAAAAAGCTACAATCAGAGCGAGTTGGATACTTTCCTTTGTCTAGTATAGTTATTAGCTCTTCAAGATTTTTCATATGCTTATAAAATTGCGTAAAATAGTTTTCCCATCAGTGGTTAATATTGATTCAGGATGGAACTGCAGCCCAAATATCGGTAATTTTTTATGTTTAAGCGCCATGATCTCCCTGATATTATCCTCATTAGATTCTGCTGTAACTTCTAAACACTCTGGAAAAGTCTCGTCTTCTATTACTAATGAATGATATCTTGTTGCAATAAATTTCTTTTTAATACCCTCAAAAAGAACATCACCGAAATGAGTAATAGTTGAGGTCTTACCATGCATAATTTTTTTTGCTTGTACAATTTTTCCACCGAATGCCTGTCCGATACATTGATGTCCTAGGCAAATTCCTAAAATTGGCAATGTCTCTTTGAATTCAGTTATCAAATCAATAGATATGCCAGCTTCATTCGGTGTACACGGACCAGGAGAAATAATAATTTTATTAGGATTTAATTGCTTAATATCATCTACAGAGATCTCATCATTTCTTTTTACATTAACTGTGACACCTAGTTCACCTACATATTGAACTATGTTATAAGTAAAAGAATCGTAATTATCAATTAATAATATCATATTATTTGTCCTTAGTATTATTATACGCCTGTATGATGGCTTTACCTTTGTTAATTGTCTCTTCCCACTCTAATTCTGGGACAGAATCATAAACAATTCCAGCACCACATTGAATGTGAAGTTTATTGTCTTTTATAACACAAGTCCTTATAGCGATCGCAGTATCCATATTTCCATTCCAACCAAGATAACCTACAGCACCAGCATAAATACCTCTTTTAAGGGGTTCTAATTCATAAATTATTTCAGTTGCTCTTATCTTTGGAGCGCCTGAAACTGTACCAGCTGGGAATGATGCCTTGAGAACATCAATAATTCCAGCATTTTTTGACAGTTTACCAATTACATTTGAAACCATATGCATCACATGGGAATACTTTTCAATTATCATCTTATCTGTGAGTTTTACAGAACCAATCTCAGAAACTCTTCCCACATCATTTCTACCAAGGTCAATAAGCATTAAATGTTCAGCAATTTCTTTAGGATCATTAACTAAATCTTTTTCTAATTGGAGATCATCATTAGGAGAAATACCTCTGGGTCTAGTTCCAGCTATTGGTCTAACAGTCACAATATTATTCTCAAGTCTTACTAATATTTCAGGTGATGAACCAATTATATAGAAATCACCAAAATTTAAGTAGTACATATATGGTGAGGGATTGAGTTCTCTAAGTTCACGATAGAAAGAAATAGGATTTTGTTTAAACCCCACAGAAATTCTTTGAGACAGTACAACCTGCATCACATCACCTTCTGTAATATATTTCTTTGCAATTCTGACAGAATTTATGAATTCTTCTTTCGAGAAATGATAGGTTAATTTACTGCTGTTTGAAGTCCTATTTTCAGCTCTAATATTTGGAACATTAACATCATCGGTTTGTCGATTTTCAATAGATTCAATAATTCCATCAATTTTTAATATTGAGTGATGATAATTTTCTATTGATTGATCACAAATCACTATTACATGTATTTTATTCTTTAACTTATCAAAGATCAGTAGTTCCTTTGATATAATTAACTTAATATCCGGCGTCTTAAGCAAATCCTCTTGTTGAGATGTTTTGATATTCGGTTCAAACAATTTAACTGTATCAAAACCAAAATAACCTACTAATCCTCCCTGAAATTCAGGAAGATTGGCATCACTGTATGTTTTTAAATTCTCGTTGTAATTTTGAATCCACTTAATAGGATTATTAGTATCAACTTCAGTGATTTTGTTAGACTCATTTAGATATAACTTCCCATTGATCAATTCTATGTAATCTTGTGTTGGTAAACCAATAATTGTATACCTACTCCATTTTTTGCCTCCTTCGATAGATTCAAATAGATAAGAGTATCTATCATGAGATATTTTTTCATATACATCAATTGGATCTAATTGAGTGTTATCAAGAGTTTTATATATTGGGATACGCTGATATCCCTCTGATACAAAGTTTAAAAAATCTTTTTTATCCATTATTTATTTTTCTATCTTAGCCAACTCATCTCTCATTAGATTTATGGTCTTTTCATAGTTATTTGACTTGAAAATTGAAGAACCCGCAACGAATGTGTCTGCGCCCGCCCTTGCGACTTTTGCTATGTTATGGACAGTAATTCCTCCATCAACCTCAAGTCTGATTTCTTTACCAGATAGATCAATTAATTTTCTAACTTGTTTGATTTTTTTATACGTTCCTTCAATAAATGTCTGACCAGCAAAACCTGGGTTTACGGACATGAGAAGAATCATTTCTATATCCTCAATACAATTTTCGAGATAATGAACAGACGTAGCAGGATTCAAAACAATCCCAGGCTTACAACCTGTTTGCTTAATTAAGTTTATAGTTCTGTCAATATGCTCAGAGGCTTCAGGATGAAATGTTATATAATCAGCTCCTGCATGTGCAAAATCTGGAATAATCCTATCAACAGGCTTTATCATTAAGTGGACATCTATGGGAACTTTTAATCCGTAAGATTTGAGAGATGAGCAGACTATTGGTCCAAAAGTAAGGTTTGGAACATAGTGATTATCCATTACATCAAAATGTATAAAATCTGCGCCAGCTTTTACAACATTAGAGACATCTTCGCCTAATCTTGAAAAATCAGCAGAAAGTATAGATGGAGCAATTACAAATTTATTCATTAAAAACCTTTTAATCTTTGATGATTATATGTTAACAGAGATATTAATTATTTTATAATTTTCATGATACTATATATGGACAATTTATGGAGTAACAATATGTTTAGGCTTAAATTTATATTAATGAGTTTTATAATGTTTAGTACGGCCATGGTTCAGGCTGAAGTTTACGAAGTAAAAATGCTAAGCAACCTTAAAGGACAGTCTATGGTCTTTGAGCCACCAGTAATAACGATTAAACCGGGTGACTCGATCAAATGGATCGCATCAAACCCTGGTCATAATACCGCTTCGATCGATGAGATGTTACCTGATGGAGCATCCTCATGGAATGGCGGATTAAACGAAGAACTGGTCATTAAATTTGATAAAGAGGGTGTTTATGGATATAAATGCACTCCACACTATATTCTCGGTATGGTTGGATTGATAATAGTGGGTGACAAATCATCAAATTTTGATGCAATATCTAGAACAGCTGAAGGAATTCAGGAGAAATTTGCTGTTAACAAAAATAGATTCTCGGATTATCTTGATAGAGTTAAGTAATGACTTCTGGTCAAGTTAACCAGTTGAAAGGATTTGACTTAATTCATCAAGGAAAAATAAGAGATATTTATAGATATAAAGAAGAACAAATTCTTATCATCACATCAGATAGGATTTCTGCGTTTGATTTTGTCTTTGATGATCTAATTTTTGGTAAAGGTAGAATACTCACATCAATATCAAAATATTGGTTCAGAAAAACAAAAAATATAATTAATAACCACTTTATAGACAAAATTCCTGAACTGGATGACTCTAATATCGACAGAGCTATGATAGCACGAGAAGCAAAAGTTATTCCTTTTGAAGCGATCGTGAGAGGAAACATAACAGGTTCAGCATGGAATGAATATATTAGCAATCAGACAATAGGAGGAACTAAAACAAAAAAAAAATATAAAGAATTTGATGATCTAGAAACGCCTTTATTTACTCCTACTACTAAAGCTAAAGTTGGTGACAAAGACATACCAGTAACTTTTTCACAAATGAGAGAATCTCTGGGAGAGAGATTAGCAAATGAAATTAGAGAATGTAGTATAAAACTTTTTCAGTTTGCGCGTAAATCATATCTGGATAAGGGTATTGTATTAGTTGATACTAAATTCGAGTTTGGATTAGATATAAACAATGAATTAATCTTGATAGATGAAATATTTACACCAGACTGCTCAAGATTCTGGCTAAAAGAAGATGTAGATAAGGGTTTCCATCATCCTTACGATAAACAGATATTTAGAAATTATCTCCTGAATAATAATTGGAATAATAAGCAAATTAAACTATCAGATGAAATTAAGAATAAGCTAATTAATAATTATGAGAGAATACAAAGAATAGTGATTGATGATTAATAAATTAAAAAAAATTTTTATTTGTGGAACAAATACTGACGTTGGCAAAACATATATTGCAAACAGGATTATTAAAAAAATCAAGAAAAAGGCTAAGATTGGTGTATATAAACCTATAGAATCTGGATGTAATAAAAAATGTGGGGAACTCATTCCTAACGACTCAAGTATCTACTTCAAAACCATTGAAGAAGAAATACCATTAAATATCATCAATCCATACAGATTTGAGCCACCCATATCACCCAGAAGAGCTATAAAGCTTGCTAAGAGGAAAATTTATAACAAAAATTTGGTTTCACATATAAAACAGTTTTCTGATTATGAATACCTGTTCATTGAGGGAGCAGGTGGAGTATGCTCCCCGTTGACATTGGATGGCTTAAATATAGATTTCATGAAACAAATAGGCGGTAAAGCGATTCTCATAGCTAAAGATGAGCTTGGAGTTTTGAATAACGTACTTTTATGTTTAAATATTCTTAAAAAATATAAGATACCGCTATTAGCAATTGTTCTGAATAGAATACACCTTAAACAACACTCAAAGATGAATAATAAAAAAGAATTAGAAGAATTTACGGATATACCAGTACTTCAATTTATACACAATAAGTCAGACGATGCAGAGTTACGGTTTTTGGAAAAAAAAATTTTGACAATGTAACGTCACTCAAAGATTACCCATTGATGCTTTTGAACACAGCATTGCTCTTTCAGTTAATTTACGCTGTGCATCCATGATATTCAAATCTTTACCAGACCAAATATTTAAAGCAGATTGTTGTATGGCTCTTGCGTAAGAAAAAGTCACCCTCCAAGGGTAGTTATTTTCTTGATTCATAATATTAAGATGAGTTGTGGCTTCATCATCAGATTGTCCTCCTGATAAGAAAGCTATCCCACCAAGATTATCAGGACATTTATCTTTCAAACATGCAATTGTCATCTCCGCGACCTTCTCTGGACTTGCACGATCCGAGTTCTTATCTCCAGAAATAACCATGCTAGGCTTTAGAATTGTCCCAGCTAGGTTTACTCCCAGCAAGTTAAGTTGATCAAAAAGAATCCCTAACGCTTTTCTTGTATATTTATCAGAGATTTCTATAGAATGATCTCCATTTATCAAAACCTCAGGTTCAACAATAGGTACAAGATTATTTTCTTGACATAAAGAAGCATATCTTGCCAAGCTGTGGCAGTTAGACATTAGACATCCTTCGGAGGGGATGTTCTCGCCTATTGTAATTACTGCTCTCCACTTACAAAATTTAGCTCCTAAATCTGCATAGTTTTTTAATCTGTCTCTAAGATTGTCCAGGCCCTCTGTTATTTTCTCATTAGGGTGATTGGCGAAATCTTTCGCACCAGTATCAACTTTTATTCCAGGTAATATACCAATTGAACTCAAGTAATCTCGAAAATATTTTCCGTTGCTCATTTTTTGATGGAATGTTTCGTCAAATAATATAGCACCGCTAATATAATCACTTAAACTAGGAGACGTGACTATAAGTTCTCTATATCTTCTTCGGTTATTTTCCGAATCTTCCACACCAACACTGGCAAATCTTTTTGCACATGTTGGAGAACTCTCATCCATTGCCAGTAAGCCTTTAGGTTTAGTCATCATTTTATTCGCATTTTCTTCTAATATTTTGTTATTCATAAGTCCTCCAAATTAGATTTCAACTAGATTGCCGACTTCCACAATTTTCATAGCATTTGTTCCGCCGCTCGTTCCCATCAAATCACCTTTTGTGATGATCACAAAATCACCTTTTTTGACAGCACCCCATTCAAGCATAAGGTCAATGACTTGCTTGTTAGCTCTCGCATGATCATACTCAATTTTATTAAGTTTTATAGAGTAAACGCCCTTGTATAAACAGATTCTTCTGCTTGTGTAATCATTTTGTGTCATAGCATATATAGGTATTCTTGATTGTACTCTTGACATCCACATAGGGGTTGAACCTGTTTCGGTCAAACAGGCAATAGCTTTTATTTGGCTACTGGATGCAGCTTCCACGGCAGATAAAGCTATAACTTGGTCTATAGCAATAATCTTCTCAAATTTACGATCAATTGCGATAGATTTACTATTAGTTTTTTCGGCAATATGACATATTCTAGCTGCCTCATGGACAACATCACATGGATATTTTCCTATAGCAGTTTCTGCAGATAACATAATTGCATCAGCTCCTGAAGTTACAGCATTAGCAACATCAAAAACTTCAGCTCTCGTAGGAACTCTCTTATTAATCATTGACTCCATCATTTGAGTTGCAACAATTACAATTTTATCTAGCGATATACTTTTTCTTATAATGTCGTCTTGTACTGCTGGAAGTTGTTCAATACCAATTTCAACACCTAGATCACCTCTTGCTACAAGAATTCCATCACTCGCTTTTGCAATCTGATCAATTTTTTTTAGTGCTTCTGCTCTTTCTATCTTAGCAATTATGCCAATATTTTTTTTCTTCAAAATTTTTCTTACTTTAATAATATCCTTCTCGTCTTTTACAAAAGATACCGCAATATAGTCGATGTCTAATGAGAGGGCCTGTTTTAGATCGGATAAATCTTTTTCGGTTAATCCTCTTAATGAAAGACCTCCTCCTTTTTTATTGAGTCCTTGATTTGGTTTTAAAATTCCTCCTCTTACAACATTGGTGAATATTTTATTACCTGATATTTTAGTTACTTCTAACTTTATGAGAGCATCACTCAACAAAATTTCATCACCTACAACAAGGTGTTTTGCCAGAGATTTATAAGATAATCCAATTTCTTTCGCTGTGCCCTTATTTAATGGTAATGATCCATTTAAAATAAATTTAGTGGAGGTTTTAAGTTGTATACTTTTCTTAGTTGAGAATGAACCTAGTCTTATCTTTTGACCTTGCAAATCTATCATCGATGCGACAGGTCTTTTTGCTTTGATAGCTTCTTCCTTAAGAATACCAAGAATTTTTTTTGCATCCTCTATTGTAGAGTGTGATAAATTAATTCTAAATACATCAGTGCCTCCCATAATCATTTTATTTATTGTTGAAGGTTTACATGATGCTGGGCCAATTGTGGCAATTATTTTTGTTCTTTTTTTCATTTATTCATTAGACCAAGTTTTATAAGTATTGGCATATCTTTACCTTCTATATACTTGAGCAAAGCGCCACCACCTGTTGACAAAAAAGAGAATGATTCATTTAAACCAAGCCTTTCGATAATTGGGACTGTGTCTCCTCCACCAATTGCAGAGAAACATTCTGTATTAGCTATTATTTTAGCAATTTCAGAAGTCCCTTTATCATATGGGTTTTGTTCAACATAACCTAATGGTCCATTCCAAAAGATTGTTTTAGAATTTCTGAGGATATGCTTATATCTCTCAATAGAATTAATACCAATATCCAAAATTTTATCATTAGATTTTACCATAGAAATGTCTTTAGTTTGAGGATTTTCTAAATCTCCACATTCTGCACAAACGATATCAAGAGGGAAAATAATTTTTTTTGAATTTTCGGAATTTAGGATTTTTTTTGATTCCTCTATAAATAATTCTTCAGACAAAGAGTTGCCTATGTTATGGCCTTGAGATTTTAGGAAAGTATTTAGGATGCCACCCCCAACAATAACATGATCAGATTTATCAAGAAAAGTATTAAGTAAGCTGAGTTTTGTGGATATTTTTGCGCCAGATACGATTGTGCACAACGGTCTATCATAATCCTTAAGTAATTTTTTTGCGTTTGTAATCTCAGATCTTAAAAGTGGACCAGCGGAATAATCAATATAATTTGATACTCCATAAGTACTAGATTCTTTCCTATGTGCTACTCCAAAAGCATCAAAGACGAAGACACTTCCTAATTCAGATATTTTCTTTGATAATTTCTCATCATTAGATTTTTCACCAATATTAAAGCGTGTGTTTTCACAAAGAATAATATTATATGAGTCACTATTTAGACTAGTCAGCCATTCTTTTTCAAATCTTATATTTTCATCAAGATTTTCTGATAAATACTCATATACAGGTCTAAGACTCAGGTTTTGATCTGATTCCCCTTCGTTTGGTCTGCCTAAATGAGATAAAATTATGATCTTATTATTTTGTATTCGAAGTGATTTTATGGTGCTCAATGATTTTCTTAATCTAAAATCATTCATTATTACTCCGTCCTCGATTGGTACATTTAAATCTAGACGCAATATTACTGTTTTATTTTTTACTGATTTAAAATCTAATAAACTAGGCATTCTGATTTAAGATTCTAGAAACATCTAACATCCTATTAGAGAATCCCCACTCATTATCGTACCAGGAGCATATTTTAAAAAAATTGCCATTCATTTCACGTGTAAGACTCTCATCATAAACTGATGAAAATGATGTATGATTAAAATCAGCTGATACAAGAGGATCAGATGTATATCCTAAAATACCTTGAAGATTAGTTTGGGATGCTTCTAACAAGGTTTGGTTAATCTCTTTTATCGATGTTTTTTTAGAAGTGTAAAAACATAAATCAACTATAGAAACGTTTATTGTTGGGACACGAATTGCAAATCCATCTAATTTCCCCTCCAAATCAGGCAGAACTAACCCGACTGCTGACGCCGCACCAGTTTTAGTTGGTATCATTGATTGAGTAGCCGACCTTGCTCTTCTCAAATCGGAATGATAAACATCCGTTAAAACCTGATCATTGGTGAATGAGTGTATCGTAGTCATTAGTCCTGTCTGAATTTCAAATCTTTTATGAATATTATATATCAAAGTAGCTAAACAATTTGTTGTGCAGGATGCGTTTGATATAACACTATGATTATTATTTAGTATTTCGTGGTTAACTCCAAAGACAACTGTGGCATCAACCTCTTTTGCGGGTGCTGAAATAATAACTTTTTTAGCTCCAGCAGATATATGAGATGATGATAATGATTTCGATGCAAAAAAACCAGTGCATTCGTGAACTATATCTATTGATAGTTTTTTCCAGGGTAATTTTGATGGATCTCTCTCACTAAAGACTGCTATCTCATCTGTATCATTAATAATAATTTTATCTTTTTCAGATTTGACACTGAATTCGAATTTTCCATGAGCAGTATCGTATTGTAATAAATGAGCGTTAGTCTCACTATCACCTAGGTCGTTTATCGCTACAATTTTTATATCAGAATACTCTTTGTTTTCATATTTTGCTCGGAGAATATTTCTTCCAATTCTACCAAATCCATTAATAGCTACATTTATTGTCATTTTTTTGTCCTGTTTTTGTTAATTAGTTTTGTCATTCTAGATGCTATAGTTTTTGTATTAAAACCAAAATAATTCATTACATCTTTTCCTGGTGCTGATAAACCAAAGGTGCTCATAATTAATTTATCACCATCTTTGCCAATAAACTTATCCCAGCAATCTCCAACGCCTGACTCCACCGCAAGAATATTCCTTATATCCGGTAGAATTTTATGACGATATGATTTAGGTTGAGACATAAATCTTTCAATACATGGCATTGATACGACTCTAGTATATATTTTGTTTTTCTCCAATTTTTTAGCTGCTTCAACGCATAAGTGTAATTCCGAACCAGTTGATATTATTATGCCGTTGAACTTGATTTTAGGTTCATAAATTATATAACCTCCTCTAGTTATGTCTTTTTGTTGTTGTCGAGTTCTACTGAGTTGTGGCAAAGATTGTCTAGATAGAACTATTGATGAAGGCCCGTCCTTCTTTTCTAACATCATTTTCCATGAAACTGCTGTTTCAATGAGATCTGCTGGTCTCCATAAAGACATTTTAGGCACCAGTCTAAGCGAATTCATTTGTTCGATAGCCTGATGGGTAGGCCCATCCTCACCCAACCCAATTGAATCATGGGTAAATATATAAATAACAGGTTGATGCATTATTGACGACATCCTTATTGCGTTTTTTGCATACTCTGAAAAGATTAAGAATGTACTCGCATATGGTCTAAAACCACCATATAAAGAAATACCGTTACTTATAGCAGACATACCAAATTCTCTTACACCGTAATGTAAGTATTTACCACTATATGACTTAGCGTTGAACGGTAGCGACTTTGACCAGTAAGCAAGATTAGAATCTTTTAAATCTGCAGACCCACCTATTAATTCAGGAACATAATCACCAATCTTTTCTAGTATCATTTGAGAACACTTTCTTGTTGCTATCGGTTTATTACTATCTAATTTAAAATTCATTAGAACTTTTGATACAGAATTTTTTATGCGTGATTTTTTTCTTCTTTGTAATTCAAGAAAATCCTTTGGGTATTTCTTTTTATAAAGACTCAAAGACTTATTCCAATCATTTTCAAGATTACTGCCTTTTAACTTACAATCCCAATCATTATAAATCTTCTTTGGAATTTCAAAAGGAGCATAGTTCCAATTAAGTTCTTTTCTCGCTAATAATAGCTCATCATCGCCCAGAGGGGCGCCATGAGCTGAAGCAGTTCCCTGTTTATTTGGTGACCCAAATCCTATTTTAGTTTTCATGCATATGAGCGTAGGTTTATTTTTTTCTTTTAACGCTACTTTGATGGATTTATCAATCTTAGAGATGTTATGCCCATCAACATTATTAACTACGTTCCAACCATATGATTGAAATCTTTTTTGTACATTTTCAGTAAATGCTAATGCGGTATCTCCATCGATAGAAATATTATTCATATCATAAAAAACTATCAATTTATTAAGAGAGAGTGTTCCAGCTAACGAACACACCTCATGAGAAATACCTTCCATGAGACAGCCATCTCCTACGAAGACATATGTATAATGATCGATAATGTTAAACCCGGGTTTATTGAATTCACTAGCTAAAGATTTCTCTGCGATAGCCATTCCTACTCCGTTTGCTAAACCTTGTCCTAATGGTCCAGTTGTTGTTTCAACTCCAGGAGTTATGTCGCACTCAGGATGTCCTGGAGTTATTGAGTGCAACTGTCGAAAGTTTTTAATATCACTCATAGACACTTTATAACCTGTTAAATGTAACAATGAATATAAGAGCATAGAACCGTGGCCGTTTGAGAGAATAAATCGATCGCGATTCATCCAGTTAGGATTCCGAGGGTTATGTTTAAGATATTTTCTCCACAAGACATTCGCTATATCTGCCATACCCATCGGTGCACCAGGATGGCCGGATTTAGCTTTTTGAACCGCATCCGCGCTCAAGAATCTAACTGCGTTTGAGATTGCATTTGAAATCATATAACTATTCTTTTCTCCATTTGATTGAACAGCCTATACTTGGTGTTTGTTCCTTCGGCCCAGAGCCTGTTCTTGAAATCTGAAACATTGCTCTAAATAAGTCGCTTTGATTAGGATTATTATTTTTTTTTGATCCCCTGTCATCAAATCTGCCTCTGTACTGAAGCTCTTGTGAGGAATTGTAACCATAAAAATCTGGGGTACATACTGCTCCATATTTTTTTGTAACATCTTGTGATTCATCTATCAAATATGGGAATCCAAAACCATATTTTTTACTTATGGCAATCATATTATCAAAAGAATCATCAGGATAAGATATAAAATCATTTGGATTTATTGCAACTACCCCAATGCCTTTGGTTTGAAGAACATCAGTTTCCACGACTAGTTTATCTAAAATTGCTAAAACATAAGGACAGTGATTGCATATGAACATTATCAACACACCTTTGCTGCCAAAACATTCATCCAGAGACCACTCTCTACCATCGACTCCTTTAAGTTTGAAATCGTGCGGTTTTTGACCAAATTCACAAGCAGGTGTTGATAACTCTACCATTTTGAATAATTGAATAACCCTCTTTAGTCTATTATTATATAATTATCAATAATTTGTTGTTTTAATATTGAATATGATGATGTTATAATACATCACTTTTTACTTATAGTACCACATGACCAGCACAAGTTTACCAAAGAATAAACAGAAAAAAATAGAAGAGCTTATTGAAAAAGGGAGAAAGCAATCCTATCTCACGGTTTCAGACATAAGTGATCTAATTCCAAATAGCCAGTTTGATCAAGATCAAATCGACCAGATCACTAAAATTATAACGGACCTCAAAATAAAGGTAGTTGACTCCTCAAAAGAAGCTGTGAGTGAACCAATTCTCAATGATGATGAAATAAGTGACGATGAAGATAGTGATATTACAGTTGATGAAGCTGTTGAGGTATTGTCAAATCTAGATGATGAATTTGGCAGGACTTCTGATCCGGTTCGTATGTATATGAGAGAGATGGGTACAGTAGAACTCCTCAATCGAGCAGGAGAAATTGTAATAGCAAAAAAAATTGAAGAGGGACAAAGACTTGTTTACGAGGCAATACAAATGTTTCCAGAATCAGTGTCGTTCTTTACAGAGGTTTTCGAAAATATTGAAAATGAGGATGAGATTGACTCATTAATTTCGGATTATATTTTAGACATAAAAAAAGAGAGCGATGATGAATTTAAAACAGAACAAATACCTCCAAATGACAAATTACTCAACAGCAATGCGAAAGAGGATGAGGTTGCTGAGGGTAGCGAAGAGGAAAATAATGATGTAGATAATGATGAAGATGAAGATGTCATAGATACTACAATCGATAAAGAGCTAGTAATATCATCAGTCAACGAAATTAATGGATTATACCTTGAGTATGTTACTTATAAAAATAAAGGCGTCAAAAAATACAAAAAAGTTTTTGATGAAATTAAATTAAAAATGTCTAACTTTAAATTCACTAGTTTATTTAAAGAAAAGCTTACACAAAAAATTGAGAGATTTACTTTAGCTATCGCCAAATGCGAGAGAGAAGTGCTGAAAATATGCACCCATGATCTCAAAGCGACACGAAAGGTAATTATTGAATACTTAAAAGATGGTACTTCTGATCTATCATTCACAAATGAATTCGTGAAAAAATCTAAACTTGATAAAAAGGAACTGGATGCAGTCAAGACATCACTTTTGAAATATGAGAAAAAATTAAAAGCTATTGAAAACAATCAAGATATTACGATTCAGGAAATTAAAAAAATTAATAAAGACAGAATCATTGGTGAACTAAAAGAAAGAAACGCAAAGAAAGAAATGGTTGAGGCTAATTTAAGATTAGTTATTTCTATTGCAAAGAAATATACCAATAGAGGATTACAATTCCTAGATTTGATTCAAGAGGGTAATATTGGGCTAATGAAAGCTGTTGATAAGTTTGAATACAGGAGAGGGTACAAATTCTCAACATATGCTACATGGTGGATTAGACAAGCGATTACAAGGTCCATTGCGGATCAAGCAAGAACTATTCGTATCCCGGTCCATATGATAGAAACTATCAATAAGCTCAATCGCATCCAGCGTAAACTTCTTCAAGAAAATGGTAAAGAAGCTACACCAGAAGAATTAGCGGTTCATATGGATATGCCTGAAGATAAAGTTAGAAGAGTTTTAAAGATTGCTAAGGAGCCTATATCTATGGAGTCCCCAGTAGGAGATGATGAAGACTCACACTTAGGAGATTTTATAGAAGATGAAAATGCTGAAAAACCTCTTGATGAAACAATTAATAGTGGTTTGTCAGAGTCAACCAGAGAAATCTTATCAAGCTTAACACCTCGTGAGGCGAAAGTTTTAAGAATGAGATTTGGCATAGATATGAATACAGATCACACTCTAGAGGAAGTTGGTAAACAATTTGATGTAACTAGAGAACGTATTAGGCAGATAGAGGCAAAAGCACTAAGAAAGCTACGACATCCATCAAGAGCACACAACCTTAAGAGTTTTCTGGATAATGATTAAAACTGCAATATTTGCTGCTGGATGTTTTTGGGGAATTGAGGAAAAGTTTTTATCGGTTGATGGCGTACATGAAACTGAGGTTGGTTACATTGGAGGTGAAACGTCTAACCCATCTTATTCAGAAGTTTGTGGTGGTGATACATTTCATGCAGAAGCTGTAAGAGTCCACTATGATGATGAACAGATAACATATGACTGTCTTCTCGATGTTTTTTTTGAAATTCATGATCCCACGCAACTAAATAGACAAGGTCCTGATTTTGGAACCCAATATAGATCATCAATTTTTTGTAAAGATGATTTTCAAGCAATGGCTGCAGAAAATAAAATTAATGATCTTAATCGAGAAAAGTACGACAACAAAATTGTAACGTTAATTGAACTCAGAGATGATTTTTGGTTAGCTGAAGAATACCATCAGAAATATATTAGAAAGAAAAAAAATCTAGTTTTTTAAGATGAGCGGGGCCTGTAGCTCAGTTGGTTAGAGCAGTGGACTCATAATCCATTGGTCGGAGGTTCGAGTCCTCCCGGGCCCACTCAAAAATTGTATATTGAAAATATTAATAATTATATTATAATATGCTTATACTCCTTCGTAGTTAGTATAAACCAGTTAAATGCTGGTTTATACTTTTAAAACTGTACCAACTTTTATTTCAAATGAAGAAACTGATTCTTCGCTATTGATACCAAAAAGGACTGATATAGCTCTTATAGTATTTCCATGTGAGACCACTAGTATATTTCCTTTTTCTGGGAGACCATCTATAAAAGGTTTCACTCTTATGCTTACATCTTTCAGACTCTCTCCATTTGGAGGACTAGTATTCCAGCCTCTTCTTGCTGCTCGATAATTTTCTTCTCCCTCTATAACCTTTACTTCTTCTTTATTTTTAGCCGACCAATCTCCATAGCTTCTCTCTTTTAGCCTATCATCGACAATAATATCATCCTCATTAGCAAGAATCTTAGCTGTGGAAAAAGCTCTTTGTAGAGGAGATGAATAAATGTGTGAGAAATTGATACCCTCCAGATCATTCTTTAATTGCTGCGCTTTTTTTATTCCATGTTCAGTCAAAGCAGGGTCATGCCAGCCCGTAAATAATTTTTTTTCATTATATTCGGATTGTGCATGCCTTACGAACCAGATGGATCGACTCATTTATCCTTATCTCCAGACGTTTTATTATCATCAATACTATCATATAAAACGTCATCGGACATTTTAGAATTTGTTGAGATAAATTTAGAAAAAAATATACCAAGCTCGTACAATAGCCAAATAGGTATTGCTAGAAGTGTTTGAGAAATAACATCTGGTGGAGTAAGCAACATACCTACAACAAATGCACCAACTATCACGTATGGCCTCTTCGCAGATAGGCTCTTCGGTGTGCTTACATTAGTGATAACTAGGATTATAGTTACAATCGGCACTTCAAATGCTAAACCGAATGCAAAAAATAAAGTGATAACAAAATCAAGATATCTACCTATATCAGTCATCACCGAAATTCCTTCGGGAGCTATACTAATGAAAAATCCAAAAAGTAAAGGAAATACCACAAAATATGCAAAGGCAGCACCAAGGTAAAACAATAGGCTACTTGAAATCAATATAGGCAACACTAGCTTCTTTTCCTTTTCATAGAGTCCTGGCGCAGTAAACATCCATAGATGGTAGAGAAGATAAGGTATTGAAATAAAAATAGACATAATTAACACAAGTTTGAAAGGTATGAAAAATGGTGATGCCACATCAATCGCAATCATATTACTTCCTGATGGTAGCTGGTTTAAAAGTGGTTCAGCTAATTGATTATAAATAGAGTCAGCAAATGGAAATAATATTAAAAAAATAATTAATACAAAGATTAAAGATTTTGAGAATCTTGACCTAAGTTCTTTTAGATGAGGGATAAGGGAATTTAATGAGCTATCAGCATTATTTTGATCCGTCATTCTTATCCTCCTTTTGCGCTTTTGATATTTCTCTTTCTAGATCTTTGATTTGGTTTTTTTGATCCTCCAAAATATTATTTATATCATCAGACGTGGTATTGGTTTCGTTTTGAATTGAATCTTTAAGCTCAAAAAAATATCTTTGTATCTTACCAAACCACCGACCTAAATACTCGGCAACAACAGGTAACTTATCGGGCCCTACAACAAATAGGAGGAGGATGAATATTAAAAATAATTCCCAAAAGCCAATATCAAACATCGACTAACTATCTTCTTTGGTAGACTCTTTTTTAGATACAGTTGAGTCCGCGCTACTTTCTCGTGATGATTTCTTGAAACTCTTGATTGCTGAACCTAAGTCTGATCCAACATTTCTTAGCTTTTTTGTACCGAACAATACTACCACTATTATCAGTATTAGAAGTATTGACCAAGGTGATATTCCGCTTAACATATGTATACCTCATTTATTTCTAGATTTTTTCTCTTCTAAACCGGATACTCCAAATCTCTTATTAAGTTCTTCTAGGATATCACTCACTTGTATATCATTCAAAGTTAATGATACTAAATTATGAAACCATAGATCCGCAGCCTCGTGAATTATATGATTTTTATTCTTTGTATTCACGGCCTCTATATACTCACTTGCTTCTTCTATTATTTTTGAATTTATTTCTGAATCACCTTTTTGAAACAAAAGCGATACATAAGAATTCTCTGGCATTTCTTGTTTTCGAGAGTTGAGAATATTTTGTAATTCCTTAAGGATTTTGTAGTCTTTATCTGTCATAACCTCAATGTAACATACTAGAGTTAAACTCTAACTGCAACTCCCTCATTTTTGAGATATTGTTTTACTTCTTTAATAGAATATTCACTAAAGTGAAAAATACTAGCTGCTAGAACCGCATCAGATTTACCTTCAGTTATTGCTTCTTTCAGATGTTCTAGTGTTCCTGCGCCACCTGATGCAATTAGAGGTATACCAATCCTTTTAGATATTGCTTGAAGAAATTCGATATCAAAACCCTCTTTGGTACCATCTCTATCCATGCTTGTGAGAAGAATTTCGCCTGCACCTCTATCCTCTAGTTCCTGGCACCAATCTAACGCACTAAGATTTGTCATATTTCTCCCTCCATGCGTATAAACAATCCATTCTCCATTTGATTCTTTTTTAGCATCGACTGCAGCTACTATGCACTGAGAGCCTGTTTTATTTGTTACTTCATCAATGATATTTGGATTTGAAACTGCGGCGCTATTAATTGCTACTTTATCTGCACCCGCTTTTAAAAGCATGATGACGTCACTGAAATTTGAAACACCTCCGCCAACAGTTAGAGGAATAAATACTTCAGCAGCTACGTTTTCTACAGTTTTAAGTATTGTTTTTCTATTCTCGTGGGTAGCTGTAATATCAAGAAAAGCTATTTCGTCAGCACCTTCGTGATCATATCTTTTAGCAACTTCTACAGGATCACCAGCATCCTGGATGTTAACAAACTTAGTGCCTTTCACAACTCGTCCATTGTCAATATCCAGACATGGTATTATCCTTTTCGCTAATGTCATAACTTGCTCTCTATGTTTAGTAAGTCCTCTATTTTGATACGATTTTCATAAATGGCTTTGCCAATGATCACGCCAGATATGCCTTTATCTCTACTAGAAATTAAATTATTAATATCATCAATCGTAGTTACACCTCCTGAGGCTATGATTGGTATGTTTGTCTTACTACACACATTATCTATCAAATCAAAATTTACTCCATTTAACATTCCATCTTTAGAGATATCTGTTAATACAATCTCACGTATATTTTTATTTTCTATGTAATTAATGAAGTTGTCGATATTCAAATTAGAAGTTTGATTCCATCCTTGGATAGCTATGTTGTTATCTTTAACAGCCATATCAATAATCACATCATCTTTTATCGAAGAATCAACTTTATCTAAAAAAGTATGATCAGAAAGAGCTTTAGTTCCTATAATAACTTTGTCAATTCCTATATCTAAATATTTATGAATATCATCAATCGACCTAATGCCTCCTCCCATTTGAATATAAATTTTTGGTAGAATCTCTCTAATCTTTCGTATGGTCTCAAAGTTTGATAAATTTCCGTTTTTTGCTCCATCTAAATCAACTATATGTAAATTCTTTATTCCCAGATCAGCCCATTTGAGAGCAAGTTCGCAAGGATTGAAGTCATAATTCTTTACTTGTTTATAATCACCCATAGATAGTCTTACACATTTTCCATCTTTTAGATCAATAGCTGGAAGTATCTTCATCATCTTTCCCAACTAATAAAGTTTTTTAAAATCTTAAGACCATCAGACGAGCTTTTCTCTGGATGAAATTGCAAGGCAACGATATTGTCACGAAATATTCCCGATGTGAAATCATATCCGTAGTTAGTTGTAGTAAGAATCTGTGAGGTATCAAGAATATCTACAAAGTAACTATGTACAAAATAAAAAAAAGATTCATTATTGATACCAGATAAAATAGGGTGGTTATTTTTAATAACAACATTATTCCATCCCATATGTGGCAAAGTTAGATTTCTATTTTGGAAATCACCAAGGTATCTTGTTCTACCAGAAAAAATATCAAGACATTTTTCGCCATCACCCTCGTCACTCTCAGTCATTAAAACTTGTAATCCCATACAAATACCTAAAAAAAATTTCTTATTAATAACCTCTTTTAACTCTTGGATCTCAAAAGTATTGCGAATGTTTTTCATACATGACTTTGCAGCACCTTGTCCTGGAAATACTATATGTGATGATTTTTTAATATCTCTTATTGAATTAGTAATGCTAATCTTATCTTTTCTGTCTGAAACTTTTTCAAGCGCTTTAGCAACACTATGTATGTTGCCCATACCATAATCAATAACGCTCACTGTAGTCATTAAATTTTTTCTTTTGTAGAGGGTATCTGTTTTGAATTTCTTGAATCAATACTCACAGCATTTCGTAATGCCTTTGCAAACGCTTTAAAAATAGTTTCAGCAATGTGATGAGAATTTCCACCCCTAATATTATCTATATGGAGAGTAGCTTTAGCATGATTAACAAACCCTTGAAAAAATTCTTGAATAAGATCTATATCAAACTCACCAACTCTAGACCTAGGATAAGAAGCATTGTATGTTAAACCTGGTCTACCTGAAAAATCTAGAACAACTCTCGATAATGACTCATCTAGAGGAACATAAGATGATCCAAATCTATAAATCCCCAGTTTATCACCAAGTGCTTTATCTATGGCTTGTCCCAGGACAATTCCTATATCCTCTACGGTGTGGTGTGCATCAATGTGAAGATCACCTTTAGCATTAACAGTTATATCGAGCATCCCATGCCTTGCAACCTGTTCAAGCATATGTTCAAGGAACGGCAGACCAGCATCTATACTGGATTTTCCTTGTCCATCAAGGTTTATGTTAACAATGATTTGTGTTTCTTTAGTCACTCGTTTTATTTCAGCAGTACGATTTTTCATAAGCTATTTGTAACATATTAATTGGACATAAGCCATTTTTTTACTTTCATAACAAGAGATGAGATATTATCTCTATAGTAATGATCTGCGTCAGAGATAACAATATTACCTAAGTTTTCTATACCGAGACTAGATATGTATTCAGAAAATAATTTCACTGAATTATGATCTTCATCAGCTGAAATATTCAGTATCTTTCCATCAAATAGAGTGTAGTCATAAAACGGAAGTGGGGTTTGGTTCTTATCGATAGCACCAGCACTTATCAAGATTAATTTATCAAACTCAGTTTTATTTTTTTTCAGATAAGAAGATATCATATGAGCACCACAGCTATGTGCAATTACTATAATTTCAGAAGACCTGCTCTTTATAAATTCAATAGTCTTTTCAATTCTACTATCAGAATAATTAAATAAATTTGTGTATTCAGCATAAGTTCTTCCTTTATCCATAACAGGAAGTTGAAGAGAATAAATATTATATTCATTACTAAGCTCCTCAATCAGAGGATTCATAACTCTTGGTTCATTAGGATATAAGCCTCTACCATGAAGAAGAAGCACTGATTGACTAGACTCATTGTTTTCAAGAAATAATAATTTAAAATCTTCACCGTAATTATGACTTAAAGTTATAAATTCAGCATCAAAGGATGTTGATTCCATTTGGTAATTAAGATTTTTCTCCCTATCATAATTAGGAATAATTTTTGAAGGATTGAACGAACAGCTACTAAAAAATATTAAAATAACATAAAATTTAAATAGCAAATTGTTCATCTTTATTATAAATTTCTAAAATTTTATTTGATATTCCCTCTTCAAGGAGAGAATGTCCTGCATCTCTTATCTCATGAATGATCGAAGATTTATAAGCCTGATGCAAATCATAGGCTTGATCAAAAGGACAAACAATATCATATCTCCCATGAACTATATGACAAGGGATATTTTTTAGAGAATTAATATTTTTTATTATCTGATTATCCTCAATAAAGCAATCATGATAAAAAAAATGTGTTTCAATTTTTGCGAGTGATACTGAACACTCATCAAATGCATCAACTACGGCACTTGAAGGTTTTAGAGTAGACGATCTTCCTTCCCATATAGACCATTGTTTACAAAATTTCAAAGATAGTTTTTCATCGCCAAAATGAATCTTATTATAAAATGTATTCAAGATATCGTCCTGTTCTTCAACATTAAGATCTGAGATAAATTCTCTCCAATATTCTGGATAGATTGAATCTGCTCCACGTTGATAAAACCAATTAATATCTTTCTTACGGCACAAGAAGATACCTCTTAAAACGAGACTGTGGACTAATTCAGGAAATCTTTCTGAAAACAATAACGCTAGAGTTGATCCCCATGATCCACCATAGATATTGATTTTATCGATATGTAGCTTAGTTAGTATGAGGTTAATGTCCATGATTAGATCTTCAGTTGTATTATTTTCACATGATCCGTAAGGCGTAGAAAGACCACACCCGCGCTGATCATAGATAATTATTTTATAAATCGATGGATTAAAATATCTGCGGTATAGAGGAGAGGAACCTGCGCCTGGCCCTCCATGAAGAAAGAGGACAGGTATTCCATTTGGATTTCCTGATAGTTCAACATAAATTTTATGTATGTTGTCAACCTCTAAAGTGAAATTTTCATATGGTTTAATTTCAGGGAATAACTTCATCTAGCCTCTCCTACTGCTATAATATCAGAGTTTTTTATATGGATAATCATCTTTACTAGGTCTTGTTTGAAAAAAACGAAGACTCCACATATATTCATTTTTTTCTATAGATATCAATTTCTCAAATGAAGAATTTATTAATCGGGCATCATCTGCTGCTGAATTTGAAGGGAAATTAGTTAATGGCTCATCAATATATGTAATATATTTTCTTGTTTTTGAATCAAATAGATTTAGTACAGGAACTACAGAGCAATTTGTAATTTCGACAATTTTTCTTATTGCTACAAGAGTTGATTTCTTCTGATTAAAGAAGTCTGCGAACTCTGAGTTTTCACTACCTAAATCCTCATCACCTACATAAAAAAATATATTAGGTTTTTTGAGCGCATGAAGAACATTCTTGAAGGGAAAATTATCTCTCGGAAATACAATGGCATTATCTGTTGATTTACTTCGCGATCTACCAATAAACCAATTTATCAGCTTATTTCTAAATGGTTTATACATGCTAATAATAGGGTATTTTGATAAAGATCTTCCAGCAAAGTCTAAAGAGACAGTATGGGCGGTTAATGCGATTACACCCTTGCCTTTAGCCAAAGCAGAATCAATGTTCTCTACACCATGAACTTCGATCATTTTTTGAACTGAGTTATTATTTTTCCACCACAAGACTGGAAAGTCAGCAAAAGTTCTTCCTAGATTAAGAAAGTAATTTTTTGTCATATTTTCAATTGATTGAACATCCATATTTGTAAAACACATTTTGATGTTTGTTCTTGCAATATCAACTCTCTTTTTATTAAAAAGGTATATACATGAACCTATTATTTTTCCAGCAATCATCCTTAGACGATGAGGGAGTATACTCAAGAGTAATGAAAATAAAATCCCAATCCATGTAATCCAATAATTTGGTAATAAATATTTTAAAACGAAACGTTCACGTTCTGTAAAATCATAATCAATAGGATTGTTGTGAGTTAAAAAAGGCTTATGTTTTTCCATTTGAGTTTTTCAATATTTCCAAAAATAAGGCGTAAGTATAATTAACAGAGTATAAATCTCAAGTCTGCCGAGAATCATAGTGAAACACAGTATGTATTTTGAGGTTGTAGAGAGTGTACTATAACCTCTCATAACATCACCAATTGCAGGGCCGAGATTATTTAAACACGAAGCAACAGATGAAAAAGAAGTCGTAAAATCATTTCCAAGCATCAAAAGAGTTAATGATAAAAACGTGTAAGATAAAATATAAAAAACTAAAAAATTATAAATATTCGAAGCCACGTCATCACTTATAGCTTGTTGATTAATTTTTATTGGTACCTCTGCGGTTGGATGTAATGTTCTTAAAAGCCCCTTTTTTAGTAGTTTTAAAATAAGTACAATCCTAATTATTTTTATTCCACCGCCTGTTGAACCAGCACATGCACCAAAGAAACTTACCAAAAGTAGAGAAATCACAATAAATGACGGCCAAGACTCATAAGATGTAGAAGTAAAACCTGATGTTGTAATGAATGATATCAATTGAAAAATTATGTGTCTGAATTCTATATCTTCGTCATTAGCAAAGTAAAAACTATAAATTAAAATTAGGAAGAAAATAATGATAGAAATATAAGTTTTAACTTCAGTATCTTTAAAGTAAACCAAAATGTTTCCAGTCTTAATCGCCATGAAATGTAAAATAAAATTTAATGCTGCTAAAAACATAAAAAACATACAAATAAATTCGATGAACTGGTTATTAAAATAACCTATACTGCTGTTGTGAGTTGAGAATCCTCCGATAGCTATAGTGGAAAAACTGTGCGCTATTGAATCAAAAATATTCATACCTGCTAGAAAGTATGATAATGCACATAGCAATGTTAGGCCCATATAAACTTTCCAGAGACTTTTTGCTGTTTCCGCGATCCGCGGCGAAATCTTATTATCCTTTATAGGCCCAGTAGATTCGACTTTGTATAATTGCATACCACCAACACCAAGCATAGGTAGTATAGCTAATGCTAGGATTACAATCCCCATGCCGCCAAGCCATTGGAGCATTTGTCTATAGATCAATATGGATGGAGAGAGTATTTCTAAATCCGTTATAATAGTCGCGCCAGTTGTTGTCCATCCAGAGACAGATTCAAACAATGCATCAGCAAAACTTAGAGATAAATCTTTACCAAAAATAAAAGGCATGCTTCCAAAAATGCTAAGTACAACCCAGAACAAAACAACTATCAAAAATCCTTCTTTAGATTTGATGTCAGATGATTTTGCATTCATATTTGGAAAAAATAGAATTGATCCAATAATCGAAAAAACAAGAAACGATATGATGAAAGTTAATATGTTTCCATCAGAATAAATCACAGATGTAGCAATAGGAATGAAAAGTGTTACCGCGAACATCATCAACATAATACCGATAATTTTATTTATCATTGGATAGTTCATAAACTAAAAGAAACCAACGCTAACTTGAAACATCTTTTCTATTTTTGAAATTTCTTTTCTATCAAAAATAAATATTATTACATGATCATCGGATTCAATTTCTATATCGTGATTTGCTAGAATTACGTTTCCATTTCTTACAATGGCACCAACAACAATTGTTGGAGGAAGTTTCAATTGCGAAATATTTTTACCAACAATTTTTGAAGTTTGGTTATTTCCATGAGCAATGATCTCCATACACTCGCCTTCATAATTAGCTATTCGGTTAACACTAACTATATCACTTGTCCGTGCCGCTGCAAGCAATGAACCGAGAGTAACGTCTTCTGGAGATACCACAACATCAATTTCTTTTGAAACAAGATTTCTGTATGAAGACTTATTGACAATTGATATTGTTTTGGATGCACCCATTTCTTTAGCAAGTTTAGCAGATAGAATATTCATTTGATCGTCGCTGGTAACTGCACAGAAATAGTCTACATCCTCAATACTTTCATCACGTAGCATATTTTCATCAGCTATATCACTATTAAGAACGACTGTTGAGGATAAAGATTCAGATATCAACTTTGCGGTATTTTTATCTTTCTCAATTACTTTAAGACTATAAATAGATTCAAGACTAGTTGCCAATGCTGTCCCAATCCTTCCTCCACCAGCAATCATTACGTTATGAGGCTTATCTGTCATTTTTCTCAACTCACTCATAAATTTCATATTGTCTTCTGTGGCAATAAAAAGTACATCATCATCAGGCATAATAAATGTACTCTCATCGGGGATAATAACTTTTCTATCACGGTTAATCGCTACAACTTTTACATCTAAATTGGGAGAATGTTCTCTGAACTCAGAGAGCCTTTTACCAGCCAATGGTCCATTTGATAAAACAGTTGCTGCAATTACGTGAACTTTACCGGAAGCAAACTTAAATGCTTGGAATGCTCCAGGATGATCAATTATATTTTTCACATAATCAGTAACGAGAATACTAGGACTAATTACATCATTTATAGAAAATGAACTCTTATCAAAACCGTTTGTTTCATGGAGATACTCATTTGCTCGAATTCTAGCAATCCTTCGTGGGATATTAAAGACAGTTTTCGCTACATGGCAAGCAGCCATGTTCACTTCATCGCTTCCTGTTACCGCTATTACCATATCGCAGTTATCTGCATCCGCAAGCTTTTGAATAGACGGATATGAGGCTAGTCCATGAATAGTTTTGATGTCAATATTCTCTTGTAGTTTATTAAGAACATTTTTATCATAATCGACTAAGGTAATATCATTACCATCGTCAGAGAGGATCTTGGCAACGGATGCGCCAACTTGACCTCCACCGAAGACTAAAATTTTCTTCATATTATTTCATGGTCCAATATACGATTTTATTCTACACTAAATTGTAGAAGTGTATATCTTATTTTTTACTAATCTCCTTAAGGTTTCTAGATAACTGAGAATTTGAGTTGTATAAATCTCTTGTGTTGATAGGTTTTTTTCCAGGTAATTGAATCTTGCTAATATCAATTACTCCATCACCAGTTTTAATACAAAGGTTATCTCTCGAAAATTTAACAACATCACCAGAGCAAACATTACTATCGAGATACGAAACAGAAGCATCTAATATTTTTAATTCGCAACTCGCTATAATTGCGTGAGCTTTTGGCCATTCAACAAATGCCTTAATTTGTCTGAGTATAGTTTGCGACGATGATTCCCAGTTAATGACTGCTTCGTCTTTTTCAATCTTCTTGGCATAAGTTGCTTTCTTCTCATTTTGAGTGAGTAGATCAGATTCAGAATATGATCTAATAATATCTTCTATATTGTTTGCGGCGATGAAAGATAACTTATCTTGGAGTGTTATTGCATTATCATTGGGTTTTATGGAATATTCAAAACTTTTGATAATTTTTCCACGATCTAGTGAAGCATTAATGGCAAAAAAAGTTACACCTATTTTTTTATCTCCATTCAGCAGTGCTCTTTGGATTGGAGCACCACCACGCCAATGAGGTAGTAAAGAACAGTGAATATTTATAGAAGCATATTTTGGTATTTTCAATAAGTCGTTCTTAAGTATTTTCCCATAAGAAAAAAGTACGAAAAAATCTGGATTCTGACTTTCTATATCTTTAATGAAATTCTCATCACTCAGACATTCTGGAGTAAAAACTCTGAGTTTTTTCTTATTTGCGAATAACGTGATCGCGGTATCTTTTTTTTTATTCCTTCTCTGATAAGTTGTCTTTTGACTAACAACAGATGTAACATTTAATTTACTATTTAAAATAGTTTGTAAGACATTACAAGAATAGTAAGGACTGCCAAAATATATGATGTTAAAGTTTTTCACATTCTAGATAGAATACGGCACATTGCTTCTTGTTTCTAACTTACCTTCTTTGGTTAGTTTTTTAATTTTTTTTGCTATTCTTTCTCTTTTCATATTCGAAATATAATCAACAAAAAGTTTTCCATCGAGATGATCTATTTCATGTTGTATACAGACAGCATGCAGACCTTCTGCTTTTTGTTTATAAATTTCTCCCTGTAAATCCTGAGCTTCATATACTATCTTATTGAATCTATCAACTTTTTCATAGAAGCCGGGTACTGATAAGCACCCCTCCTCAAATTTTATAGGGTCCTGAGTATCTATTATCACAGGATTGATAAGAAAAAGCGGCTCATCTCTGTTTTCGCTAACATCTATAACTATGACCCTTTTGGCAACATTTACTTGAACAGCAGCTAGGCCAATACCTTTTGAGAAATACATCGTCTCTAGCATATCGTTAGCAAACTTGGTTAATTTGTCGTCAAAAACACTGACTTTACTGGCTTTTTGTCGCAGTCTGTTATCAGGAAAATGTAAAATTTCTAATTTAGCCAAAATAAAAATCTCAAAAAAATATTGAACTACCTATCATTTTAATAGTATAAATTAAAAAAATACATAACTAGTGTGATGTAGAATGAAAAATTTATTAATAGTTGAGTCTCCAACAAAGATAAAATCCATCGAAAAGTTTCTTGGAAAAGATTATAAAGTGCTAGCATCTGTAGGTCATGTTAGAGATTTAATGCCTAGTTCACGTAAAGGGATAAACGTCGAGGATAACTATGCTCCTGTTTGGAAAATAACCAAAGAAAAGAAGATTGTTATGGATGAAATAAAAAAAGCATCAAAAGAAGCTGAGACTGTCTACTTTGCGACTGACCCAGACAGAGAGGGCGAAGCAATCTCTAAACATATTTACGATATACTAGATAAAGCTAAACTACTAAATGGCAAAAATGTTCATCGCGTTACATTTAACGAAATAACGAAAACTGCTGTAACAGAAGCGCTCGAAAATCCTAGAGAAATTTCCAGCGACTTATGGCATGCATACCTCGCTCGAAGAACACTTGATTATCTTATGGGATATGATATTTCAGAATTTCTCTGGAAAAAAGTAAGCAGACTAGCAAGAGGAGGTAGGGTTCAAAGCCCAGCTCTTAGACTCATAGTAGAGCGTGAGAAAGAGATAGACAAATTTGTGCCTATTGAGTTTTGGATTTTGTCACTGAATGCATGCAAGAATGGCGAGTGTATTGATGCAGAACTCATATCTATTGATGGTGAGAAGGTCAAAAATAAAAATATCACAAATATTGAGAATGAAACCAGAGCATCTGAACTTAAAAAGG
>MDSZ01231951.1_pt1 | contig 34209 bp, 27 predicted proteins | sample 811201 | NCBI WGS metagenome assembly MDSZ01 (sample SAMN05326647, study PRJNA326480) | marine metagenome | isolation source: seawater | place: Indian Ocean: North | collected 2010
TACCGCTCGACTTGCATGTGTTAAGCCTGCCGCCAGCGTTCAATCTGAGCCATGATCAAACTCTTCAGTTTAAAGTTTTCGACCAGCGGAATATGCTGATCTAAATCTTGCTCAAGAATAAAACTGTTAACATTCACGTAAATGAATTATCGACGAGTTCTTACTTGAAAATATTGCTGTCTCCAGAACATCTCAGTAAGCACCCACACGAATTACTTAATGCTGAATTTTTAAAGAACTTGCTTTGAGAACCGGAAGGTTTCGATCAAAGCGGGCTGCGTATTTTACAGAAGCAGCATTTGGTGTCAAGCTTTATTTTAAATTTTTTATTTAAAATCAATCACTTAACAACCACTTCAGAGCCAGAGATTTAATCTCTCAATCCCGAAGCAGGCGGCGTATATTACGCTCATTCTGACCGAAGTCAACAACCTGTTTCAGAATTTTTTCGGAGCAGTTGATGGTGAAAACACCGAAAAACTGAACCATTCTGAAGTCTCTGGAGCGGTCAAACAGCCGAATATTACTGGGTAATTTCAGGCTTCCCGCTGAAGAGGAGGCGCATTATATAGACCGCGACAATCCCGTCAATCACTTTTTTAATATTTTTTCATGAGGGGTAAAAAACCGCTGAAAGCGCACCCGCGCAACGAAAAGAGCGAAAGTAAGGAAAGCATACAGACCCGGTTCCAGCCAGGATGAACGAATCTGCATTAAATAGTGCACCGCCGCTAAAACCCCGATGGCATACGCCAGCTGATGCAGGCGCTTCCAGCGCCTGCCCAGCTGGCGTTGCCAACCCCGGATAGAGGTAATCGCTAAAGGAATTAACATCAGCCATGCCAGCATACCCACCAGCAGGTATGGCCGCTTCACGGTTTCAGCCGCCAACTCCTGCCAACGCCACTCCAGCAGGAACATAAAGTAAGCCAGTAAATGAACCGTGACATAGAAGAAGGCAAACAAACCCAGCATGCGCCGGTGAGTCATCAACCAGCGCTGGCCCGCCAGCCTGGTTAATGGTGTTACTGCCAGCGTAATCAAAAGGAAGTTAAAGGCCCAACTACCGGTAAACCAGACAATAGCCTTGCCCGGCTCCGGACCCAGCAGATCCCACTCTCCCATCTGCACCCGCACTACCGCCTGCAGTATCCATATAAAGGGGAGCAGACTCAGTACGAATACCGCGATACGTCGCCAGTGGACGGCGTTCAGTTTCGCCATTAATAGTTCTTCCGCAGATCCATGCCTTTATAGAGAGACGCAACCTCTTCGCCATAGCCATTAAACATCTGCGTATCGATGCGATTGGCACTGAACAATCCGGAAGGCAGACGACGCTCGGAGGCCTGACTCCAGCGCGGATGATCCACCTGCGGATTCACGTTGGCATAAAAGCCATACTCATGGGGTGCCAGTTCATTCCAGGTGGTCTTCGGCATGGTTTCACGGAAACGGATCGCTACAATCGACTTGATACTTTTAAAGCCGTACTTCCACGGGACTACTAAGCGCAGCGGCGCACCGTTCTGATTAGGCAAAACTTCGCCGTACAATCCCACCGCCATAATAGTGAGTGGGTTCATGGCTTCATCCATGCGCAGCCCTTCGCGATAAGGCCAGTCGATCGTTGAGAAGCGGGACTTCTGCTCCGGCATTTGCGCCGGATCATTCAGCGTCACGAACTCCACATACTTAGCCGACGATAAGGGTTTGAAGCGCTTGATAAGATCCGATAACTGAAAGCCTACCCAGGGAATCACCATAGACCAGGCTTCGACACAGCGCAGACGATAAATGCGCTCCTGCAATTCCATCCCTTTCAGCAGATCTTCCAGGGCAAACTCGCCCTGCACTTCACATTCCCCCCCGACTTTCACCGTCCAGGGATCAGTCTTCAGAGAACCGGCATTAGCCGCAGGATCGGTTTTGTCGTAACCGAACTCATAGAAGTTGTTGTAGTTGGTAATGGCAGAGTAAGGCGCCGGTTTTTCGTCTTTGCCGAATGCACTGTCACTGGCCTGCAGAATATTCGTTGCCAGCCAGTCCGGACCTGCTGACGCGGGAGACGGCCGGGTCACCAGTGCATTTGCCGGAAGAGCAGTAGCCGCCAACGCCATTGCTCCGGCCTGCCTCATAAACTGGCGGCGTGCCTTATAAACGGAATGCGGAGTAATTTCAGAGCTGAGCGGATCACTCTGACGTCGTTTGCGGATGATCATAGCGGTTCCTCGCTGCGCATCTTGCTGCTTTTTATTGTACGGACTTAACCCAGACCTCTGACGAACAGGTTATCCGGCGAACCGGGCAACCTGCCCAGCGGGACCAAGAGACCAAGAGACCAAATGAAAAAGGCCGTTACCGATCAGTGTAATCAGTAACGGCCCGGTATAAACCTTATGACCTGAGCTGCCGGCAGAAATTCCGTACGGCAGCCTGTCTTTCTTTCGTCAGAGCGTCTTTCGTAAATGCTTCTTTCTTCTGCTCTGCTCTTTATTCAACTTATTCAACTCTTTTTGGCGCGCAGGCGAGTCCAGGCTTCATATAAAGGACCGGATACGGCATAGGCCATAAACACACCCAGCAGCACTTTTGCCGGATCGATGGATACCACTACAAAAACCATCACCACCGCCAGCAGAGCGACGAATGGCACTTTGCCACGCAGATCCAGACCCTTGAAGCTGTGATAGCGGACATTGGATACCATCAGAATGCCGCATACCGGAACGATCAGCGCCATCAGCCAGGCCATGTCGGCACCGGAGACGCCGGATTCACTGAACACCCAAACCGTACCGGCAACAATAGCCGCTGCGGATGGTGAAGCCAGACCGGTAAAGAAGTTTTTGTCAGCAACATCCAGCTGAGTATTGAAACGTGCCAGACGCAGAGCGGCACCAGCCACGTAAACAAACGCTGCCACCCAGCCGACTTTGCCCAGATCCTGCAATGCCCAGGTGAACGACACCAGTGCCGGCGCCACACCGAAGGACACCATATCCGCCAGACTGTCGTATTCCGCACCGAAGTCACTCTGGGTATTGGTCAGACGCGCCACCCGGCCATCCATACCATCCAGAATCATGGAGACGAAAATCGCAATCGCGGCGTTTTCAAAGTTACCGTTCATGCTGGCAACAATGGCGTAAAAACCGGAAAACAGTGCGCCGGTGGTAAACAGGTTCGGCAGCAGGTAAATACCCTTGCGCCCCGGCCATTTGGAGGAATCTTTAGCGCCGTGAGAAGCCGCGGCTCCGTCATGGGCAGCAGAATGACTTTGGGTGTCTGTGTTGTGCTCTTTGTTGTCCATAAGCGGTACAACCTTATTTTCTTCGTTCATCGTGTGTGAAGCTCTTCTCTGTAACCTGACCATTATGAGCCATCAGAGCTGCGCTGTCTTCCATAGCGCCTGCAACAATGGTTCTTCCAGTCTCTGAGTCTTAGAACACAAGCCAATAGCAAAAGGTTCCAGCTCAGGCTGAACATTTAATACCCGCACGCGGCTGGCCATCGGACTGTTCCTTAATACCAGCTCAGGTACAACACCAACCCCTACGCCCAGCGCCACCATGCTGACGATGGCCTCATTGCCGGATACCTGAGCATAAATATGCGGGCGGATATTACGCTCAGCGAACCATTGATTCACCCGGGTTCTGGCCAAACCGGATTCTGACAGCACCATAGGCACTTCTGACCAGTCAATTTCCGCCTGATTCAGCCCGGCAACATTCGCCGGTGTCCGTGGCACAATAAACAATAAAGGTGACGATGCCATGGCTTTAAAGGTAAGACCCGGCGGCAAATGTTCCGGGCGCGCAGCAATACCAACATCCGCATCACCGGATTCGGTACGCGGAATGGACTCCGCTGCATCACCGGTATGAATACGCAGATCAACCAGCGGGTACTTTTCGCGGAAGCGTGACAACAGATCCGGCAGGAAGCTGTATGTCGCGGTGACGGAACAGAACAGCGTCAGCTCACCACTGAGGTCACTGATTTCCGTGCCAACCGCACTGCGCAGCTGTTGCCAGCTTAATAATGTCTGCTCAGCATGCTGGCGGAACAGCTCGCCGGCCGGGGTCAGCTGCATCGGAGACGTATCGCGGTTAAACATCTGCGCGCCTGCTTCTTCCTCCATACGCGCCAGACGGCGGCTCAGTGTAGAAGCACTGGTATGTAACTGCTGCGCCGCTTTGCCCAGATGCTGCTGCGAACATAGCGTCAGAAAGACCTGCAAGTCTTTGTAATCCATAGTCTTTCCCCTTTGATTGCGAGGTCGTCTTGCCCCATACGCAAGAGCGTTGCATATTTTGCAATACAGTGACGCAAATATAGCATTTTACGCAACAGGTTTTATCCCCTACTATTCCGCCCCAAACATGCATCCCTTTAACTATTTGCAAGGAGACAGAGATGAGCAACTACTTCAATACTCTGAACCTGCGTCAACAGCTGGATCAGCTGGGTCGCTGCCGTTTTATGGACCGCGAAGAATTCGCGTCCGAAGCTGAATACCTGAAAGGTAAAAAAGTTGTGATCGTTGGTTGTGGTGCTCAGGGCCTGAACCAGGGTCTGAACATGCGCGATTCCGGTCTGGACGTTTCCTACACTCTGCGTGCTGAAGCGATTGCTGAAAAGCGTCAGTCCTGGAAAAACGCTACTGAAAACGGTTTCAACGTAGGCACCTACGAAGAACTGATCCCGACTGCTGATCTGGTTATGAACCTGACTCCGGACAAGCAGCACTCTTCTGTTGTTGGCGCAGTCATGCCACTGATGAAAGAAGGCGCCTGCCTGGGTTACTCCCACGGCTTCAACATCGTTGAAGAAGGCATGCAGATCCGTGACGACCTGACCGTTGTGATGGTTGCACCTAAGTGCCCGGGTTCTGAAGTACGTGAAGAATACAAGCGCGGTTTCGGTGTACCAACTCTGCTGGCTGTTCACCCGGAAAACGATCCAAAAGGTGAAGGCTGGGATATAGCCAAAGCTTGGGCTGCTGCAACCGGTGGTCACCGTGCAGGCTGTCTGGAATCTTCTTTCGTTGCTGAAGTTAAGTCCGACCTGATGGGCGAGCAGACCATTCTGTGCGGCATGCTGCAGACTGGTGCGATCCTCGGCTTCGAGAAAATGGTTGAAGACGGTATCGACGAAGGCTACGCAGCCAAACTGATTCAGTACGGCTGGGAAACCACCACTGAAGCACTGAAATACGGCGGCATCACCAACATGATGGACCGTCTGTCTAACCCGGCGAAAATCGTTGCGTTCGACATGGCTGAAGAACTGAAAGACCTGATGCGTCCTCTGTTCCGTAAGCACCAGGACGACATCATGACTGGTCACTTCTCTTCTACCATGATGGAAGACTGGGCTAACAACGATGCGAACCTGCTGAAATGGCGTGAAGAAACTGCAGAAACCGGCTTCGAAAAAGCACCGGCTTCTGACGTTGCTATCGACGAACAGGAATACTTCGACCACGGCATCCTGCTGGTTGCCATGATCAAAGCCGGTGTTGAGCTGGCGTTCGAAACCATGGTTGAGTCCGGTATCGTTGAAGAGTCTGCTTACTACGAGTCTCTGCACGAAACTCCGCTGATCGCCAACACCATCGCACGTCGTAAGCTGTATGAAATGAACGTGGTTATCTCTGACACTGCAGAATACGGTAACTACCTGTTCTCTCACGCTGCGGTTCCTCTGCTGCGCGAGAAATTCATGCCGCACATCGGTACTGACGTGATCGGTAAAGGTCTGAACGTTAAAACCAACTCTGTTGATAACAAACGTCTGATCGAAGTAAACGACGCTATCCGTAACCACCCTGTTGAATGGGTTGGTGCAGAACTGCGCGGTTACATGACCGACATGAAACGCATCGTAGAAGCTGCTCAATAAGACCAGTTAACGATGTAAGAAGAACCCGGCTTATGCCGGGTTTTTTTATGGCCGGAAAAAATCTGATCAAAAATGCAACAGCCTTGTGCTCATTTCTGATTTCATCCGGCTAACTAATTTTACAATTATCATTTATCATACGCGCCGAACATTTCCGTCCGCCTTATCCGGATTGCACAATACCATGGCACCGCAACGACTCAGGGACAGCCTGGAAGAACTCATTTGCAAGGAGGCAATCCACACACACTTACAGCCGATTGTCGATCTGAGACACAATCAGCCGGTAGGCTATGAAGCACTGACCCGGGGCAACCCTGGCCATATGCTGCAGCGCCCGGATCTTATGTTTCAGGCTGCCAACCAGTTTGAACGCATTCCCGACCTCGAAGCCCTGTGTATCCGTTATGCAATCGAGCACTTTGCCGGTCGCAGCACCGAAGGCCAGTTGTTTCTCAATATCTGCCCGCAGACGTTGCTGCACTTTTCCGGCACGCTGGATGTGATAACCAAACATCTGGAAGCAGTATCTCTGTCGCCACGCCATGTGGTGCTGGAAATTTCCGAACGCTTCCCGATCGAAAACGCCGACACCTTTATCCAGCTGATTAATGAACTGAAGCAGGTTGGCTACGGCATTGCCATCGACGATCTCGGCAGCGGCTACTCGGGTCTTAAGCTCTGGTCACAGATCCGCCCGGATTATGTAAAAATCGACCGGCATTTTATCGACCGCATCGATCAGGACCCGGTTAAACAGGCCTTTGTTACGTCAGTAGTTCACCTGTGCGAACAGCTGCAGTGTGAAATCATTGCCGAAGGTATTGAGCGCCTGGGCGAAATGAAACTGCTGCGCTCACTGGGCATTCATATCGGTCAGGGCTATCTGCTGGGCAAACCTGCACGGGAGCCTGCGTTTATCATTCCGGATAAAACCGCGCAAAAGAGCAGCCGCTACTGCGAAGGACTGGATGCCCCGGTGATTCAGCTGTGTCAGCCTGCGGTATGCACGGGTCCGGATGTTACCTTGGGGGAAGCCGAAGCACTCTTTGCCGATAATCCGCAGTTGATGTCAGTACCGGTTTTGCAGGATGATTTCCCATTGGGTGTACTGCACCGCCATCAGTTGCTGGAAGTTTTTGCCAATAACAATGGCCGCACGCTGAATGAATGCCGGCCGGTACATGAGCTGATGCAGAGGGACCCTGTTATTGTCGACGGCAGCATGACACTGGAAGCGGTCAGCCGCCTGATGACGGATGATGATACCTATTACCTGCATCAGCACCTGATCATTACCCGCGATGGCCACTATGCAGGGCTGGTAAAAACCAAAGATCTGCTGAAGCGCATTACCACCAACCAGATTCAGAAAGCGCGCTACGCCAACCCGCTCACCATGCTGCCGGGTAATGTGTTGATCGATGAGCATGTCGAAACATTAATCAGACAACAAAAGCCGTTTGATTTATTGTATGCGGATCTCAATCACTTCAAACCCTTCAATGATCATTATGGCTACCGTCAGGGCGATAACGTTATCCGTTGGATCGGTCAGCTTCTGCAGACACACAGCTCAGAGAAAAACTTTGTCGGTCATGTCGGCGGTGACGACTTTATTGTCGTCAGTCAGGAAGATGACAGCGGCCGTCTGTGTGAACAGATCTTAACGGCCTTCAGCAAGGGCATTGACGCCTTCCACGACAGTGAAGACTGGTACCGGGGCTATCTCAGCAGCACCGACCACAATGGTAATCTGCTCGAATTTCCGTTGCTGAGTCTGGTGATCGGTGTTGTCCCCTATTCTGTGATCAAAGAAGAAAATCCTCATACCCTGCCGCAGATGGCCGTTCAGGTCAGAAAGGAAGCGAAAAGAGAGGCTGAGAAAAATGGCGGCAATCACTGGCAGGTTCTGAGCATAAACCTCAGGCATTCAGATCTTCACTGACGCTGGCGGCCTTTTATCTGTGCGGATGATAAGGCGAAGCTACACTCCGTCACATAACAGAAAGAGACGTTACCAATCTGTCATAAAACCTTAACCCGGCCACCTTAGCTTTCCTGCTCTTTATTTCGGATTGCACCGTCATGTCGCCACAACTTCTGCAGGACAGTCTGGAAGAGCTCATCAGCAAGGAAGCAATACACACACATCTGCAACCCATCGTCGATTTGAGCCGCAATGAAGTTCTCGGCTTTGAAGCGCTGACCCGTGGCGACCCGACCCATATGCTGCAGCGGCCGGATCTCATGTTTCAGGCAGCCAATCAGTTTGACCTGGTGCCACAACTTGAATCACTCTGTATCCGCACAGCCGTTGCTCATTTCTCCCGCTTCTGCATCAGCGGCCGTCTGTTTCTCAATATCTGCCCGCAAACGCTTTTTCATTTTGCCGATACGCTGGATGAACTGACCAGTCACTTACAGGTTGTCGAGCTGACGCCCAGAGATGTTGTTCTGGAAATTTCCGAACGCTTTCCGATTGAACACGCTGACCGCTTTGTCGAGCTGATCAACCGCCTGAAAAAACTGGGATACGGTATCGCAATTGATGATCTGGGCAGCGGCTACTCCGGCCTCAAGCTGTGGTCTCAGATCCGTCCGGACTATGTAAAAATCGACCGGCATTTTATCGACCGCATTGATCAGGACCCGGTTAAGCAGGCCTTCGTAACCTCCGTTGTTCATCTGTGCGATCAACTGAAATGCGAAGTGATCGCCGAAGGGATTGAACGTCTCGGTGAAGTAAAACTGCTGCGCTCACTGGGCATCCATATCGGTCAGGGTTACCTGCTGGGCAAGCCCGCCAGTGAGCCCGGGTTTATCCCCCTCGATGCCAGCCGCAACGACTGCAGTATTCAGGGTCAGGGGCTGGATCTTCCCATCGGTTTTCTCGCGCAACAGACAGACACCATAGCCACAGAAACACTGCTTAAAGAAGCCGAGAGCCTGTTTAATGACCGCCCACAACTGATGTCGATTCCGGTATTGCATGACAACCGGCCAATCGGCCTGTTACATCAGCGCAAAGTGCTGGAGACCTTTGCCCAGCCATATGGCCGCGCATTATTTGAACGCAAAAAAGTTGACGAACTGATGCAGCGTAATCCGCTGATTGTCGATCGCAGCATGAGCATTGAGTCCGTCAGCCATCTGGTGACGGAAGATGAAGACCATTATTTACGCCAGCACCTGATAGTCACCGACGACGGCAATTACTGCGGCATGGTCAACACCAAAGAATTGCTGCGCCGTATTACCAACAGTCAGATTCAGAAAGCGCGCTACGCCAACCCGCTCACCATGCTGCCGGGTAACGTTCTGATTGATGAGCATATTGACGGCCTGCTGGTCAGACATAAGCCGTTCTGCCTGATGTACGCAGACCTTAATCACTTCAAGCCCTTTAACGACCATTACGGTTATCGTCAGGGCGATAACGTCATCCGCTGGCTCGGCCAGCTACTGCAATCCGTCTCTACCGACAGCGTATTTGTCGGTCACGTCGGAGGCGATGATTTTATTCTCGTCAGCGACGAATCCGAAGTTAGTGGACTGTGCGCGGAAGTACTGGCGCTGTTTGAATCCGGTATCGCCGCTTTCCACAAAGAAGAAGACTGGAAAGCAGGCTATATCCGTGGCACCGACCGCAATGGCCGGCCGTCAACGTTTCCGTTGCTGAGCCTTGCCATTGGTGTTGTACCGCACGAACTCATCATTGATGAAGATGCACAGACGCTGGCCAGACTGGCAGCCGATGCAAAAAAGGTAGCGAAGAAAAACGGAGGGAATCACTGGCAGGTACTGAACAGGTATTAAACCCGATTCAGTACCCCGATAAGCAGGAAGTCAGTACTGCAGCGTCAAAGGACGATTACAGACACTCGAGTTCCATAGTGGTTTCAAACTGGAAGTTCGACTGCACAGTATGACGTTCAGCGAAGAACAGATCGAAATCATAAGAGTGGTAAGGCTCGATACCCAGCTCTTCAGCCACAGAATCCAGATCCAGAGTCTTTTCAATCACTGAGTGAATACCACCGACTTCCATGGCTAACTTACCGTTAATAAACAGGTAAAGGTCGTCGTCACCACGGAAGGTAAAGGTATCACCCGGCGCATAGAAGAAGCGCAGATGTGTTTCCAGAGTGAAGTGGTAGTTATGGTAATTGTGTTCATTACCAAAACCTTCACCATCAATCGGGAAGAAAGAGTTATTCGTATACTTCCAGCGCGTATAACCGGCACCGGAACCTTCATTCACCATCGTCAGTGATTTATTGATGGCGATGTTTACGCCCTCAACGTTGCGATACCACTGATCAAAATATTCTTTGCCATTGGTGGTCAGGGTCGTGCCTTCTTCACCTGGCGCATACACAGGGCGGCGGTCCGGACCGATATCGGTGGCGACGATATTATGATCTTCGCCCATGATCGGGTTTTCAAAATCCGGATGGCTGGAACGGAAGTCGCGGATGACCACCGGGAAGGTACGATAAGCTTCGTCTTCCGCCACCACACAGGTACATTCCTGTTCAAACACAGGGGAAGTCCCGCTCTCCGTTGCCTGAGCAACAGCGGCTGTCAGCACTAACAATGATCCCACTGCCACTTTCAGATTTGACATGACAATCTCCTGCTATCAAATAACGCCGTTCTTAATTAACACCGCTATGTTAGACGAATTCCTGCTTACAGAATGCGACCTGCGTTTACAAAAATTAATATGCTTAAAAGAAAACTGTTAACCCGGTAGCAAATTCAATGTTATGGGTGGTTTTCTTCTTGCTCAGCAGTTCGGTCTCGAACATGTGATCACGGAAATCCATATTCCAGGTCAGCCAGTCCGACAGGATAATGCGGTAACCAGTGCCAAACACCATAGTAAATTGCTCATCACCGGCGAAGGACGTATTACCAACACCACCAACCAGATAAAAAGCAGAATTAAATGTTAATTTACTGGTAACAAAGGTTTCACCCGGGAACAGGTTATAACCCACCAGCAGATCGTAATAGCTGTATTTACGGTCACTGTCGGTCAGAATATCCACACCGGAACCGTTAATAGTTTCATAACTGGTGCGACCCGCTTTACTGCGGCCGTAGTTCGCCTGCAGGAAGAAATCTTCCGTGGCATGAAACGACGCTTTAACACCGTATAACGGATGGGTACCGAAATCTTCAATACTGATCATGCCCAGAAAAAAGCCAGCCTCGAACACTTCATTGTCGATTTTTGCTTCTTCGGTTTTACGCGCCTGAACATCCGGCTCAATAATTTTGATCGGATTAATAACGACAGAGCCATCATTGCTGTCTTCTTCGGCTGAAAATGCGACCGGAGCCAGTGCAATACCTGCACCCGCCACACTGATCAGAAGAAGCTGCTGAAACCAATTCGCCATACGTCGTTACCCACTGTGTCGTCATCTACAGAAAATGTCATGCGGCGATATTCGCCACGCAATACAAAGTTGAAGCCGATGTAATAATTCACACCGCCACCAACCGAATAAAAATCTCCGGTTACCTCGCCACGTCCGGGCAGGCGGGATTTACGGTTAAAATCCTGTGTGCCGTAGCCCAGCGACAGAAACGGCGAAAAATTCCAGCGGTCGGTCGGCTCGACTAACAGACTGGCCGATTTCATCTCACCTTCGCCGTTATAGGCAAAAAACTTTCCGTACTCGGCTTCCACACCAAAATACTTATTTAAGCGGTAGCCACCCATCACACTGATCTGATCGGAACCATCCTGCGAACCAACGGTGAAACCCACACGAAATTTAGAACGCAGAAAATCGCCCTGACGGGTTTCCGGCAGAGCCACAGGGGTCCCGGTATCTTCCAATGTACGGGCCAGGCTTTCACGGGTTACCCAACCGGTTTTGCCACGTTTGTCAGCGATCAGATACCAGGTCGTACGACGACTGACCACAGCAATATCTTCACCTTTTTCAACAACATAGATAACCGGGTAACCACGCCCCGGACCTGTGTGCAATTCCAGATACGGGTCAATTACGCGAACTTCCAGCGCACCAGCGATGTCTTCATCAGACACCACTGGCGCTTCACTCTCCGCCTGTGTAACAGCCGCCGATGTCGCCAGCAGCGTAAACGCCAGCATCAGATGTAATTTCATAGATCCACAATATTAAAAGTTGTGCGATGTTAAAAACTGAAGCGGCATTGTAAAAAATGCAGCATCAGACTGCGCGGCAGTGCTTCACTTTAAGAATGTTAACCGCATCACACTGTGCATTTTCGTGCACTCTGTCGTGTCTGTTTGTCAAAGTGCGTCACTTTTCTGAGCGTGGCGAATCTGATTTTTTTGAACGGGCACAAGTTTTTCAAGCGCATATCCAGAGATAATGGCCGCCTGCGACGCTCTGCCAGAGCAGCATCAGGATATTGGGCGAGGAGACGAATGTGCGCTTTGTATGGTTACTGTCAGTACTGGTTTCACTAAATGCCGTGGCGGCTGACGCCAATCTGGATTTTGGCCAGAAAAATTCCGCCCAGAAGGCGCGTGAAGCAATGAACGAAGTGCAGCGTCTGTCCGGTGATATTCAGACACTGAAAGGCCGGGTCATTGATCTGAACAAAGACCTGCGGGTGATGGAAGAAGCTTTGCTATTCCCCAGCAACACGCAGTTTTCTGTGTTTGTATCAGTGGAAGGCGGCGTATTCTTTACGCTGGAAAGCGTCAAACTGAAAATCGACGACAAGCTGGTGTCATCGCATCTCTATTCCGACAAGCAACGCAACGCGCTGGAACGTGGCGGTGTTCAGAAGCTGTTTGTTACCAACCTGTCGGAAGGCAAGCACGAAATTACCGCCTTTTTTACCGGTATCGGGCCGAATGGCCGCCCGTACAAGCGCGCCGCTGAGTTGACACTGGAAAAAGGTAAAGGCAGCCAGTTTCTGGAAGTCGCCATCTCCGACGACAGTGCCCGCCAGGAACCTGTTTTCGCTATCAAGCAATGGTAAGCCGGATGAAAAAGTCTCTGCTTTCGCGCCTGCGCACACCATTCCTGATTGCTCCGCTGGTACTGGCTGCGGCGTCGCCATTACAGGCCGCACAGGTTAAGGATCTTGAATTCGGTGGCATCCTGTTCGACTACTATCAGCAGGAATACTTTTCTGCCTTGGTGCAGTACGAATACGCCGCCAGCAAGAATGCTCTGCAGAATCATGGTGATGAAGCCCGCCTGATGAAAGGTGGTATGGCGCTGTCTTATGGTCTGGCGCAGCAGGCGGAGAAAATCTTTAACGAACTGCTCACCCCGGAAGTCGCCGAGCCCCAGCGTAACCGCGCCTGGTTCTATCTGGCCAAGCTCTATTATCAGAAAGCCGACACTGCCAAAGCCGCTCATGCTCTGGTGCAGATCGGTGGCAATGTGCCGGCGGATATCGCCGAAGAATACAACTATCTGGCCACCCTGATTAACATCAGCAACAGCCAGATGGGTGCCGCCAATGCCGGTATCGAACAGCTGGCTGGTAACGACCGCCTGCAGCCCTACCTGATTTACAACTACGCGATCCGTCTGCTGAAAAATGAAGACACGCAGGGCGCCATCGCCAATCTCAGCCGCCTGCTGAACCTTATTCAGCAGAAAGACAGCAAAGAAATGAAAGCGCTGGCCGACCGTGCCCGCCACGCTCTCGCCCGCCTGTCACTGAACGAACAGAATTACGTCGGCGCCTGGAATTACCTGCAGGGTGTCAGCACCACAGGTCTGTATTCCAACCGCGCCCTGCTAACCTACGCCTGGGCAGCGATCAAAATGGAGCAGTATCCACAGGCGGTTCCGGCGCTGCAGCTGCTGACCCAGCGTTCGATTTCCATTCCGGAAACGCAGGAAGCCAAAGTGCTGCTGGCCCACGTATTCGAAACGCAGGGCGCAAAACGCAGCGCACTGAAGCAGTATCTGCTGGCAGAGAAAGATTTCAAAGGTGGTCTGGAAGCCATCGAACAGGCACGTAAAGTCATTGCCACTCAGGAAATCCCGCAGGAATTTGTCATCAACCTGGAAGCCATGCTGGATGAATCCGACTGGTACGGCATGCAGCCAACGCTGGATTACAACAAGCTCACACCCTTCCTGACTGAGTTAATGGCATCCAACAACTTCTACTCAGTAATCAAAGAGCTGCGTGACTTATATGGCCTGCGCCGCAATCTTGAGTTCTGGCAGATGCAGGTGCATGAACACGAGCTGATTATCCGTATCCGCCGTGAACAGACCGGCGTCGATCAGTTGATGGCACAGGTAAAACAAACGCAGAACCAGTTTGAAGAATACCGTGACGGCCTGCAGGAATTAAAACTTATGACTCTGACACTGCCGGAATGGGATCAGGAACGCTTCACCGGTTTATGGGAAAACACCATGAAAGAACTGGGTCTGGTCGAAGACAAAGTCGATCAGGTTGCCAGCATCAAAACCCCGTACCGCCTGAGTTATGACCTGGAAGTACAAAGTAAAGTGCTGGCCAAAGAAGTTAACCAGGAACTGAACAACACCAATCAGCTGATCCGCTCACTGGAGAAAGTGATGCGTTCGGTGATTACTGCAGAACTCGACAAACACGAAGAACGAATCCGGTATTACTGGGCACAGGCACGACTGGGTAAAGCCCGCCTGTACGACAAAGCCCTGAATAATATCGACGACACCAGCACCGGAGTACAATGATGAAATATTATGCCGGCATCAGTTTGAGCCTCGCCATCCTGTTAACAGGTTGCGCCTTTGGCAGTGGCAACACAATTGGCGGTTTAAAAGGTCAGGAAACTCAGGAGAGTGATCTCGACTTTGCCAATATGGATCACGCTCAGGTGCGTGATGAATATAAAGAACTGCTCGATCTGGTGGATGACGACTTTCTGAAAGAGCAGATCGAACGCCGTATCGCCGGTGTATCCATGTCAGGTGGCGATCTGGAAATGGCCGCAGGTACCAAGCCAAGCAAAGGCTACTACCGCGATGCCATTAACTCCTACATCGACATCCTGGAAAAATATCCGAACTCACCAGACAACGCCGAAGTTCTGTATCAGCTGTCCAAAGCCTATGAAATGGAAGGCGAGCCAAAAAACGCAGAAATCATGCTTAACCGTCTGGTCACCCTGCATCCGGATTATAAAGACATCGCAGAAGCGCATTTCCGCCTCGGCGATATTAACTTTAATAATCAGAATTACCGCGCAGCAGAAGAGCACTACCGCTTTGTCACCACCTCTGACGCGGACAACCTGAAACTGAATGCCCACTACATGCTGGGTTGGGCACTGTATAAGCGCGCATTGTTTGATGATGCTCTGGAGTCTTTCGCTTTTGTTCTGGATTCAGTCTTGGATGAACAGGCAACCCGCACGCTGACCAAAGCCGAAAAGCCACTGTTAAAAGACACCCTGCACTCCATCAGCCTGTCGCTGGTTAACGTCGGTGGAGCCAAACAGATTCCGTCAGTGAAAGGTCTGCAGAAAAAGTCTTATATCTGGCAGGTGTATGAAAATCTGGGTGGCTACTATCTGGAGAAAAACCGTTACGCCGACAGTGCCGCAACCTATCAGGCTTACATCGACGCCTTTCCGATGGATAAACGCGCACCGGAATTCCACACCCGCTTAATCGCCGCCTACGAAAAAGGCGCTTTCGCCCGTGACGTACTGCTGGCGAAACAGGATTACGTCGCCCGCTACGGCAAAAATACCCGTTACTGGGCTCAGGCCGATGAACCTCTGCGCGCGGATATCACCGCCAACCTGCAGCCCTACCTGATTGAGCTGGCGTCACACTTCCATGCGCAGGCGCAAAAACAGAATGAACTTGCGCAGGAAAAAGAAAAAACCGATCCGGATCAGTTTAAAACCCTCAGCGGTAAAACCCGTGAGTCTTACGCCAGTGCTACCGGTTACTACGGTGAATACCTGGCCAGCTTCCCACAGGCCGGCGACCGTGCTAAGCAACGCTTCCTGAAAGCCGAAGCGCATTTTGAAGCCGGTCAGTTTTCTCAGGCGGCTGCTGATTATGAAACCGTCAGCTACGACTACAAAGACACTGAATACGGTAACCGTGCCGGCTATGCCGCGATTATCGCCTACCAGAACCGCGTCACTGAGCTGGAAGGAAAAGACAAAGCCAAAGCCGCTGAGCAGGAAAAAGCCGTGGCCAGTATGCTGCGCTTTACCCAGAACTACGATACCGACAAGCGCTCCCCGGCGGTACTGACCAACGCCGCGGAATATCTGTTCAGTCTTAACCGCTATGATGAAGCAATCGACGTGGCCAACGGCCTGATCACCGGTAACAAGGCGCTGGACAGCGACCTGAAACAAACCGCTTACGGTATCATTGCTCACTCGTATTATCAGCAGAAGCAATATGTGCCGGCTGCCGAAAATTACGACAACCAACGTAAAATTCTCGGACCAAACCACAAAGACTACGTAGCCGTCAGCGAGCGCATGGCAACCTCTGTGTATAAACATGCAGAAGAGCTGATTGCCGCTGGGAAAAAACCTGAAGCCGCACAACAACTGCTGCGTATTAAATCTATTGCCCCTAACAGCAAAGTCCGGGTAATTGCTCAGTACGATGCAGCCGTGATTCTGTTGGCGGAAAAACAATGGCAACCAGCTATCGCCGAACTGAAACAACTGCGTACCCTTTATCCGCAACATGAGCTGGCCGCTGAATTCCCGCGCAAACTGGCCTATGGCTATGAGCAGGATGGTCAGCTGAAACCTGCGGCAGAAACTTACGAGTACCTGTACAAAAACGATCAGGATGCTGAAGTTAAGCGTGATGCTCTGTTTGCCGCCGCCGGTCTGCGGGAAAAACTGGGCGAGCTGCAAACCGCCAACGAATACTACAAAACCTGGGCGCGGGATTACGAACAACCATTCGATACCCGTATGGAAGCCCGTTATCACGTAGCACTGACTTACGGTCAGATGAACGACGAAGCCCGTAAGCTTTACTGGCTGCGCCGTATTGATGAAGGTGACGCTGAAGCAGGCGCACAACGTACCGACCGTTCGCGCTGGCTGGCCGCCTGGGCATCCGTAGAATACGGTGACTACTTCGCCAAAGAATTCAGCAAGCGTCGCCTGACTGCCAGCAACCTCAACACTGCCCTGCCGAAAAAACAGGAACTGATGCAGGACGCCATCAGCCGTTATGAGAAAGCCGCAGGTTACGGCATGCTGGAATTCACCACCAAGTCGACCTACAAAATCGCCAGCCTGTATCAGGAAATGGCCGGTGATCTGCGCACCATGAAGACACCAGCGGGTCTGTCTGAACAGGATGCCGCCATGTTCGCCAGTCTGGTAGAGCAGCAGGCTGCGCCAATGATTGATCTGGCGGTCTCGGTACATAACAGCAACGTCGAACAGGGCTGGAAAGGCTTCTACAACGAATGGATTGAAAAAAGCTTCCAGGAGTTAGCCGCATTGTCACCAGCACGTTTCAACAAATACGAAGAACAGAAGAGGTATGGCGATGAAATTCGTTAAGCCATCACAGGCTCTGATAGCAGTAGCGATCGCGCTGCTGTCTGGCTGCGCCGCGCAACAGCCAAAAGAAGAGGTTGCACCGGAAGAAGTAAAACTGGTAACGACCCAGCAGTTTCTGCCCCAGCAGAAGTATGATGAACTGGGCAACAAACTGCCCTACGAGCCTCAGGTAAATCCATATCTGGAGCAGACCGGCACCATCAGCAAAGGCTCGGTGCTGTTGTTTATCGAAGCGAAAAAAGCGCTGAAAAAAGAAGACGTTGAAACCGCCAGACAAAAACTGGAAGTCATCACCAAACAGGATCCTGCACTGGCCGGCCCATACGTGATGCTGGGTGACATCAGCGTGGAAGAAAAAGACTACGAAACGGCAGAAAAGAATTATCTGAAAGCCGTCAGCATCAACGCCAAAAATGTAAATGCTTACTTAGGTCTGGGCGAAGTTCAGCGTCGCCTGGGTAAATACAAACTGGCTCAGAACACTTATGAGCAGGCACTGGCAGTCTGGAAAGACTTTCCGGAAGCGCACCTGAACCTGGCCGTGTTGTACGATGTATACCTCAACCTGCCAGCCAAAGCACAGGCGCACTATGAAGCCTACCTGTTCCTGACCGGCAAAAAGAGCGGCAAAGCGGACGAGTGGTATCAGGAAGTGAAAAGCCGTACCGGAATTGAAAAAAGCTTTATCGATCCCGGCTTTACTAAACCGGCAGAAAGCAAACCCGCCGCCGAAAAAGCGGCGGGATAATGGGGGGTTAAGATGAAACATCTGATCTGTGCGGCGCTGATTTTGGCGCCTTTGTCAGTTCCTCTGTCAGCCATGGCAGATGAAGACGAACCCATCCGCCTGGAAAGTAAAATTGTCGGCGATAAAGAACAGCCATCGGTCAGTTACTTTGTGCCATGGCAGGACGCCAGCGGCGTAGACCGCCTGTATCAGAACGTTGAAGACCGCTATGACGACAGTTTAGACACAATCGACCGCGATGTGATGCTACGGTCCATGCGCATCTACGATGAAATGAATCTGGAAAATAATCCAGCCCCGCAATAAATCCCCGAATAAGTATCCGTTCACAGAATAAAGCTGCCGAAAAACATAAAGTACCCATCAACGATATGTCCGCCCTTTCCGGGGCGGCTGGCAGCAACTTTTTGAGAGCAAGAAAATGGGCGATATTTACAGCATCGTGGTCAACTTCCTGAAAGAAGGTGGCCTCTTCATGTATCCGATTTCGATCGTACTGGTACTGGGTCTGGCAATTGCCATTGAGCGCTGGGTGTTCCTCAAGCGCGAAAAAGGCCGCAACGAAAAAACCTTCGAAGATTTCCTGCCGCTGCTGCGGACCAACGATCACGAAAAGATGACTCTGTTCACCCGTGACCACACCGCGGCAATTTCCCGCATCATTGGCTGCGGTCTGGATATGATGAAAATCACCAAACAGCGTGCCGACATTGAACAGGCGATGAACGAAGGCGTAATGGAAGTGCTGCCACGTTTGGAAAACCGCGCCAACTACCTGGCGATGCTGGCCAACGTTGCCACCCTGCTCGGTCTGCTTGGTACTATTATCGGTCTGATCGCCGCCTTCGCCGCGGTTGCCAACGCTGACCCGGCAGATAAATCCGCACTGCTGTCACAATCAATTTCGGTGGCGATGAACACCACAGCCTTCGGTCTGATTGCCGCGATCCCACTGCTGATCGCCAGTGCCGTCATAAACAACAAAATCAACGCCATCATCGCCAGCATTGAAATGGGCGCGATGAAATTCCTCAACGTGATGACGCTGAACCGCGCCGTTGAAGCCGGTTATCCGAAAGACGACCGCAAGGATTCGTAAATGTCTTCCTTCAAGATGAAGCGCCGCGTAACGGAAGAGAAAGATATTGATATCACTTCCTTTATGAATCTGATGATCGTACTGGTGCCGGTTCTGTTGCTCAGTCTCACCTTTACCAAAGTACGGGTGCTGGACATCAACCTGCCGGAACTCAGTGGCGGTCAGTCAGCGGCGGAACTCAGTCAGTCGCAGTTGGATATTCACGTGGATAATCAGGGCTTTGCCGTGTATTTCCCGACCAACAAGCTGCTGAAAAAGATTCCGAAAACAGAAGACGGTAGTTACGACTTCCGTGAACTGTCGCTGGTCATGCGCGCACTGAAGGACAAAGTCGCCGACAAAAAAGACGCAACGATCGTTGCCGCCAAGTATGTGAACTATCAGACCCTGATTTCCACCATGGATACAGTGAAGTCTTTCAAAACCACAGCGGCGGCCGATCTGGTAGAAGTTGAATTGTTCCCGGAGATTTCTCTCGGGGATAAAAAACGGTAAATAATTATGGCATCTGAAGGTTTTATTCAGAGAAGAACCAGTAAAACAGCGAGTCTCAACCTGACCTCGCTGATGGATATTTTTACTATCCTGGTATTCTTCCTGCTGATGAATACCGGTGATACGCAGGAACTGGCCAAAGCCAACTTTGTGAAGTTGCCGGATTCCAACGCCGACGGCGCCCTGCACGGGGAGCTGGTGATTAATGTCGGCGAAGAGTTTATCAACATCGATAACGAAGACATCGTCGCCGTCAAAGATGTGAATACTCAGTCCGGTAAAGTCAATGAAGCGCTGAGCGAGCGCCTGCAACTGTTCGCAACCGAAAGTGGTGAACTGACCGAAGCGGAAGAAAAACTCGGCCGTGCGGTGACCATCATGGGAGACCGTGAGGTTCCCTACGATCTGTTAAAAGCGGTGATGACCACCTGTGCTGCCAACGGCTTCCGTGATGTATCGCTGGCAATTAATCAGGTCGCTGCGGATTCCCTGCTGGGCAGTGTAGATGCCGGTGCACCTGCTGTGGATGGAGGCCAGTAATATGTCTGTCGCTGCTAATCCACAGCATTTTATGGCCCTGGATCTCGCGCTCCCATGGAACGTGAACCAGGACAATAACCAGCGCTTTACCAAAGCTCTGAAGATTCTCGCCGGCATCCTGCTGCTGATGTTTATCGCTGTGCCCTTTTTGCCCAGCTGGGATGTTGAATTTGGCCAGGTGGAATACAAGCCAACTGTAAAAGCCAAAGTCATGCTGGAAGTACCGGAGCTGCCGGAGCCGGCCAAACCAGTGGTTGAAGAAGAAATTCCGCCACCACCGCCACCGAAACCCAAGCCTAAAGAACCGGTAAAACAGGCGGCTGAAAAGCCGGTACCGAAAACCGGCGGCCAGGCACCACAGCAGGCCTTTGCAGCACTGAACTCGCTGAACACACTGAGTAAAAAAGTCGACGTCAGCCGGTTGCAGAATAAAAACCTGTCGGTAACGGGTGGTGAAGTTAAAGCCAACACCAAATCCCGTCTGGGTGAGGAAAGCCTGAACGCCAGTAATGGTCTGAAGAACGCCGATATTGATATGGCGGTGAAAGGCGCAGCGCTGGGTGCACATAAAGGCGTTGCCGTAGATACGCCGATCGAATATCTCGATCTGCCCAATGAAAACGGTGAATACGTAGAAGGGGCTGCCGGGCGACGGGATATGGAAAGTATCCGCCGTACTATTGAGAACGCCAAAGGCTCGGTGTACGCCATGTACGCCAAAGCACTGCGTGATCACCCGGATCTGAACGGCAAATTTGTGTTTGAACTGGTGGTCGAACCGGATGGCAGTGTCACCCGGCTGAAGCTGATCAAAAGCGATCTGAACATGCCCGATCTGGAGAAACAGATGCTCGGCCGTATTCAGGCAATTAACTTCGGAGCAGAAAGTGTGGCACCAACACGTGTGCAGTACACCTTCGTGATGATTCCAAGTTAAGAAAATCCGGGAGATATTCTGTGCTCATCAGAATATTTCCCGGCAATTTAAATCCACTAAGGAACTGAATTAAGGCAATTAAAAGTAAAATTCTCAACGAATTTTATCGGTTATCAGGCCAGCCCTTCAGTGCTGCGCAAACATAGCTTATCAATTGCAAAAGCAGCGCATTTTTCTGTTACAAAAAGCCCGCTTCAGCAGTGCATAAATTGCATTTCAGCCGGCTCACGCAATTACCTGAAAACCCTCTGTAAGCCGCATTTTTACTGGGTTCCTTCAATAAATAAGCACTGGTTCACAATATTGAAATCTGCCCCACCAGTGACTTTTACTTTGTGAACGACATCCCTCTTTTCTCACAACAAAATGACACAATTACGTTACCCACTGTGTCTGCATTAATCAGGGTAACGGGATATGAAATTACTTAAGCAAAAACTACTCTACACAGGAATTCTGGCCGGCAGCCTTATGCTGGCAGGTTGTGGCGCCGACGTCAGCGTTGACTCCGCAGAGAATACCGACTCATCACTCACCGAAGACGTACCTTTTGCGTACGTGTCGCGCAGCCTCGACGGTTCAACGGCCTCCGGCCTGAGCTATCAGGGTGGTGCAAAGCTGCTGGTACGTGACCGCGTATCATCAAGCGCCGGTGATACTGAAGTTCTGGCTAATGCCATCGGCAGCGCTGATTATGATGTTCGCGATCTGAATGTATCCCCGGATGGCAAACGCATGGTTTTTTCTGCCCGTACAGCAAACAGTACCTGGAATATTTACCAGTACATCTTTGCTAACGGTACCGTTGCTCCCCTGATTAAAGACACTGAAACTGCTGAAGCGGGCCATGACACCAGCCCGGTTTACACTGTGGACGGCGATATTGTTTTTGCGTCAACCCGTCCGCAAGGCAGCAACGAAAATGCGAATTCCGTTCTCTACCGCGCCAGTGCAGATGGCAGCACACTGGAACAACTGACCGACAGCGAGTTCAGTGATTCCGATCCGGCAGCCCTGGCCGATGGTGGTCTGGTATTTATCCGTACCGTCACCACAGACACAGCAAAACGTTTTGAACTCACTTACCTGAATATGGAAACCCACGCGGTTGACGTGCTGGCAACCACGGAAGTTACCGGTGAAGGCGCATCAACGCTTGAACTGATGAACATGGTTCAGGACACCGACGGTCGTCTGCAGCTGCTGGTAGCCAGTAAGAAGCAGCCTCTGCGCGGTGGTGATATTGTTGTACTGACCGAAAGCCAAAGCATCCAGATTCAATCCAGTGATGGTGACGTAGCCAACCGCATGGTGACCCAATCCAACACTGGCGGTAACGTTACCGTTTTCGCAGATAATATTTCCGAAGCTGGCTGGTACAGCGCTTTCTCTCCTTACCGCGATGGTTCCGGCCGCATGCTGGTCAGCTGGACTCAGTGTCTGAGCAAAGAGAACTCACTGACCGTACCTTGTAAAACAGACTCTGCACTGGAAACAGTTCAGGCTCGTTATGGTATCTGGGCATACGACCCAGCCGCCGGTACACGCCAGCCAGTCATTGGCGGTAAAGCCGACGTTGTTTATACCGACGTAGCCATTGCTTACCCATACAGCCTGACTAACCTGATCATCGATGAAGCGGATGAAAATGCCGACGATCCAACCGAATACCCGGTTGATGAAGATGACGACGACGATCAGTCCAACCCTGTAGATCCAACCGATCCGACGGACCCAACAGATCCGACCGATCCAACCGATCCGACTGATCCGACTGATCCGACTGATCCGACCGATCCGACTGATCCAACGGACCCGACTGATCCAACCGATCCAACCGATCCGACTGATCCGACTGATCCGACTGATCCTACGGACCCAACAGATCCTACAGATCCAACAGATCCAACAGATCCAACGGACCCGACTGATCCAACAGATCCAACGGACCCGACCGATCCAACAGATCCAACAGATCCGACTGATCCTACGGACCCAACAGATCCGACTGATCCTACGGACCCAACAGATCCTACGGACCCAACAGATCCGACTGATCCTACCGATCCAACAGATCCGACTGATCCTACGGACCCAACTGATCCGACTGATCCGACCGATCCTACGGACCCAACTGATCCTACAGATCCTGGTGACCTGGATACTCCGACTGCCGGTTCCTGTTACACAGGTCAGGGCTATTGGAAGAACCACAACATCTACGCCGACGTTGAGTCCCAGACCTTCGCATGGCCAGAAGTGGTTGCTGGCAGCCTGAGTGAAGATCTGCCGATGTGTGGCAGCACCTGGCTGAATACGCTGAAAACTGAGGTGCTTGGTGATGCTGTCTACATTCTGTCCACACAGTGGATTGCAGCAAAACTGAACGTCGCTAACGGTGCGCCAGTAAGTGACACCATCGCTGCAGCACTGGCTGACGGTGAAGCTCTGCTTGCCTCCTGTAGCATCAGTTCTGATGATCGTCAGGAAGCCGTTGATATCGCCAGCCTGCTGGATGATTACAACAACAGCGAAGACTGCTCGTACACTGAACCAGAGCCAGATACTTCTGCAGACTATGCGACCGTTAATATCCGCAGCGTCTACGAATATCAGGGCAGCGACATGACTGCAGCCAACGGTGGCATTACCGCCATGCGTGATCCTTCACTGAATCCGATGGATCAGCGCAGCGAACGCTTCATCCGTGTACTGACTGCAGACAAAGCACTGATTGGTTACGCTGATATTCAGCCAGATGGTTCCGCTCTGTTTAAAGTACCGGCGAATACCGACTTCACTCTCGAAGTGGTAAACGCCAACCTTAAAGCAGTATCGAGCAAAAATGCTGACTACAACTATCTGCAGGAGCTGGGCGCACAAACCTACAACCTGGAGATCGGTGAAACACTGAACTATCAGTCTGGTTCAACCGTTAACCCAGGTGCCGACGCAGCAGGCAGCGCATTCGCCAATACCGATCCTGAGCTGACCGCAACTACTGCCGGCCAGACCATGGCTGAAGTGCTGGCGGATAACACCAGCGGTGCAGTCGCTGTCAGCTCAGACGTTCACTACAGCGATGTGTGGAGCGTGGGTTACGGTTCAGCCGATATCGACTACAGCTACAGCAACCTGAGCACCCCGGCACCAGCCAGCAGCGCCTGCCTGAATGACTGGAGCGCGGACTGCACTGCCGATATCAGCTACCTGGAAAACATCCAGCCGATCTGGGAAATGGCAGGTCGTGATGGTGAAGGCCGCAGCTGTGCAGCGTGCCACGATAACTCAGGCGCAACCGGACTCGACCTGACCTGGGATGGCGTTGCCACTACCCCGGCAGAGGTTAAATCCTACAGCGAACTGCTGAGTGCCCGTGCTACCTACATGTACCTGGCCAACAGCTTCGAAACCGTCAATGCCAGCCACTGTGCAACCTACCAGGAACTGCCATTGGCCAGCCAGCCCGCGAACGACTGCTTTACCTGTTACTCACGGGTACTGATGTCAGTGGACGGTGCTCTGGAATCCGCCAACTTCTTCGAAGTATTTGCGGATGGCGATGCGGATGACGATGCCTACATCTTCACCGCAGACGAAGAAGCCCTGAGCTACGACCACAGCGGCATGCTCAGCAAGGATGAACTGCGCATGATCAGCGAATGGCTGGACAAAGGTGCACCTCTTAACTGAGAGCGCATCTGGTAATTGAAAATAAAAAACCCGGCAATGCCGGGTTTTTTATTGTGTGTCACATGGAGCAGTTTTCGCCGGTGAAGGCGCTCCTGCAATAAATGGCCTATTTACAATCACCTTGTAGGAGGTGCTTTAGCTCCGAAGGCCGCAGGCCCACTGAACAGCTTCGCGGCTGAAGCCGCTCCTACAATTCAATCTGGGATTCGAAAATTTGTAGGGTGCGCAATGCACACCAATATCCGTAATGTCCGGCTCCCCCGGCTTCGCGGGTGAACCCGCTCCTACAATAAATCGCCTGTTCACAATCACCTTGTAGGAGGTGCTTCAGCTCCGATGGCCGCAGGCCCATTCGCAATCTTCGCGGCTGAACCCGCTCCTACAATTCAATCTGGGATTCGAAAATTTGTACGGTGCGCAATGCGCACCAATATCCCTAATGTCCGGCTCCGCCGGATTCGCGGGTGAACCCGCTCCTACAATTACCACCATTTGTAGGGGGCGCAATGCGCACCAATACCCGTAACGTCCGGCTGCGCCGGATTCGCGGCTGAAGCCGCTCCTACAATAAATCGCCTATTCACAATCACCTTGTAGGAGGTGCTTCAGCTCCGATGGCCGCAGGCCCATTCGCAATCTTCGCGGGTGAACCCGCTCCTACAATTCAATCTGGGATTCGAAAATTTGTACGGTGCGCAATGCGCACAAATATCCCTAATGTCCGGCTCCGCCGGATTCGCGGGTGAACCCGCTCCTACAATAAAATGCACATTCAGATTCACCTTGTAGGAGGTGCTTTAGCTCCGAGGCCGCAGGCCCATTGCACAGCTTTCGCGGGTGAACCCGCTCCTACACAAAACAACAGACCCATTGCTAAAACTTCGTGGAAGAACCCGCCCCTATAATTTCAGGACTACCGACTCATATCCAAACCGCATCCCAAAATGGATAATCCCCCACCTTCCGACAAATGCCCGCCCGCACGGGATTCATAACGATATACCTCGCCGCAGGCAATATATCCTCCTCACGCCTGATAGCCCTGTCATGAAATCCACGATCCCACACCGCGCCTGTACGTCGACCTGCCTTGTTAACCACCATCGCGGAACGGGATTTCATAAACCGCACAACGGATGATAAATCACGTCTCTCTCCCAACTGCAAAAGGCAATGCACGTGATCTGGCATGACCACCCATGACAACAGACGAAATTCATTACCGGAAGAAAAGGCATGCATCGCTATACACACGGCCCTTGCCATCTCCCAATCAAGAAATAACGGTTCACGATCTTTTGTGGTCGCCGTAATCAGGTAAACCTGACCAGGTTGAGAATAACGCCCGTGACGAAGGGCAGAATGTCCTTTTTCCATAGTTCCTCCATAACGTCATCATGACATGACGACCGTTATGAAAAATCAGGAGAGAGGATTAACAGGGTTGCCTGTTTGAAGAAGTTTTGCGCATTGAGTGGTAATCAGCCCCCTAATGCCTGGTCACGTGGACGTTTTTCGTTGGGAAGATGTTGCGGCAATGTTAACTGTTTGTAAGGTGCGTAATGCGCACAAATATCCCTAATGTCCGGCTCCACCGGATTCGCGGCTGAAGCCGCTCCTACAATGGAGGGTAATTCGATCCACTGGTACCCTAACCGCGGCAATAATTCTTAACCATGCCCCATGGCAAACGCACGCAGAGGGTTAATTTCACTCCGGTAATATCGGCAGACTCAAACACTTTAACCCGGGTGTCGTATGCGGTGGTCCTGATCCGCTCAATAACCCATGCCTGCTGCTCTTCCGACAGTTTATTCCACGCATACATCGACAGGGTTAACAGACCAAAATCCAGGCCGCGTTCATTCGGGGCCAGTTCAACAATATCCGCAAAGCGCTTCTGAATCTCGTCTTCTGGTGCATCCATCACCACCGCAATATCGAACGCTCCGAGTTTGTAATACGGCCACAGCGGACGTTTCTGCTGCGCAGACTCCCAACGCTGCATGGCGTATTGCAAATGCTCGTCACGCTGCTCAGGCGCGACTAAATAGGCACGTTCACGCTCGTAACGGGCAATGGCTTCATCAACATTGGGATTATAAAAAGACAGCTTATCCGCCAACGCCAGCCAGGTGTTTTCCTGTGCTGTGACTTCAGCTGATTTACCAATCGCAAGAAACGCGGAGACAACCGCTAGATGAAGGGCAAATGCCGCTGGCAGCAACAGCAGCCAGCGCATTTTATACAACCACTGATTAGTCATTGGTTCTGTAGCTGTAAGCACCGCCGTAGCTGGAATAATGATCGCCATAGCGTGCTTCTTTTTCAACGTTCACCTGGTTCAGCGCAATACCCAGAACACGGGCATTGGAATCACTCAGACGATCAACACCGGATTTAACCAGCTTATCTTTGGTCGAGTCCGCTTTAACCACATACACAACACCATCGGCCAGGGTAGACAGATACAGCGCATCACTCACCGCATGCATAGGAGCAGAGTCGATGATAATACGCTGATAGCGTTCTTTCAGCGTATCCAGCAGATGACGGAAGTTTTTAGACGCCAGCAACTCCAGCGGATTCGGTGGAACCGGCCCTGAAGACATCACATCAATACCCAGCTCTTCCACATGATGAATACATTCATCCAGCGTATCCGGGTAAGCAACCGCAGAAGACAGACCAAGGCCATTACCAGTTAACGCCAGCTTCTTAGCCACGGTCGGACGACGCATATCAGCATCGATCAACAGGGTTTTTTCCATCTGACCAAAAGCCTCTGCCAGATTGGTCGACGTTGTGGTTTTACCTTCTCCCGGTACAGACGAGGTTACCAGCAGCACGTTCGCTGGATGCTCAAGCCCTGCCAGCGTCAGACTGGTACGCAGGGTACGGAAAGCCTCGGTAAATGAGCCGTCCATATTCTGCGAAAATGCCCGAACCAAAGAATCCGCCTGCACATCGCTCTCAGGAACGTCTTCTTTCTTACGTTTTACCAACGGCAAGAGACCGAGCAGGGAAACACCAAGCTTACGATCAACATCACCTGCATTTTTAATCGTGGAATCCAGAGCATCGAACAAGAATGCCAGAAAGACACCAAACATTCCGGAAATAACCATTGCCAGCATAACCACCAGTTTCTTCCGTGGTTTTACTGGTACTTCAGGTTCTACCGCCGGATCAATAATACGAGCGTTAGCCGCCTGCATATCGCCTGTTTCGGCCGTTTCCCTTACGCGGTTAAAGAAGGTTTCATAGAGGCTGCGATTTGAGGCAACTTCCCTTTCATACTCGTTCAACTGAAACTCAGTACGGTTCAGTACACTGGCTCTCTGTTTGGCATCTTCCAATGCCTGATTCAGAGACTGTTCTTTAGACTGAGCAACTTTGTAGTCATTCTCCAGACTGCTGGCGATACGTGACATCTGCATATGCATTGATTCACGAACAGCGGTAAGGTCCGACTGGGCAGCAATCATTTTAGGGTGCAGCGGCCCATAGCGCTTACTTAACTCAGATACTTTCAGCTCTGCGGTTGTTTCACTCTCACGCAGACGCACGACCAGCGAATTGTTAACAATTACTGGCAAGCTACTGAGATTTTCGTAACTTTTATCCTTAAGAGAAGAGAGTTGCTTATAAGCACCCTCCAGCTCAATACGCTTGGTACGAGCAGCAACAAGGTTCTGTGTAATCTGTTCAATTTCTTTACTGACCAGAGTACTGACCCCCTGAAGATCTACCAGACTGTTTTCTTCACGGTATTTCTGTAGCTTTCTTTCCGATTCTTCCAGACGTTCTTTAATGCCGCCAATACGATCAGAAAGAAGGCCTGATGCCTGCTGAGTCACATCTATTTTGGCTTCCATCTGACTTTCGATGTACGCAATCGCAAAAGCGTTAGCTGCTTTGGTCGCTAACTGTGGTGATCTTGAATCAACAGATATTTTAACCAGCTGCGTCTTAGTCACAGGCGTAATGGTTACTGACCGCCAGAAACTCTCGATCGTCCGATCCAGAATCTTCTCTTCCGTCGGCGGTTCACCCTCACCGAAGATCAGCGTTCGGAAAGAAAACGATTTCTTATTAGCTGGATGAAATGGGTTAAATTCAGGTTCATTAACCAAACCTAAACGCTGTACCACGCGTCTGGCCAGATCCCTGGACTTCAATATCTCAAATTGAGTTAACAGATATTCTGAAGACTGACTGGAGAGACCATAAACCTCTTCTATCGATAAGATTTTTGCTTCTTCAGACTCAATGAGCATCGTCACTGTGGAGCGATAGACCGGCGTAGCAGCCAACACAACCAACACAGAAATCAGTGTGACCACGGCACTTAACGCAATAATCTTTTTTATTTGCCGACGTACTATTTTCCAGTAATAGCTCAGCTCGATAACTTCCAGACCTGAATCGGCCATCCCAGAAAACTGATCCCGCTTATTCATTATTCATCAAATCCATCAGAAGAAGCTTTGTTCAACAGTAACAACGTCACCAGGCTTAACAATATCCGAAAGCTTTACAGATATTTTATTCTCTTCTGCATCGCGGACGTCCGGCGCACCATCGTGAATCACATAAATTTTGCTTTTTGATGCGCGCTCAGTAAAACCACCAGCTACCGAAATAGCTTTGTCTATAGTTAATCCAGGGTGAAAGGGATAGCTTCCCGGCTTTGAAACTTCACCGGTCACATAGAAAGGGCGATACTCGACAACCGAGACAGTGACACTGGGATTGACCAGGTAAGGGCCTTTAAGCCCTTTGATAAGACTGTTCTCAAATTCTTCCGGGCTAAGACCAGCAACCTGAATCTCGCCAAGCAAAGGGTAAGAAATACTTCCTGATGGACCAATCCTGACCTTCTCTATACTCAGATCCGGTTCGTCATAAACACTGATACTGATCTGATCGCCAGCGCCCAGTTCATAGCGCCCGGCATCCGCATTAACTGTCGAAGCAAACAACACCGTCAACAGCAATAAAACACGATACATCATGCTGTGATCCAAATTCCCCATTAACTCCGGTGAGACACCGGCTAAAACAGCCCCAAATCAGGAACCACTAAAAACAACGACGGCCTGCACGAGGCAGGCCGGACATCTGACACTCATTGATCTGCCTTTCGCCAGATCTTTGAGTGCTCATCTTTTTATAGCGCAACGTTCAATGCCAGACTGACAACGTTTTTATCGTAGTCAAAATCGCTGACGTCAGAGTCACGGTTACTGCCATCGTAACCCAGGCTTACTGCCGCATTTTTAGTGAATGTATATACACCCTTCACTCCATAGCCAATGGTGGTATCGTCGCGTCCCGCTGGGTCATCAACATACTCGTCATTGGCCAGAGACAGATCCGCTACCAAAGAGATAAAGGCAGAGAACTCATGTTTCCAGTTCAGTGCGGTATAATCGCTGTCGATATAATCACCAACACCGGTGGTTTCATTGGCAGTCTGCATCGTGGTCAACGTGAACACAGAATATGACACTGGTGAATAAGTAACCGACGCTTCCCAGGTAAAGGTATCTCTGGAGTTTTTATCAGAATCATCAAACTTACGATCCGACAGACCCACTTTTACTTCACCCGTGGTTTTACCGGTAATATCCCAGCTGGCACCGACCAGATAGCTGGTCACGCTGCCGTCTGCGGCGATGGCTGAGTCATTGTCATAGGAAATATCGGAGTTACGTACTTCAGCAATAGCTCTGGTCGCATTGCTCACACGAACCCCGAGGCGCGCACCCAGCATGGTTTTATCATGGTCGCGATCCGAGGTGATAAAACGGTTGTTCTGATACTCTTTGTTGTAACTTTGTCCGTAAACACCAATGTTAAACAGAGCAGTATCCGCACCATAGGTATATGCCAGCTCAAAGGTGGTCTCATCATACTCATCAGGTTCAGACACCGTGGTGGCAGCAGAGCCTTCAACGGTACCGGAACCACGATCATCGTGATCCTGATTATAGGTGGCACCATAGGTGATTTCGTTACGGGCATTCAGCTCACTTTGACCTACTACACTTGTTCTCAGATCCGAGTAATTGTCATCGTCATCTTCTGAATACTGGCCCATATCCGCAGCAATATTGGCCTGCAACTGAGTTGCACCCAGATCAGCAGCCAGCATCACAGCAGGCTTAAAGCGGGTAATAGTAGACGAGGTAGTGTCAGAGCTTTGCTTATAAATGTTGTCGTCGTTTTCGACACTCAACTGCGCTGTTGGCAGCAGTGTTACACCACTGCCCAGACTGATGCCCTGTGGCTCGAGTGCGTTTGCACTTCCACTCATGATTACCAATGCCAGCGAAGTCAGCTTCCAGGCCTGCATACGATTCCCCTAAAATTTTCCAGATTCGTCACTGCCAGGCAGCTACATAAATAATTTCATCAGAGTCTGCGCGAAGCCGGGCCGATGTAAATCAGCCAACTTCATGAGACTTTTGTTTCAATTTGTTTTTCAATTCGTTTGCTTCAGCTCATTCTGTTCGCTTTCTTCGGCTGAACAGAAGGACACTCTGCATTCCGATGACATACAGCACAACACCTGCCAGCACACCTGCGGTCCCGCTGGCAGTGTCCTGCCATTCAAACCGTCGGGTAGCCAGATAATATTGGTGTGCTTCGTCTATCAACAGGGCCGTTACCAACAGCATTACAACAGTAACGATCCGTCCAATCATTTTTAAGGGCAGCTTACGCTCCGCCGCCATATTGGCCAGCAGCGACAGAATCAGTGCCAGACCAAAATGCATCCACTTATCGCCGCCCATCCAGTGCTCAAGCGCGTATATCTCAGTAAGAAACAGGCCCGCTGACTTCAACCCGCTGAGCAATACCAGAAAGATTGCGTAGCTTACAAACAGCGGAACCATAATACCTCGCCGCCTTAGGGAGAGGAGCTGCTTTGACCGCTTGCCTCAACCCCTCAAAACATCCCTCAAACATTTCCGCCGTATCATACTGATTAATTGCGCACTCCAACACCCGGACCAGCAATTTAACCTAACTCAGTGAACATTCTTGCCGGTAAACCCTTTAAACAGGGTCAGCAGGATAATCTTGATGTCCATCCACAGAGACCAATGGCGGATGTAATCCAGATCGTAGTCCACGCGACCACTCATTTTGTCAAGTGTATCGGTTTCGCCACGATAGCCATTGATCTGCGCCCAGCCCGTGATACCCGGCTTAACCTTGTGGCGCAGCATGTAGTAGGGAATCAGCTTGCGATACTGCTCGTTGTGAGCAACTGCATGCGGCCGTGGCCCTACCACCGACATACTGCCCTGCAGAACATTAATAAACTGTGGCAGTTCATCCAGAGAAGTCTTACGGATAAAAGCACCAACAGGCGTAATCCGGGCATCGCCCTTTGTCGCCTGCTTCACTTCACTGCCATTATCCATGGTACTCATAGAGCGGAACTTCCAGACCTCGATGGACCGGCCATCAAGCCCATAACGCAGCTGTTTAAAAATAGCCGGGCCAGGAGAGGTAATCTTCACGATAGCGGCAATCACCAGCATGGGGATGGCAATCACCGACAGCACACACAGCGAAAACACGATATCGAACATGCGCTTCAGAACATCGTTCACACCGGAGACAGGTGTCTCGTAAACGCTGAGCGTCTGCATACTGCCCACCTGACACAGGCGTGCGTGCAGCAGGTTGTATACGAAGAAGTCCGGGATCAGGTGAACAGAGGCAGTAGTGTCGCCACAGCGTTCCAGAATTTCAGCGATACGCTTTTGTGCTTTCAGCGGCAGAGCAATGTAGATAACGTCAAACTCATCGTCTTTTGCCCGCTGAATCAGCTCTTCAATACTGCCCTGCAGTACCGCTTCCGGGAACTCGGTCTTAACACGCTCTGGGCTACGATCATCGAAGAAACCCATAAAACGATAGCCCAGCTGCGGCATATCCTTAATCTGCTGGCGCATGCGCCAGCCACTTGCGTTGACCCCCACAATCACCACACGACGACTGTTCAGGCCACGGCGACGCAGAGTCGACAAAACATTGCGTACGAAGAGCCGCCAGGCAAACAAAGCCAGCAGAGTGGAAAGCATCCACGCACCAATCGCTATCCGGGAGAAACTTTCGGAAACCTTAAGTGAGAACGCAGCGAGCAGAACACCAGCGCAGGCTGTCAGCCAGGCCAACGTCATCATCGACAGCATGTTGGTTACAGAAGCAGAACGCCAGGAGCGATAGAGCTCCAGAGATTCAGATACCAACAGAAAAACGCAGACGGCGATAAGGCCAGCCACCATGTAGGAAGGTGACAGCTCCAGGCCGTTTAAACGTACTGCAGCCAGCAGTACAAGAAGGATAATCAGAACATCGGCCATGCGATACGCAGCACTAAAGCTGTTCTGATTTGAACGAATCAATCCCTGATCATTCATATCTGACTCCAAAATAATGACAAAACCAATTTAGGTACAACCCACTGTCAGGACCGCGGATTATGTCGACTGCGTCACATATTGTCTAGCTGACTATCAATATAAGCCGGAAGTGATAAACCTTCGCTAATTTTATCTGTGGCGCGATAAGGCACACCCGACAAAGTGAACGAAGATTGTTACAAACAATGAAAAATGATGACTTTCTTACCCGGATTGACCAAAAGGAATACCGCAGAAAACGCCGCCGCTATAGGCATTCAAGGAGAGTTCAGTCGAAAGTAGTACAAATATAGTAATTTAATCAAAGTACAGATTTTCAGTGCCGATCATGGCCACGCATCACGCAGAGCAGGTTCAATTTCCCGGCAAGTTTTGTATTTGTTCGGCAAATCAAAACTGTTTGTTCGGGCAAATGTGCACCACAGCCCGGTAAATTGGCCACAACAATAAATCGTTGGGGCGGGTTCAACCGCGCAGGGCGTAGGAGTCTGTGGTGTTATTGTAGGAGCGGCTTCAGCCGCGAAGGGCGTATGAGTCTGCGGTGTTATTGTAGGAGTGGCTTCAGCCGCGAAGGGCGTATAAGCCTGTGGTGTTATTGTAGGAGCGGGTTCACCCGCGAAAGGCGTATAAGTCTGCGGTGTTACTGTAGGAGCGGGTTCACCCGCGAAATCCGGCGCAGCCGGACATTACGACTATTTATAAACGATTCATTGCACCCGTGAATCCTGCGAATGGGCCTGCGGCCATCGGAGCTGAAGCACCTCCTACAAGGAGACACCGATTATGCATTGTATTGTAGGA
>MDSZ01160719.1_pt1 | contig 34204 bp, 31 predicted proteins | sample 811201 | NCBI WGS metagenome assembly MDSZ01 (sample SAMN05326647, study PRJNA326480) | marine metagenome | isolation source: seawater | place: Indian Ocean: North | collected 2010
CGCTGGGAGCACCTACTACACATCTATTACGCTAGGTGACGCCGATGACGATGCAGGCGATGACGACACTATCGATACCGACGACACCGGAACTGGATGCGATGCACTAGCCACACAAGGCGCACAGCTACAGATGCGAATTGTTGTTGACGGCGGGGGAGAGACTCTAACCGAGCTTAACATAGAATCTCTTACCTACGGCTCAACGATGATGTGAGACTCATCTCGAGGTGATCTCCTTCGGGGTGGGGGTATGAGGTGTTTGAATGGGACTTCTCGACAAGATAAGACCCTCTTCTGACACCAACGCCGATCCCGGCATGTCTTCTAGACTGGATAAGGTTGCCAAGCTATCAGTTGAGCACGTCGACATTCCCACTGAGTTCAGACCAACAGATCTAGAGGCCTGGCTATTTGCCCCTTCGGGCACTAGGGTAGGCGTCCTAGGAGATCCTCAGGCCAGCCAGGGTCAGGACAAGATTCCAGAGCTGGTTGAGATGGTCAAGGACAGATTCGAGAGGCTGGAGACCGCCATGGATCTGATGGAGGCAAACATCAAGATGACAGCTCAGCAGACCGCTAAGATCGCGGCCGAATCAGTCAAAGTAGCCCCTTCTCCATCTGGAGACAGTGGGGACGTAATCCACACTGTCGGTGCTGATGGGGAGGTCACTAGCAGACCAGTGGAGGGAACTCCCCAGGGAGGAGCTTCGCCTACTTCTGGAGGACTTCCAGGAGGCCCGGGTCTGCTGGATCTCTATGAGGCCCAGACTCTTGCTGTGAACCCGTTCCTCCAGAGCGGAGAGGCAGATGCCCTCATGCACGGACCCACTGTAGATCCGACCAAGATAGTCGCACTCTTGCTAGACAACATGAGCGGTGCAGACACACTCAGCTTTCTCAAGGCAGCCTCTTCCACAGGCGTAATCACCTCAGCAGAGGCCAAGTCTTTGAGTGCGATAGCCTCCTTGGCCGAGTCCGGCGAGGAATCGGAGGGTGCACCAGCAGTGAACAATAGAACTCTACTTACCTTCGCTGCTCTTATCGAGGCTTGGAGGGCCCAGGGGACTCCCTAGGGGGGAAGGGATTGGCTGGATCAAGCATAGCGGCGATGGTCGTTGGAACCGTCTTCATCATGATTTTCGGTATGGCTACCGTCTCCATGGTGAGTAGCGTAGACCAATCAATCAGCAACGCTGAGTTCGAACTTCCGGATCCAGAAGTCGTTCTTGTCTCCGTCACCGATAAAGAGGAGTCAACAGGCCCCATAGCAGGCCTATCGTTCTCATCCCCAAGCACAAACAGCGCTGGCTCCGGCTACACCTCTGGGGATCAGTGTGAACTAGTAAGCTCGGGAACCGGCTCTGGCGCATCCGTCGATATTATCGTAACAGCTGGTGAGATTGTCGGCTTCGGACTCAATATCGTACCAGGGAACGGATATTCAGCGGGGGAGATTGTTACGATTAATTGCGGCTCAAACCCCAACTCTGGTGATTACTCAGTGTCAAGCATTGAAGATCAGAACACCATAACCGTCAGGAACACAGGTTCTGACAACGTTGACCTGTCGCACATTTACATCACTCTATCAGACACTGCAGAGGTGACACAAGGAAAGCCATTTTCCTTCACGAATCACTACACAGGGGGGAACCTATTCCTATTCCCCGGTGAGGAGATATCTACTGACCCCTTCCCACTTGACACAAACACCCACGGATACGGCATCGGGGACGATCCGGACAGAGCATTCCTAGTAATATACGATTACAACAGCGCGATTTCTGTGACAATTACATGAGGTGAAATGATGGCGAGTGGACCTTCCGAGATAATCCTCCTTTGCGCCGGACTAATAGTGGCCGGACTAGTATCCGGGGTCCTTCTAGAGACATGGGACGAAATGGGAGACGCAATCGACGAAAGAGGAAAGGAAGGGGCCGAGGAAGTTAGAACTAGGGCATCACTCGTCAGTGACCCCACATCGATAGCCTGGGATGATACGGAGAAGACAGCTACGATTTATCTTCAGAATTCTGGAGATAATCTACTAGACTTGCAAAATATTGGAGTTTTCATAAATGGAATGGGCACAACGGTCACTGTTTCTGATGGCTCCACAGTCTGGCAACCAGGAAAAATAGTCGCATTCACCATCGATGACACCACGGATACGCTGAGCTTCACGGGGCAAAACGATGTAAGAATGACAATAACTGTATCATCTACTGCGCAGGGATACGCGGGCGCGTACACGGTAACGGAGGAAGTAAGACTTGTCACAACCTAACGTCGACAACTTCGATTTCGGAGTAATCCAGGACAGCCTAGGCCAGAGCATGGGAACGGCAATCCCCAACCGTGCACTCATGCTTGTTTGCGGCGGAATTGGCTCAGGAAAGAGCATCATCGGCCAGAGAATGTCATTTGGAATGACTGCAAACGACATCAAGGTGGCCCTCTATACTACTGAGCTTACCACCAGAGGTTGGCTGGAGCAAGTTTCAAGCATCGGATACTACATGGACAAAAGGATAGACGAAGGCAAGTTTCACCTAATCTCCAGCTTCGGAGTAATCGCCGATGAGTCGGACGAGCAGGTAACAATCTTAGATATTCTAGAGGCAGCCCCGTCTAAAGACGCTGAGGTAGTAATTATAGATAGGGCATCTGAGCTAATGCCTCCGGAGATGGGTGGAAAGCAACTTCTTTCCGCTTTGAGGAAATTCACGTCAGAGGGCCGGACGCTAATACTCACTATTGATCCAGATGAGATGGATAGCGACTCTCTGAGGGACATGAAGAACTCAGCAGAGGTGCTACTGGACATGATGACAGCAGTGGTAGGGGGGCAACTAGTCAGGACAGTCGGTGTCACTAGGTTCCTCAGGGCAGCGGGACCAGTCACAGAGAGGATAGGTTGGAAGGTGATGCCAGAGATGGGATTCATAGTGGACATCACTGCTGTAGCATGAGGTGATTTGGTTGGTTACGGAGCAAGAGACGGGAGAAGAGGGACCAAAGGAGCCAGAATTCAATATCGAGCCAGGAGATCTCGGAGGGCTAATGGCCGAGTTCCCCCATATTCGGACTTGGGTAGAGGAGTTCGAGGCAGAGCACGGCTCCAGACCCATCTACTACGGACCACTGGACAGGGATGCTAAGAGCGTAAGTCCTCGTAACCTGATCTATGCCACAAAACCACCATGTTTCGCACACGTATACTCGCCGCCTGAGGGTGCCGAGGGGGCTGGAAACACGTTCTGGTACGGCCTCGAGCCGACAATAACACTCGAGGAGGAGGATATCAGGGACCAAATCGTCGAGAGATTACTGAGAGACGCACCCCAGAAGGAGAGATTCGACAATGACGAGGAGTTCATCGCCATGATTCATGAGATGATGGACGAGATGACCACCACCTCTAGCTCCTCCCTCCTTTCCAACCCAGTCGTCAATCAGGCGAGGGAGCTAATTGGCCTAGGGGAAGCGCGAATAAAAGTCACAACAGAACAACTAGACCGTCTTAAGTACGTAGTGGTAAGAGACTTGGTCAACAACGGCCCACTAGAGACTCTTCTAGCAGACGAGATGCTGGAGGACATACACTCCATTGGCCTTTCAAGAATAAATATGGACCACAAGGTGTTCCCCATGCTAACCTCAAACATCGCCTTCAAAGATCAGGAGCTTCTTACTAAGTACCTCAGGTCGATGTCGGAGAGAATCGGAAGGCCAGTTTCAGACAGCAAGCCGATAGTTGACGGAGCACTTCTAGATGGTTCTAGAATCAATATTATCTACAGCGACGATGTCTCAATACAAGGATCGTCTTTCACCATCAGGAAGTTCGCAGAGGAGACCATCTCGATAATACAGCTAATCAAGTGGAAAACCCTATCTTCACAGATGGCAGCTTACATCTGGCTTGGTCTAGAAAGTGGAATGTCAATGCTTGTCTCCGGTGAGACTGCATCGGGAAAAACCACTACTCTAAATGCGGTACTACCATTCATAGACCACAATGTGAAGATATACACCGCCGAGGACACTCCCGAGGTGAAGGTTGCACACACAATATGGCAGAGGTTGATTACTAGAGATTCGAAGAACGAGGACTCCAGAGTCGAGATGTTCGACCTGCTCAAGGCAGCACTTAGATCGAGGCCTAGGTACATCATCATTGGAGAGATTAGGGGTGTAGAGGGTGCAATCGCATTCCAAGCCATGCAGACCGGACACCCTGTCGTGGGGACTTTCCACGCATCAAACATAGTGAAACTAATCCAGAGGTTCACCGGTGACCCGATCAATGTTCCAGCACGGTTTTTCGATAACCTCAATTTCGCGATCTTCCAAGAAGTAGTCGAAGCCCCAGGTGGAGGTATCGCAAGAAGGATTACCGGAGTCAGCGAAGTAATCGGATTCGACAAGACAGCAGACGGAATTCTGACTAGGAACATGTTCGAGTGGGATCCAGTTGCTGACGAGGTTTACTTTCGAGGTATGTTCCAGTCAGATATGTTGGAGAACAAAATCGCACCAAGAATGGGTTTCAGGAGCAAGAGGGACATCTACGACGAGCTTCAGCGGAGGACTGACGCAATACAGCGAATGGTCGATAGGGATCTAACTCACTACGACGACGTTTTCGACCTACTCGACGTTTACTTCAAGGAGGGCTGGGACAGGTTCGCATCTGCTTTGGAGACTTGGACTGGCGTTAATCATTGAGGGCGTGGTAGAATGGAGGACAAGGCAAGCACATGGGAGATAGCCCTCCTGAGACTTGGGATGCCATTCAGAAGATATCTGCTATTCTTCTCCCTACCCGCAACTATCGTGGGCCTGATAGCAGGATTTACTGTCTGGTACACCGTATCAGACGTAATTACTGGCTTAGGAGCAGTGTTTCTGATACTACTCTTCCCGATGCTTTCCTTGGCTGCCACCATTCTCTATCCGATTGCCCAGGTCTCTGCAGAAGCAATTCAGATAGAGCAGGACATGCACATGTTCATGACTAGAATGGGAATACTTTCCATGGGAGAATCTGCGGAAAAGGGAATGTTCGACGTTTTGAAGGAGATGGGGGATTACGGTGCACTAGCACACGAGATACAAGCAATAGAGACCTTGGTGACCAAATGGCATACGAACCTTCCAGAGGCAGCTAGAATCGTCGGCCGTCAGAGCCCATCAGCGATTTGGAGTGACTTCCTTGACAGGATGGCATTCTCAGTAGAGGTAGGACAGCCGATAGGAGAGTTCTTCACCAGCGAGAATGAGACCTTTGAGCAGGCGTTCACTACCATTTACGATGCTAGGCTAGAGCAGCTAGACACCCTGAGAGAGACCTTCGTCTCACTGACGACAACGGGACTTCTACTTCTAGTGGTCGCCGGCTTGCACCTTATCCTTTTCCAGACGGGAGATGAGACCAACAACCCCTTCCAGATTATCCTCAGGGCTAGATGGGTCCTGCTAGCCGGTCTGCTATTCGGTTTGCTACAGTTAGGTGCTTGGTATCTATTCACACTGGTAATTCCTGACGAAGACCTGTTTGCCAAACACGGCTTCAATACGGATCAAGCAATAGACATGAGAAGAGCGTGGATTTTCGCAGGCGTCCTAGGACTATTCGAATTTCTATTGCTCATGGGGCTTTTTCTGTTCCTCGGGACGTCCTGGCTATTTGACAACTGGAACTACATCGGCCTACTGACTATCGCCGCCCTTGCCTCACCGTTGCTGGCACCTGCATTGCTAACGCTACAGGAAGAAACTAGGGTGAGGAGGAGGGACGAGGCCTTTCCGGAGTTTATTCGAGCTTTCGGTGGAACAGCCCAGGCTCGAGCTCAGGAACCCAGCGCAATGGTCAAGGCCCTCTCTGGAATTGACTTTGGAGCACTCGATGACTCAATCGCCAATCTGGAGAAGAGACTCTCAATGAGGATTGATAGCGATTACTCTTGGGACTGGTTCGCTGCTGACAATAACTCGATGCTAGTATCTAGGTTCACTCGAGTTTTCATCGAAGGCTCATCGTCAACCGGTGAGGCCGGACTGGTGGGTGACATGGTTTCCCAGAGCACAACCAACCTTCTCGGCCTTAGACAAAGAAGAGAAATCTCTGCTAGTGTCATGAGGAGCGTATCCTATGGCCTATTGATAGCCATGATTATCGCTTTGAACATCACCACATCCATCATTGCCGGTCTGGGGGAAACCATCGCTCAAGTGGCCCAAGGACTTGTTGACAGCGCAGGAGAGACCGGCACTGCAGCAGGAGGGGTAGACGTAGCCCTCCCCGTTTTATCGGATACGGGCGGCGTTGAACAGAATATCAGAGTCTTTCAGTACATGGGCTCGTTCCTAATCATCCTATCAATTGTGGTGCTAGGGCTAATCACTGCTAGGATCAGGGGCGGTGGGACCACGCTCGTACTGGGGCAGATGATTCAGATGATGTGGGTCGCTGGAATTGCCAACCTGTTCAGCTCTTGGATTTTGACGCAGTCAGTTGGCCTTTTCCAAACAGGAGCAGCTTAGCGAATGCGCAGAAGCCTTGATGACTAAGATAACTAGTCTGCGACTATGTCTCCGGACCCGTTGCTGTCCACAATCAGAATTTCGGCCCTCGTCATTTGCATGGCCATTGCAGCCCGTTCCGATTACGAGACACTACATGTCAAGGATAATCATTGGGTCTGGTGGTCAATACCCGCTGTTCTCCTACTGCTGGCGGAGATTCACTCAGACTCTAATGATCTTGCCAATATGTGCATGGTCATGGCGCTGGCTTCGATCTTCTCGATCTGCTTCGTGAAACCTCCAGATCCCCGGAGGTTTAGGAAATGGACAAGGAAAGACTTAGCTCTATCAGCAGTGTACATCATCGGGATTTCTGGGTTAATATTGGGAACATTCGAAAATTCAGATACAAACTTCGTAGATTTAGTTCTCGGTGACGAATCAAATGACACTGCGCTTTGGTGGAGCCTGGTTTCTGCTCTTGTGACGATGGTGGTTTTCCTGCTCGCCTGGAGATTTGGAGTAATTCAGGGAGGAGCCGATGTCAAGGCACTAATTCTGGTGACTCTTATGTTTCCCTCGTGGGCCTTTCTGCCAGATCAGATGTACCAAATTGGTGAAGATCCCGTATTTGGAATCCCTCCATCTATGGCGATGTTCGTATGGGCAGGAGCAGCATTCCTCCTAGCCCCTCCAGTAATCTTCATTCATAATGCAACCAAGGGAAATATAGAGTCAGCCTCAGATCTTAAGATGGCTTGGCATGCTATCAGGAAGCCTATATCAGATATCGGGGAAGGCAACTCATGGATTCTCACAGAGGTCAAAGACCGTGACAGCAACCCAAGGGTCGTGAATAGAATACTCCCATCGGTCAAGCCCTCTTCAGGGGAATCCTCCGTCTTCGGCCACGAAACAGATAAACTCGAATTGCTACAATCATTGGGTGTAGAGTCTGTATGGGTTGCAAGAAAGCATCCATTCCTAGTCTATTTGTTCTTGGCAATTTTCCCCTTAGTTCTTCTTGGAGATCCCATTGCTCCCCTAATTATATGAAGTCCTCGAGCGTCATCACGGTTACCTTTTCGTTATTGAAAAGAGAGTCAACACTGGAAGACATCCACCCGACTCTGTGCTTGGTGTAATCGTCTACACCGAAACTCTCCATGACTTGTTCAGTAATCCCAATGTACTTCTCGACGTTCCCTTTCGAAACAGTCAGTATTACATTCCCACCGCACGACGAACTACTTCCAGAACTAGAGAAACCTCCAGAATCGTGACTTTTTGTCTCGATACACTTGCCTGCAAGGGGAACTCTTCGGTAAGACCTGCCACATTTGACACATCTAACTTTCTGCCTCGTGTACGCCATCAGATTACCCCTCATGTCTGGTAGGAAGTGTGACTCTATGACTTGCTTAGCAACTCCTCTCACTCTAACCGATCTTAGGACCCTACCCAGCTCAAGTTGACTGTCTAACTTTTCCTTCATTGTTACTAGAGTCTTGTAAGACGAGTTCTGGGGTCCCGCATCTAAAGGCCCAGAATCATGGGTCCACCCATACCCTCTCATCTCCCCAATCATTCCAAGCCTCCCCTCAACAATATCCACCATGTTTCTAACTTCCTTAGGGTGTGGTTGCTCCAAGGTTGACTCATAGAAACTCCTGCTATATCCCCAAGAGCAGTCGACATTCAGGGCCTCTTTGTCTATCTCGCTAGGATTCAGTCTGGTAGTCAATACCAGAGGGGCATCCATCCTCCCTCCTCTGTTTGCAGGAAGTATTGATTGTGTGAAGTTAAGAAGCCCATCCATTAGCAACATTATGCTATCTTCATCTCCATCGCAATTTCTTCTCTTTGCAGCATGGAAAAGAGGATGAGCATATCCTGCGGATGCATCTGTCCATCCGATTATTCTGCAAGCAACCCCGCCAGAGGTATGAGGGGCAAGACCAATGGCAACGTGACCCACTATGTCATTTGGTTCTCTAGCATTGTAGAAACCATCCACATTGTAGAACCTTATCAGCAAGTCATCAACAAATTCACAAGTAGAAAGAAGATGTTCAGCAGCAAGACTAGAGGGAATGAAGTCCTGAGGAAATAACTCCAGAATCTGATCTTCTCCCACGAGTGGATTACCTCTCACGTCATGAGTGTAACCCATCTCTACAAGCCTCTCCCATGATGTTCCAATTTCTGATGGTTTGAAGTGAGTCACAGGAACATCGCTCATATCGAATCTTGAAGTCCCATCCCTGAATACCGAAACACCATGCAAGGCTCGGAGAATTCCCTTCTCGAGAGGTTCGGGAACCTGCTCCTCAGAGAATAGTCCCTTTACTGCTTTGATTTTATCTGGAAGCTTATCCAATCCCAGACTCCTCCTTTTCTCCTCCATAATAGGTGCTAGCTCAATAGCAGTCCTCTCTCCCTTCCTCCTGCCCTTCTTCTTCCTAGGAGAACTAGAGCTTCTTCCTCCACAAGCAATAGGCTCACTAGGATTTGGCCTATGATGGCATCTGATTAGAGGGGTCTGACGACCACAAGTATGACATGTCCTAGGCCCAACATCAACTCTTATTGCTCCCTTGGAGCAAGCCTCGGAAACCAGTCGTTGGGGCCCACCACTTTCACCTATCGGGAAGATAGCATGAACCCTAGGACTCATTTCCCTGATTCCAGACTTCTCCGGCCTCCCCATCCTAGAACCTACTCTACAGGGAACCGCATCCTCCCATCGGAGAGTTGATGCTTTCCTCACTGCCAGCAGAGATCTCTCAATCTCATACTCATCAATCATGGCTCTAAGCCTCCAAACTTCATCTGTATCCATTTCTGGAACACTATCTAGTTTAATGCCCTCAATACAGGAAGAAACCTGGCCTATGACTTCAGTGACACGATCACGAACATCGTACCTCATTCTAATTCTATCTTCAAACACCTCCAGTCCTAGACCCTCTAGAAGAGACTCCCAAAGACTCGGAACAACAATGCATCCGTTTTCGTGATGATGACATAGCCCCAGAGTCATTAGTGAAGATTTGACCAAACCATGTCTATTGACCTGAGTCCATATGGGCCACTCTCCAAGCACGGGATTCCCAATCCCTAATTCATCGGATTCTAATGAGAAAGGCCATCCTTCTACTAATTCGCTGATAATAAGGGTTTTTTCGGAGATTATTCCATTTTTAATTATCAAATCGACTAGCCCAGGTAAGAACTGTATAGGGAGATCCGACCACCATAGATTCCATGGTGGAGGTACAGCAGCTCCGAACTTCTGACAAATCGCCCTAACCTGCTTCCAATTAAGATCCAGACTTTTCAGAAAAGAGCACCAGTCCCTCCGACGCCAAGATCTTTCCAGCAAGTCTTCACCTCCCCTGTTTATGGCCCCATTGAATGGTAGACCAGGGGGTAACTCACTTCTTGGAACCCCTAGAATCTCGGAGAACTCATCTACCTTTTTGTGAGAATCCAAAGACTCAGATACGTCCATTGCCCACCAATCGATAGAATATGGAGATGGAACCAGCTCCTTGTTGTTCTCTAGAAATTCTCCATAACCCAGAAGAATTTCTCCCGAATCCCAAATACAGTCCAGATTATCTTGATGTATTCTCCATTCCTCTTTCTCTCGTATCCTTAGGAAAGCTCCGTCTTTTAGGAGAATTGTGGGTCCATCGATATCTACGCAAGGAGTAACTGCACATGCCTTACCAGGGCCTTCAATCTTCATCTGAGTCCCTACTGACAGGAAACCGCCCATCGCTTCCATTGAGACAGGATTTAGCCCCGCTGCAGCGAGACCCGTTGCCCTGCTTCTACCATACCTAATCCTAAATCCGCCGGGTTCTCGCGGTTCTCCGAATACTGGCCTCCCTGCGATAACGTCTCCCATGTACCTATCCTCCTTAGGAATAACCCTACTCTTTGCATCGGATCCCTTTGCATCGGATCCCTCTTTCTTATTTGCAAAAATTGAGATGAAATCCCAACCCGGTACATCTAATCTCTCAGTATGAGATTGTATCTTTGGAGCTTTCAGGCATAGCCCTTCTCCTATGACTAGCATTACCCCTCCACGAACTCTGGTTCTGTAGGATCCGTTCTCATTCACAATGTTCCTTACTTCCTTGTAACCAGCACACTCCATTCGCTCGGTCTCCTCACCGTTGATCATCACCGGGCAAGCATTCACTATTACCTCAGTCTCTTCCGGAGGAGGTTTGTATTGGAGGTTCATTCTGTATAGGCCGAACTCTTCCTTCACTCTTTCTACTTCTGGAACGCTTGGAAAATACCTACCAACCCCCATCTCTCTTCTGAGAATGTCCCCAATTAGAACACCCAAAGCCTGAGCAGTTCCTCCTGCAGCCCTAATTGGCCCACAAAAGTCGATAGATAGGAATTCAGAACCGTCTGAGTTGTTCATAATTCGCACATCTCCTATCCCATCCAAAGGAGCGACCAGAACGGCCTCAGTCAAAACTGCCAATCCTACTCTTAATCCAGAATCAATCGACCTCCGCCTATCTCCTGTTCTGGAGTGCATCTCCTTGGTAACATAAACGGCAATCATGATAGCTGCAGTTTCTCGATCGTGCTTAAGAAGCAGCTTCCTTAACTGGGCCTCTATCTCCAAAGGTGGTTGTTCCCTAATTATCGGATCAGTGTATAAGTATGGATCTTCGAGAAGCTTCTCGGTCCTACTTGCTAGATCAGAAGCTCTTGGAATCTCAATAGATTCTGAGAAGTCCAGCCCCTTGCTCTTGGCCACTGAAGCAAACCTGTACGCCTCTTCGATTTTCTCATCGAGAATTTGCTCATACGAAGAGCGTTCTCGCTCAAGCCTGTCAATATCTATTTCCGATATCTCTGCACTTGTGACCATGACTCTCCCCGCTTAGCACCCCCCACTAGTGATAGGCCGTCCAAGAACATTGACCGACATCTTGTGAAATTCCACGCTCCAGAGAGGTAACCTTCATCGGACTCCATCTAGGCCACAAAGTCAGCATGACGACAATTTCGGTGGATGACGCCAGAGAAAGACTAATTGTTCGAATCAAAGATTTAGCATATCTCTACTCCGAAGAACCCTTCATCCTAGCAAGCGGGAGACAAAGTAATCATTTCTTCGATATGAAGCCAGTAATGATGGATCCTGAGTGCGCCCACCTCCTAGGTGTGATAATTCACGATGTAATAGGAAAATTGGGAGATGTGGAAGCCGTAGGGGGCTTGGAGCTTGGAGCTGTCCCTCTAACTGGAATCGCAATAGCCAAGGCCGGACGAGGTTCACCTCTACAGGGTTTCATTGTAAGAAAAGAACCCAAAGGAAGAGGGGGAAGAAAGACTGGAAATCCCCCTGGGATAGAGGGGTCAAGTTTGAAAGAGGGAGCCAAGGTAGTCTTGCTGGAGGACGTAACAACCACTGGGGGGTCCTCTCTCAAGGCATCAGAGATGCTAATTGACATGGGCTGCGAAGTTGCTGGATGCATTACTATTCTCGATCGCGAAGAAGGAGGGGCAATGGCCTTCGAGGAGGCGGGAATCAAACTCTTTCCACTAACGGTAAAGTCAGAAATCGTAGGTTGAAACTATGGGTCAGCACGAGATTGATCCCGACGGACAACCATATCACCCGACCAAACTACGGAGAAAGGAATACATCGGAATCGGCGAGTTTTTTTCAGTGGATTTGAGGACAGGAATTATCGTAGATGTCCAGGAATTCCCCGAGATGCGAAAACCCTCATACAAAATCAGAGTTGATTTCGGTCCTGTGGTCGGAAAGCTATGGAGTTCAGCACAAATTACGAATTACTCTAGAGCTCAGTTAATAGGAAGAAATGTCGTAGCAGCAATCAATCTCGGAGAGAAGACCCTCCCCTCTGGATTCATATCTCAATTTCTAATTCTAGGGGCTCTCGATCCAGATGGAACTGTGAAGCTCTTGGAACTCCCAGAGGGAACGACTCCGGGATCAACGGTAGCATAGTCCGTCATCCATACCATATTGAACTTGGACCGCACGAGACTCGATATGACCTACGTTAGGATGACCACAAGTGCTGGAGAATTTGACATACAGCTGTATACTGATGAATGCCCAGAGACTACTGGAAATTTCCTAAAATTGGTTGACGACGGATTCTATGACGGCTTACACTTTCATCGTGTCATCAAGGATTTCATGATTCAAGGAGGGTGCCCCCACTCGAGTGATCCGAACAACGGTAGAGCAGGTACAGGAGGCCCTGGTTGGAAAATTCCTTGCGAGCAATCAGCATTGGAGAAGAAGCACGACAAGCCAGGGATATTCTCAATGGCAAATGCGGGTCCTAACACAGGTGGTTCGCAATTCTTTCTAACTACAGTACCCACTCCATGGCTAGATGGTAGTCATGCTGTTTTCGGAGAGGTGGCCAAGGGAATGGAAGTAGTCAGAGCAATAGAATCCACAGAGACGGTTCCGGGAGATAGACCGTTATCACCTCAGAGGATAATCAAGGTAGAAAGGATTTGAAACCAAAGGTCAGAAAATTTATTAATAAGTTGTTAATAGAAAAAACATGGCAAAGCATCGCGTAGGCGATCGTAGAATAATTACTGTAAGTATACCAGAGGATTTGGCTAGAAGATTAGATGCACGAGTCGGTCAGGGTCGCGACAAAGGAAGATCAGCAACCATCTCTAAGATGATAGAGACGTCTCTCTCTGGATCGAACCCCTCTCACATTACTCCCAAGTCGCCCGTTTCAAGGAATCCACAGGGTGTTCGTGGAAAGGTTAGGATCGAGGAAGACACCATGGGTGAAATCGAGGTACCTGCAGACAGGTATTTCGGAGCACAAACTGCTAGATCCCTAATCAATTTTGATATTGGCGAAGATAAAATGCCCAGGTCTGTCATTCGAGCATTTGGCATACTTAAGCAGGCAGCCGCTGATACAAACGTAATACTAGGATCCCTTGACGTTAATGTTGGAAAACTCATCTCAGAGGCATGTGAAGAGGTTATATCCGGTTCTCTTGATGATCATTTCCCACTAAGGATTTGGCAGACTGGTTCCGGAACACAGACAAACATGAACGCAAATGAAGTAATAGCAAATAGGGCTATAGAGTCTTCAGGAGGAAAACTGGGAAGCAAATCCCCAGTTCACCCAAATGATCACGTAAACCGAGCCCAATCGAGTAATGACACATTCCCAACTGCAATGCATATAGCTGCAGTCGAGGAGATCCACCATCGTCTAATTCCATCCGTGCAGACGCTACGAACCTCACTGGCCGAAAAGGCCGATGAGTTCGAGGATATTGTCAAGATTGGCCGAACCCACCTGATGGATGCCGTCCCGCTAACTCTAGGCCAGGAGTTCGGAGCATATGTTTCCATGCTGGACACCGATCTAATTAGGATCCAAACAGCATTGAATGATCTATTGGAACTTGCACTAGGGGGAACTGCGGTGGGTACGGGTCTGAACACACATCCAGACTTCGCAGATTTGGTCGCCAAGAAGATAGCCGAAAAGACAGGTCTACCTTTCATTAGTGCAGAAAACAAATTTGCCCAATTAGCTGCACACGATGCATTAGTGGCTGCATCGGGCACCCTCAATACACTATCGGCATCTCTAATGAAAATCGCCAACGATATTCGATGGCTAGGCTCTGGTCCTAGATGTGGATTTGGAGAACTGGCTCTCCCAGCCAATGAGCCAGGATCAAGTATCATGCCCGGAAAGGTAAACCCGACTCAATCTGAGGCGATGACAATGGTGTGCTGTCAGGTTATGGGCAATCACGTTGCAATTTCAATAGGTGGTAGCCAAGGAAACTTCGAATTGAACGTATTCAAACCGATGATGATTCACAACCTCTTGCACAGCATAAGGCTACTCTCTGACACTTGCGTATCTTTCTCAGACAAGTGTGTTGTCGGCTTGAAAGCTAACGAAGAGAAAATATCTGACCATTTGGAGAACTCATTGATGTTAGTAACCGCACTAAACCCTCACATAGGGTATGACAATGCTGCTAAGATTGCAAAGAATGCCCACAAGAAAGGTCTGACTCTAAGGGAGAGTGCAATCCAACTCGAGCTTCTCAACGATGATCAATTCACAGACTGGGTAAAGCCCAGGGAAATGACAGGCCCGAAATCTTAGAACCAATCAGGATGCCTTTAGCCTTCGAAGAAGAATGTGGGCCGAATAAGGTGGGAGCAACAGGGGGTTCAGCACATGGGGGAGCTTCCCCCCCTGTTAACTCCGCAGGGTCCGGGTGTCACCCGGGCCCGAAGGCCCGGGATTCCCCGGGTAGATGACTCCGGAACTTCATGCTCTTCCTTCGTCCTTTTCCGACTCTTGAGAGATCTCCCTCTCTTTTGCCGTATCCGTTTCAGTCATACTGTCTCCAGTTTTCCTTCCACGTCTCGATACTGGCTCCTCCACGGGTCTCCCCGCCCTTGTTGCCCAGTGTTTCCCTTGGTTTCCTTCCCCTTCCTTGCGTCCGGTTTTCTCCGCCTTGTTCCTCACTTACACGACCCAGATTCATTCTCATCCTCCTACGCGTGTGTATCTCTTCAGCTCAAATCTTGCTCTCCCCTTCCTTGCGTCCGGTTTGTCCAATTTTCTCGCCGTTACCTCCACGTCCACAGACGTTTTGGTTTTCTCCGATCTTCTTTCGAATCACGGTTCTACCGCCCCGCTTTCGGGGCTCGGTTTTTGTGGCCCGCGAGTCGCGCCGAAGCGCCCTCACACCACTCCACCGGAGCGGCAAAGAACACAGGGTCGTGACCGGCTCATAAACATTTCGTGAAATTAGACGCAGTTCACTGGAAATAGGGGTCTCGGACAGTGTTTTTCCATTGCAAATTAACCCCGTCGCAGCTCGCGTATTTTTCGTCTGATTACAGCCTCATCCTTTCGTTCCAGGTAAACCTCTTCCGAATCTAGAAAACGACGCCGGAGAACTTCTTCTTCAATAACGAAAACATCTCCATCCCAATCACCAAAGCAAATCACTCTTCCAGAACTGCAAACTGACTCTATTCTGCTAGTATGGGGAATAACCAACTCTCGCACCCCGTTACCGATATTCAATAGAGAAACTTCACAATCTTCACTTCCACAGGTTACCCATAAACCCATTTCATCAATGACCAATGATGGACCAATAGCAATTGATTCTATTGGTATTTCCAAGTTTACTGTCCAAGAACCGAACTCTTCTCCTGAGAAAATCACTCCCGATTCCATGCCTGCGACCAATCCATTCTCATAGTCAATTGCCGTTACTGATGATTCAGATCTTTGAAATAACAACTCTTCTTTTATACCCAATTGAGTAATTTTTCCGTCACTATGCCCGAAAAAAATCCGATCAACCCCATCATCTATGCCTATTGTTATGGGAGCACCATTTTTCAAAGAAAAATATTCAATCTTGTCTTCAACAATCTTAGCATATCCACATTTAGGCCTGCTTAATCCAAAGTATGAGACTCCTTCAAGGCAGGAAACTGACCATGCTCTTCCCACAGTGGACCACGTTCGAAGAATTCTCCCATCAGTGGATATTTTCCAGATTGATCCCTCAGAGAAATCTTGAATCTCAAAGTTGTATACCGAGGAAGTAACCCATAAGTTCTCTCCATCGACTTTTATCAGGTCACTGGATCCCTCTAACTTTAGAGTCCAAAGAACCTCTCCACTTTCAATATCGATTGAATGCACCATATTTGACTCTGTAAAGAAAATAGACATCCCCAAAACATCGCATTGGACACAGGGCCCATCGAAATCCAAACTCCAAATCTTTGAGCCATTTGTCAAATTCCAGCAAACTACTCTCCCTTCTTTAGATCCCACAACAAGAAAGTCACTGATGATTTCTAGAAAGGTACACTCGCTACCAACTTTCCTAACTAGCGAAGAATACCTCTCTAGATCTAATCGAGGCATAGACTCGGACATGAGTACCGCATATCGACTTTTCAGGTCATCAAGCTGTAATCCCGTACAAACCCTCAACCTTGGAACTAAGGTATCTTACGAATGCATCCGGAGTGGGCGGGGAACCAGTAGCCTCCTCTATCAAGTCAGCTGGTTCTAGTAGGCTACCTCTCAAATGCACATTCTTCCTCATCCAATCTAGAAGTGGAGTGAAGCTCCCGTTTCGAATCTGTTCGTCGTGTTCAGGCAAGTCTTTTCTTGCCGCCTCAAGAAGCTGTGCTGCGTACAGATTTCCTAATGTGTATGTTGGGAAATAACCAATCGCTCCCATAGACCAGTGTATGTCCTGAAGAACACCCAGAGAACGATTTGGTGATCTAATTCCCAGGAACTCCTCGTACATGCCATCCCATAAATCAGGCAAGTCATCTACATCGACATCTCCAGAAATAAGCCTCTTCTCTATTTCGTATCTTATCATGATATGTAGATTGTAAGTCGCTTCATCGGCATCAACTCTGATTAGACCCGGCTCAACTAGATTGACTGCTCTCCAAAGTTGCTCTGCATCAACGTTCTCCATATTTTCGGGAAAGCACTCTTTCCAAAGGGAAAGGGACCAATCGCAGAACTCCCTCGATCTACCTATTTGATTCTCCCATAGACGACTCTGACTCTCATGGATTCCTAACCCGTTAGCCTTTCCCGCCGGTTGGAAGTCCAACTCTCTGGGCCGCCCCTGTTCGTACGTCCCGTGACCAGTTTCGTGCATTGAGCCGAATAGTGATCCAAATGGCTCAGTTTCACTGTAGCGCGTAGTCCATCTGACATCATCTGGATTGGGCCCTCCGCAAAATGGGTGTGTAGACAAATCCCTTCTTCCAGATGAGAAGTTGAACCCTATCGCCTCTGCTATGCTCTGACTCAGACTCTCCTGAGACTTCTGATCCCAGGAATTATTTTCCACCCATGAAATATCTGGCCTCTTTCCACTCTCGACTACAGCCTTGACCAAAGGAGCTAAGCTGTCTCTGAGGCCAGAAAATAATGGATCCAACCGCTTCACAGAAAGTCCACTCTCGTATATGTCCAGAAGGGCATCGTATCTCAGAGTCTCGTAACCTAGGAAATCAGCCTTCATCCTTGCATGCTCAATAGCAAGCGACAAGTCATCTCGGAATATCGAGAAATCATCCTTTTCTCTTGCTTCGGTCCAAGAGATTAGGGACCTAGATCTATGTTTTGCCATCTCTTCTACAAATTCAGTGGGCAATTTTGTGGCCCTTCCATAGGACTCCCTGACCAGTCTGACATTAGCCATCTCAACCTCATTCATATTCTCGGAGTTTTCTATTTCATCGAGTAAATGACCGATCCTAGAGTCAGTAAGTCTTTCATGAGAAGTCTTTGAAATCCAAGCTAGCTGTTCGGCTCTAATCGGAGCAGCGTTCGGAGGCATCAAAACCTCCTGGTCCCAACTAAGCAAGCTTCCAATCTGCCCAATTAAATCTATATCCTTCATTCTTGAAAGTAGCTCTTCGTATGCGTTCACATAGCATCCAAGAAGGAAAAGGACACATATGTTACGGAGACAACATCACAACCATTCAAAGCGAGAGTTGATAATAGTCGACCTCCATTACACCTTGAAATCACATGCCAAAGAACAGACTTGTCGATTCACTGAACAAAGCACTTGCATGGGAGCTAAGGGCAATCGCTCTTTACTCCCATTACTCTGCTTATGTTTCAGGAATTCATAGGTTACATCTAGCTACTCATTTCAATAATGAGGCCAATGAGTCAGTAACTCATGCAGCTACGGTAAGGGCCGCTATTGTGAAGCTCGATGGCGAAGCTATTACCAATCGTGACGACTCCCCTATTATTCATACTTCAGACTATCACAATATGCTAGTAGAATCTTATGAAACCGAAAAGAAAGCTGTAGAGATTTACAGCAAGATACTTCCATTGGTAGAAGAACTAGGGGACACTGAGCTATATGATGCGCTTGAGATTGTTTATTTTGACGAACAACGATCTGTCGAGGAACTTAGAATGATGCTCAAGGAATAGTGAAAAAAACTCTGAACCTAATCCCGAACTATTCATGCTTACTTCCGAAGCCGTCACACCATGCCGAGGATCGAGACTGGACAAAATGTTCCTGTCACTGACCGAATCCTCCTCCACTTGTGGGAACAGGATCACCAATCAGATCATTACATTGTTTCCTCTGAAGTAACTAGGTCAGGGATTGCAGAATCATGTGCCTTACACCCCCCAAATGTGTCTAGAGCGATGAGAAAGTTGAGCTCAAAGGGCTTGATTTCTCAACACAGTAGGTCGATAAGAGGGGAAAATAGGAGACAAAAGACATGGCAATTGACAGAAGATGGGAGAGATTCAGCTAGGGAGAGAATTTCCGAGTTGAGATCAATATTGGTACTAATTCGTTCGAAAGAAGGAGAATTGCTGGAAATTAGAGCTGATAAGGCGGCCCAAATGCTTCGTGCGGGGCTCAGCCTACTTCAGGTATTGATGCATGCACAACATGAAGGGGTTCTGAACTTCGGCGATATCAGATTTGGAGCTCTGGTTAGTAAGGAAGCTCAACATCCACCTCCAGGCTCTATTTCGATTCTAGCAGGTGCTCATTCGACTTACCATACTAAGCCTCCCCTAACCAGAGAGGTCCACGGAAGGAAGAAGGAGAAAGATGAGCTTAGAGATTGGTATGATTCTACCGTTCCATTGATTTCTCTATCTGGGATTGCTGGATGTGGGAAGACGACACTGGCCTCACATTGGATTTCAGAACTGATGGACTCTAGTGAAGATGTAAAAATGATGTATTACCCCTGCCAGCCATGGGACTCTTCACTGGGAATAGCTACCAGCCTTCTACATAGACTCGGAATTATTGACAAAAAATCGGATCCATACGGTGTTCTAGAAACCCTTCCATACAAACCAGCTTCTCGTATTGAAATCGACTCCTTCCGAAGGAGGCTTATTGCCCACTTATTAGACGAAAAGGCCCTTTTCGAATCAGAAGTAAGACAATCTATGGAATATCTTGTGATTTTAGATGATGTCCACAATATACAAAGTTCTGGAGATCACCTCTTTGGAGCTCTATTGCAGATTGCAGAGTCTACGAAACTGAGATTGATGATGATTTCTAGAGCCAACCTGCTATTCTACGATCGAAGAGACGTACATACTAGAAAAAAGGTAAGAGAAATCAATCTCTCTGGGCTATCTCTGGAAGAAGTTTCAGAATGGTTGGGACTGATGGATAACCCAGAAAATATTCCCGCTGAACAAATACACAGAGTGACTGGTGGCCACCCATTAGCTGTTGAATTACTGGAAATTTATGGGCAGACTCTTCACGAAGATTGGCTTCGCTTCTTAGACGAGGAAATCCTAAACGTTCTACCTGAAGATCATAGAGAGATTCTCTCAATCCTTGCAGTTTCGGATAGACCAGTGCCATGGGAAAATCTAGCCCAAGCTGCCGAAGTAGACGGAGAACCTCCAAAGCAACTTATTCAACGAGGACTGATGCTAGAACTGGATGATGGGATGTGGCTTCACGAAGCCCTCAGAGCTCGTCTTCTAAGAGAAGTAGGAAAACCCTTGGAAGAGAGAACAAGAAAACTAGAGAAGACAAAGAATTAGGCCATGTGCCTATCTAGCCAAGAGTCCATTCCTTGCTTTGGCATTGCTCCAGTCATCCTGTCGATTACTTCCCCATTCTTGAACAAAATTAGTGCCGGAATTCCCCTAATTCCGAACTTTCCAGAAGTTTGTGGGTTCACGTCGGTATTTACCTTGGCAATAGTAATCTCTCTTTCTTCGGCTATCTGAGATAGCACAGGTCCGACCATTCTGCAGGGGCCACACCAAGGGGCCCAGAAATCTACCAACACCCACTCATCGCTTTTCGTTGCTACATCAAAATCTACGTCACTGACGTCCACTACCTTGCCCATTGTATCCCGGCACAACCGATACGTTTCCACCTTTCAATATGTGGCTTCCAATGAGAATTTAATACGAGGTATTGAGAACCCAAATCCTCTCGCAGGACTGATAATCGAATGATGGAAATCACGCCAAGCATCCTTACTGCAGATTTTTGCAGGCTGGGAGAGACCATAGACGAGGCCATAGAAGCAGGAATAAACTGGTTACACATGGATGTCATGGATGGAAATTGGGTGGTGAACCGTACCATTACTTTTGGTCCTGCACTCATTAGATCAATCAGGGAAAGGGTAGGACCAGAAATCACAATCGACTGTCATTTGATGGTCACTAATGCCGAGGAAACATGGGAGCAATACGCTCAAGCTGGTGCGGATCTGATTATCTCCCACATTGAGGCAGTGGAAGATTTCCCTGCACTGATCTCGGACTTACATGGATCGGGTGTTAGAGCGGGTTGTGTAATGAATCCAGACACCTCTCCCGAAGAGGTAATTCAACTACTGCCACAATTAGACCTAGTGTTGGTAATGTCGGTGGTACCAGGAAAGGGAGGCCAGTCATTCATGCCCGAGGTAGAGGAAAAGGTTAGGAGATTTAGACGAGCAATTGACTCTCAGATTGAGTCTGGCGGTAGACAAACAAAACTGATGATCGATGGAGGAATAAAGAATCACAATGCTGCAACGGTTGCCGAGTGGGGTATAGACATAGCAGTAGTAGGATCCGGCTTAATCAACAATGACGGTTCAATAAGAGAAAATCTCGAATCCATTGTCAAATCCTTGGAAACGTAGTTTCAAATCGAGCACCAACTTTCGTCTACCATGGCGAGTGTTGAATGGATGACAGAAGAAGTTCTGAAGATAGTCCCAGATGCCATTGTGGAAGTATCTGATTTGCATGGAACAGGGGATCATTTCCACGTAAGGGTGATTTCAGAAACATTCGAAGGAGTTAGACCTCTCCAAAGACAGAAGCCGATATTAAACCACTTCAAGGAACACATTGCAAAAAATACTGTTCATGCACTTGACTTGAGGTGCATGACCCCGAAACAAGCAGAGGAATCAGGAAAGACGGCTTTTGACCCACATGGTCAAGAACAGGGATTCTTTGGAGTGCACATCCGTAGAACCAAAGGAGAGTGAAAAGATGAGTTTTGAATGGACCCCGGAAGAGTTGCAACAAGTAGTCGATGAAAACCAAATTGTAATTTTCATGAAGGGAACGCCGGACCAGCCTCAATGTGGATTCTCGGCAAGAGGGTCACAAGTTGTCAGCATGGTGGCCCAAGAACTTGGCATAGACTCGTTCGCGTGTGTCAACGTGCTTTCGGATCCTCGCGCAAGACCTTCACTCAAGGAATGGTCAGACTTCCCCACGATTCCTCAGATTTTCATCAATGGAGAGCTAATAGGAGGATCAGACATAGCCATAGAAATGTATCAATCGGGAGAGCTTCTCGAGATGATTACTTCAGAAAAATCCACAGAGTGAGGCGATTGGGTGACGGCTACAGCCGACGCCCGTCAGACCATGATTATCGCCCTATTCGGAGCAACTTTGATTTCGTTTGCACCTCTGCTATACATTCAATCAGAAACTTCCCCCCTCACAGGCGCATTCTTCAGAATGATCTATGCTGTTCCAATACTTGCTCTCCTAGTTTGGTACCTGAATGCAGATGACATTAGGAGCAGATCAGAGAGAGCTCTCGCCTTTACAGCTGGCATTCTTCTAGCAATAGACTTCCTTGGATATCATAGCGCAATAGACTATGTAGGGAGTGGAATCGCTACTATGATTGGGAACTCCCAGGTAATTATTGTCACCCTTTCCAGCTGGTTCCTTTTTGGTGAGAGGCCCAATCGATACATCCTACTTTCGCTACCAATTGTGATGATGGGACTGTTGCTAATCTCGGGAATATGGGATAAAGACCCATATGGATCAGATCCTGTGAGAGGGGTAATTGCAGGAATGCTAGCTGCCGTATTCTACTCTTCTTTCCTAATTGTATACCGATACTCCAACCGCGCCAAGGCACCATCCGTAAACCTACAGATGGATGCCACTCTCGGAGCAGCCACCGGTCTACTAATCGTTGGAACCGCACCATTGTCAATAATTGGTGTAGAGCCAGTAGATTTCTCAGTGAATATGCCAAGTCATGCTTGGCTGATATCTCTGGCTCTTTCTTGCCAGGTAGTGGGGTGGATAGCAATAACCTACGCTCTTCCTCGATTGCCTGCCGCTCACACATCTTTCGCAGTACTGCTTCAGCCAGTCCTAACAATTATCTGGGGGGTTTTGCTTCTCAGCGAAGAACCATCAATCCAGCAAATCTCAGGAATGGCGCTGATATTTTCTTCAATTATCGCTGTGACACTATTCGGTAGGGCCGAAAGCTCCGATTCGAATTTTTCTAGTTAGCACCAGTGTGGATTTTTCTATTGCTCTCACTAGCCCTAGAAGGTGTACAGGAGAGAGATAATTGCGAGGGGATGGGATGCACTCAGCGAGAACCTTTCTTCCTGTACGGTCATCCGAGTGGGCAGGCAATAGTTAATCATTGTGAGAATTTTTGTAATTTCTCAAAGATTGGAGGAATTTCTGAAACCTATTCCACGGTTAGGATCTCTGGCCCACCATCAGTAATGTATGCAGTATGCTCGAACTGCCCAACATAACCACCATCGACGTCTCTCAGAGCACTATACACTTCTAGGAACCTGATGCTCGTCAGCTTCTTTATCAGAGCTTTCCATTTTCTTCTAAGGGACTCTTCACTTTCCTCGGGAAACGGTTTGCTAAGTAGAGGATATGCCCATCTTTCAGCAAAAGGTAGGGTATTGTACCTTTCTTCGATATATCTTGCCATCGTAGCCCCAAGAGGCTTCAGCTTTCCCTTTGATAGGGCCTTTCTTATTTTCACAGTACCCGTAACTCTCAGGATGTTGGAGGAACCTGTTGGTGGTACGTTATCTATCATGCCACTCTCTCCTGTAGTATTGAAAGGCTCAACCGCGTAAACTCCCCCAGCCTCTACCTCTCCCTTGTAACTGGGATTATTAGGTCCACAGGAGTACATTGGAATTGAAACACCTGAGTGGAGGGACCACCTTTCCATCTTGTGGCCACTAAGGTTTCTAATAGGCTCAAAGCCAGCATCGACTGAAACCTGCTGCGCAGCATCTCCCACTACATGCCAAGGAGTTCCAGGGTGCATTTTCTCTATCGCTGCATCCCTAGCTTCTCTAGCCGCTTTAATTTGGTCTGTATGTTCTCCTCCATTACCTACCTCAACAGTTAGGGCATTGTCTCCAAGCGCACCTTTGATGTGTACTCCAACGTCCAATTTTACGAGGTCCCCTTTCTGGAAGATCATCTCCCCTTCCATCCCTTCTGGAGGAGTTAGTTCGGTGTTTGAAGTATAGTGAGCCGCCATTTCGTTAACTGAAATGGTCACAGGAAAGGCCGCTTGACCGCCATGCCTCCTGATGAATCTTTCAGCAGACTCAATCACCTCCACCCAAGGCTTCCCTGCTACAATCTCCCCCTTTACTCCTTCTAGGGTCCTTCTTGCTACGTGCCCGGCGTCTCGCCATTGCTTCAGATCTTCCTCTTCCACCATGAGAAAACTTCCTCGGATCTTATCTTACCCTCTCTGATTACCTCTATGCCAGATGACTCAGGTGTGTTGCAGACCGTATGCCATGCTATCAAAGTACTGGGTGCTCCTCCTTCGCAAACCCCCTCAACACCTCTGACCTCTATACGCTCGGAGGAAAGTGAAATTGAAGCCTCTAAACAGTCTAAATTAGGCTCATAACCAGAATGGTTAGCGCTCGTTGCGGTCAGAGGGCCGGTCTTGAGCAACAGTGATTTAGCAATTGGATTGGAAACAACCCTAATCGCCACTTTGTTCCCTCCAAGCCTAGGATCCATTTTCTCATGAGCCTTCAATAAAATGGTCAGAGAACCCTCCGGAAAAGCCTCAAGGATTTCAGGTACATCTTCTGGGACTTGCACTATATTCCTTGCTTGATCTAGATTAGTCACTGCTAAACTAACTGGAGAATCAGACGATCGGCCCTTTATCTCATACAGCTCATCTAAAGCACTAGATTCTGGTATACACCCTAACGCCGGTAGAGTTGATGTAGGGTATACGATACTCTTCCCAGATAGAACCCAATCAATGCAATCCTTCACAATAACCACCTACCTGATGTGACGTCTACTTGCAGGCGGCAGAGAGTCTGCAAGAGCCGAAATTGTACCAACTCGAAGGTCAAGATTCGATTGATGCGTATGTCTTTGAGAGATTCTTGCAATCTCGTACACTCCTATGTACACATTAACAATTGGTAGAAGATATAGCAACTTCCTTGCAGATCGGTAGTCCCAAACCTCGCTTGAAACTCGGGTTCCGTCTTCCATAACAATCGCAATACCCAGGATCTTCTGTCCGAAAGATCTGGAAAATATCATTCCAGTAACTCTCCAATATAGCCAATTGCTCGCCAGAAAAACGCCCGCGAAAGCAGCAGAGTAATGAAAATCTCTTGACGCCCAGAGAGACAAATTCCAAGCATTTCTAACCATTGAATCAGTAACTAGCATGAGTATCGTACCCACTATTACCACATCAATCACAAATGATGCTACTCTTCTGGACCAGGGGGAAAGAACGGCTCCATCAGGAACATTCCAGTGGCCTTTGCCCTCGGACACGATCGCCTTGGCCAAAGTCCCACTCCCATGAATAGAGATGGGAGAATCATGTTCACTCATCTTCTTACCTCACACTGTTCCTAGAAGGTGCCAACCCTCAACCTTACTTCTCCTGATGTGATCTAGCCAAGCCCTCCAGTTCTTGTCGTGCCTGAGGGTTTCTGGGTTACCCAAAACAACTAGCCCTCGCTTAGCTCTTGTCAAGGCTACATTAAGTCGGCGCTGATCAGAAAGAAAGCCAACATTTCCTTCCTTGTTGGATCTTACACAGGAGAAAATTATCACGTCCTTCTCCCTACCTTGGTAACCATCAACAGTCCTAACCTCTACGCTTTGCATGTTTTCCGGGAGCATGTCCCTTATTGCTCTGACTTGACCAGCATAGGGCGTTACAATTCCAATGTCGGAAACTCCTAACTCTCCTCCGTCAATGAAATCAGATAGAATCTTGACTACCCAAGAAGCCTCTACTGGGTTCTCTTTGGATGCTCCGTCAGGAGATAGCAGCTCATCACCCTCTATGGGAATGAAACACATCGGGGACTCCCAGTCCGGCCAGAGCAATCCAGTGGGAGCAGGTCTTTCAGACCCTTCAACTCCATCAAATAGCTCTCCATGGTAGAATTGTGAATTGGGGAATTCGGATATCGAGGGGTGCATCCTATACTGGGTGTCTAGAAGGTTGGTGGAGACTCCCATGTCTACTAGACGTTCGAAAAGAGACCTTGCTAAACCTTCTTGCCCTGCCTTTCTGGAAATTACCGTAGGAGGAAGTTGTCTGTGATCGCCAACCATGACTACTTGTCTAGCTCCACGAACCAACGGAACAAGAGTTGCTGGTTCTGTAGCCTGAGTAGCCTCGTCAATCAAGACTCTGGAAAACCTTCTCCCATCGAGAATCTCATGGCCCGAACCAATACAAGTACAACATAGGATCTGTGCCCTATCCAGGATGTCGTCTCTGATTTGCCTCTCTATTTTTCTTACCTCCTTCCATCCTCTACTCAAATCCCTATGTGCTAATCCTTTTTCTTTACCCCCTCTCATCCCCTTGATCTTTCTGGATAACTTCTCGTTTCTCTCAATTTCTTCTATCAAGTCTCTGTTAAGCTCATGACTCTCCATTTTGGCATCCATTGTTGCTTCTCTCAGGCTCTCTCTCACCTTAACTGGTTGACCTAGCCTCACTGCCCTAACATTCCTTCCGAGTAATCCCTCAAGCAGATTGTCTACCGCTACGTTTGAGTCTGCTACTGCTAGAACAGTACCCAAATCCTGCTTGGCCCATAGCTCTAAAATTCTTACAGCAGTGTGTGTTTTTCCTGTTCCAGGAGGTCCATGAATAAGAGTAAGCCTAGAGTAAGAAGCAGCCTCTACCGCTTCTCTTTGTGCTTTGTTTAAACTGCCGGGAAGTACCACTCTGACCTGTTTTCCTCCACCCATCTCCGGAGCTAGTGATGCTGTATCTTTCGGGTCATGGACCAGCCCCAACAGTAGGTCTCTAAGGGGAGCGCTCCCATCTTCTTCGAAAATCGAGTTCAGAGCATCCCTCATACGGTCAAAAGCGACCCTATTCGCCCCTCTATCCATTCTCCATGTCCCTCTTCTCAGACCTTTGGGAGCCTCTGGTATGACTATCCTGATTGACCCTCTACTCCTGTCGCTAACTATAGCCTCGATTGGCTTCTCTGCGAGTGGACTATTTCTACTGAGCATCACAATATCCCCCTGTCTGAATCGATGACTTCCAAATTCAGTACCAACACTAGGTCGAAGCTTCACAATTCTCTGCCCAAACAACCATCCGTCAGTCTTAGCTAGTAAGCCAAAAAGAGCAATTCCATTTGCCTGCAATCGTTTGTCAGGCCAATGTTTCAACCTCTCTTCAGTCATAGCTAGCTCATCATCTAATTCCATTCTGATTAGCCTAAGGTAAGCCTCGTGGTGATCCTGACTTCGTTTGAATCGAGATGGGATAGAATATTCCGAGTCAGCCACACATCCCCGTCATGCTCTGCCTCTATCACGATTACTTATCAGGTTCCAGAATCAAGAGAGTATACCAACACGAGTGAAAATTAAACGCGCACGGCCATCGATAGAGTCGTCCGGGGGGGATGGGGCTGGTTTTTGACAGATTCAAAACATGGAAAAACTCTCAGAAAAGAGGTACAATTTGCCCGTCATGTCAGCATGAGAATCAGGAAGAGACCAAAGTTTGCGTTAGGTGTTACTACCAGTTAGACAAACCGTCATTCGAGCAAAGCGCCTCGTTAGAAGAGAAAGAATCTTCGGATCTATTAGACGAACTGATGAGCGAGATAGAGGAACAAGATAACGATGAATCAGCTCCGGCAGGGTTCGCCATGGATGACTTGACAGTAGAGGTGAAACAATACGGGGAAGACGAGCAGATAGTCCTCGGCAACAATCCTGACGTTAAGTCGATGGTTTCAGCACCAGACCCAGTCGAAGAAGAAGAGTACCAGTTAACATCGGAAGACATTCCACAATTCGTAAAAAAATTTGAGGTCCCCTCTTCGGAAGAAAAAGAAGAAGAATTGGATCCAAGGAGAGTAGAGCTGATTCAACCAAATGCAGAAACCCCAGAAATAGTCGAAACTGTATCTGCTAGTGCAGTCCCAGATTCAGGGGTTTGGCGAAGCCAAAACGAGGAAAAGAGAAATCACGTTCAAGGTGATTTCGACGGTGACGGCAAAGTAGACGAGTTTGAGGCTGCTTTTGTAGAACAATCATCGATTAATGAAAATAAATCGAAGTCGTCGACTTCATTCGACACAATCCCAAGAGCTCCATCTATGCCAATTCCTCGCCTTTCCGCAACCCCTGTAATTGAAGAAAATCAAAACTCAGAAGAAGTCAATAATTCTGCACCAGTGCCTCCGGCTCCGAACCCAAATCAACATGAATCCTCACGTCCTGCAAACGGAGCATCCTCCGAAGATTACAATTTTTGGCCATGGCACCAACAGGAGGAATGGCCAGCCCAGGAAATTATCAAGCAACTACAAGCCGCTATCAGGGCGGCCAAGGAGCAGAACTCTGCACAGGCAACAGTACTTCTGGACGAAGTCGGGCCACACTTGGGAAATAGGAACTCACTGGTTTACTCCGTTGGAAGGATACTTATGTCCATTGGAAGGAACAGAGAGGCAATAAAAATGATAGAATCAGCTTTCGAGAGCTTCCCGGATGATCCCGATGTCTCTAGAGCAAGAGAGAAATTGATTTCTTAACCCCCCGTCCTTTAGGTAGGCCTCATGAGACGGGGCGTTTCCCCTAGCCCGATGCATAGGCGCGCAACATCTTCCATCAGGATAGACGAGAGTCTCGTTTTAAGGCCCGCTTCAAAGATTCACATTCCAGACATCATTGAGGCATTCGAAGAAACTTGGCCAGATGTAATTAGGGCAATGCCATGGATCAATCCTGACAAGGAAATAAACTCTCAAATCGAGGAATTCATTAAAGATACTGAGAAAAAAGGTAGATCCGGTCTTCTACATCACTGGGTAATGATTCGACCTTGGGACGGTTATCTACTAGGTCTAGTTGGGTTTGACAGGGTGACTAGATCGGATACAGCTTCATGGAATCTGGGATACTGGGTAAGGAGCTCCGAACAGCGTCATGGATATGCTAGAAAAAGCATCGATGCCTCACTGGAATGGATTGGGCAATCAGGAAAAATCATTGTAGAGATGAAAGTCGATCCAAAGAACTTACCCGGAACAAAGACAGTCCTCAGGACGGTAAAGAAGTGGGGAGGGGAGAGAAGCTTGTCAGGAGATACCGCGATTACGGTTGCAGGAATCAGGACTGTGCATGAGTGCCATCTGATCGTTGCCGAATCATCATCAATGCGATTGTAGAGAAGAAACGGTCGACCCATTCAAAAAACACCCCTCGACTGGTAATTCTGTCCTGCCGGCCGGATGTGAAGCCATGACCCCTATAGAACCACGTCAGCAACTCCCGGATTCAGACCCAGATGAGACCGACGAATGGCTTGAGGCATTGAGGTCGGTGGTATCTTCGAAAGGATCAGGTAGAGCAAGACTCTTACTCCAAGAGCTACTTTCAGAGGCGATCTCTCTGGATATCCCAATTAGGGCTTCATCAAGGACTCCTTATCTAAATTCAATTTCCACAGATCAACAACCCCCATATCCGGGTGATTTGCAAATCGAGAAGGAAATACAGAACCATGTACTCTGGAACGCAGCAGTAATGGTTTCCGATGCCAACAGGAGAATGGATGGAATTGGGGGCCACATCTCCACATATGCTTCCAGCTCCACTATCTACGAGGTCGGATTTAATCATATTTTCAGAGGAAAAGAACACAATGGCATTGGAGACGCCATATACATTCAGGGTCATGCCAGCCCAGGAATTTATTCTAGGGCATTCTTAGAAGGTAGAATCTCGAGAGAAAAACTCTCAAATTTTAGACAGGAAGCATTTCAAGACGGTCTTTCTTCATATCCTCATCCCAGACTAATGGCAGACTTTTGGGAGTATCCTACTGTCTCCATGGGACTAGGGCCCTTGGGAGCTGTAATGCAGGCCAGATTCTGGAAATACTTGCACAATAGAGGACTAGCAGACACCTCTGAAAGCAGAGTGTTCGCTTTTCTAGGTGATGGCGAGATGGACGAACCAGAGGCAATAGCTTCCATTGCAGTTGCAGGAAGAGAGCAACTGGACAACTTGATAGTAGTTGTAAACTGCAACTTACAGAGATTGGATGGGCCGGTAAGAGGGAACTCGAATATCATCCAAGAGCTTGAGGGCCTATACCGAGGGGCTGGTTGGAGAGTCATCAAAGTAATCTGGGGTTCAGGATGGGATAGAATTCTCCGAACTGACTCGGAGGGACATATTCTCAACAGGATGGAGACCATTACCGATGGAGACTGGCAAAGACTTAGCACGCTTACTCCAACAGATTTCCGTACCGAATTCTTCTCGGGAAACCAGCCTCTGATAGACATTGGAAACTCAATTTCTGACCATGATATCGAAAATCTGACCAGAGGGGGACACGATCCAATCAAGGTTTTTGCAGCGTACAAAAGTGCATTGGAGTCATCCAAGCCAGCTGTAATTCTAGCACACACAGTAAAGGGTTGGGGAATAGACTCCTTCGAAGGAAGAAACTCTACACACCAAAAGAAGAAGATGGAACTTGAAGATCTATTAGCTTACAGGGATGCTCTAAAACTACCAATCGAAGACGCATTACTGCAGGATGAACCATTCCTAGAACTAGATGGGGACTCGGATGAATTATCCTACATGTTGGAACAAAGAAAAGCTCTGGGAGGGGCACTTCCTTCAAGGAAACCAAACAGTGTTCAACTAAAACTCCCTTCGGAGGATTCCTATTCTGCATTTGACCAAGGCACTCCTGAAGGACAGGAGGTCTCCACGACTATGGCATTCGTGAGACTCCTAAGGAACTTGATGAAGTCCGAGATTGGGGACAGGGTCGTACCAATTATTCCTGACGAGGGAAGGACATTTGGGATGGACCCATTATTCAGTGAGTTCGAGATTTTCGCTTCCAAGGGTCAGAAGTACACCCCCGTAGATCACAAGATGCTCCTGAACTACAAGGAATCTGACTCTGGTCAAGTACTCCAAGAGGGCATCTCCGAGGCCGGAGCAATAGCATCTTGGATCGCTAGTGCTACCTCCTACTCAAACGCAAACTCCCCAACACTACCTTTCTACACGTTCTACTCTATGTTTGGATTCCAGAGAGTAGGGGATCAAATATGGAGTGCTTCAGATGCTAGGGCCAGAGGATTCCTGATGGGTGCAACCGCGGGAAGAACCACGTTGAACGGAGAAGGCCTTCAGCATCAGGACGGGCATAGCCTGCTAGTGGCATCAACGGTCCCATATTGCAGAGCTTGGGACCCAGCTTACGCATATGAGCTATCAACAATAATTAGACACGGTATCGACGAGATGTGGGGTAAAAACCAGGACGTTTTCCACTACATAATGCTGTATAATGAGAATCAGCAGCAGATTCCAAAGCCGAAGGGATCAGATGAAGGCATAGTTCGTGGCGCATATCTCCTAGAAGAGGTCGGATCCGAAGGTCCGAGGATTAGGCTTCTTGGATCAGGACCAATTCTAAAGTATGTCAGAACCGCAGCACAGAAGCTACTCTCGGATTTCGGTATCAGATCGGAAGTATGGTCAGTAACCTCGTACGGAGAGCTAAGAAGACTTGGAATGCAGGATGAGAGGAAAAACAGGCTTAACCCGGGCCAGAACAATGTCCCTTACGTTTCTGATTGCTTCGGGGACAAAACCCCCACGGTTGCAACATCTGATTATATCGCTTCGGTACCAGAAATGATTCAAAGGTGGGTAGGTGGAAGATTTGTTGTACTGGGTACAGATGGATTCGGGAGATCCGATTCCAGGGAAGCCCTGAGGTCATTCTTTGAGATTGACACATCCAGCATTATCATTGCCGCGCTCTCGGCACTGGAGCAAGATGGAGAATTACCAAGGGGAACCGTCGAGAAGGCATCTGAGGATCTTGGAATAATTACCGATAGAATGGATAAGACCGAGTGATTAGATGGGTAGGATCCGGAACTCCTTCAGGCTCCTCGTTAGGTGGATCCCATGGGTGGCCACTGGATCCGCAGCAGCTTACAGAAGACTCCCGGATAAATCGCAGGATGACATAAAGGAAGTGGTCAAGCAACCGGGAAAATGGGGAGACTCAATAGCGATGGCATGGGATTCCTCCAAGATAGGGGCAGATCACTTCAAGCAAACATCTGGTACTTTAGCAAATATTCTTATCGGCAGGAGGGTAAGTAGGTCAGAGCGAAGGCAGGCACGAGATGATTTAGCCGCATTGAGCATCATTGTCCCACCGCTCAGGGTCTTCATGATACCAGGTAGTCAGGTTTTATTGGGCATCATGGCTAGAGTCACTCCGTGGAGATTGGTTCCAGATGAGTGGATCCCAATCAATGCTCTAAAGAAGGTAAGAGAAGAAAGACCAGAATCTCTTGAGAAGGAGAGTAACCTAGTTGGAAGACTCTTGTCTAGGAGAAATCAATAATATCGCGATTACCTATCATCCGGGATAGTGATATTTGCTAGGAAGTAGTTGTGTTTAAGAGAATCTCCAACACTTATCCAGTCAGGAGTTGTATTTCCATACGAATCATACCTATGTCCAGGAATTAGCCTCCAGTCCTGATCTAGGCTACTAAGTATCTCTTTGGCCCTAATCAAGCTTTTCTGCTGTGCTTGGGGGTCTCCTCCCGGAAGATCAACCCTTCCAGCACTCCTTACGAAAAGCAAGTCTCCAGCATGATAGACTCCATGTCCATGAATTGTCACGTGCCCGGGAGCATGTCCCGGCGAGTGAGTAACATCTAGACGAATATTTCCGGCGACCCATTCCTGACTCTGTCCAGCCTCGCAATCCCACGTATTTGTGAAGTCAACCTTCCTGAACACAATGTGCCCTAGAAGGTTAGGAACCCTTGCATCTTCGTGCCCCCAAACCTCTAGATTTGGGAACCTCTTGATCATACCCGGGTAACCTGCTGCATGATCTCTGTGAGTGTGAGTATAGAGGAGGTGAGTAGGCTCAACCCCCTCTTCTAACAATTTATCAGCCCATTTTTCCGAATCATATGGGTCGATTACTGCCACTATGCCATTGAACCTATCCACAAAAGCTGTATTCATGTTCATGAGTGGGCCCATTTGGGTGACCCATACCTCAACCCCGTCTTCCCAGACAGTGGTATGGAACTCGCCGTCGGACAGCATGACCCATCGAGAAGGACATTAACCAAAGTCGTAATGCATATACAAGCACCACTTCCGGTTGAGTCTGAGCAAATGGCATACGACCCCCAAGAGTTGGAGTCCCGTTGGCAATGTGCATGGGTGGAACAGAGAGCATTTGAAGTGGAAATCGACGAAAAAAAGCCTAAATTCTACTGTTTAGAGATGTTCCCATATCCTTCAGGACACATGCATATGGGTCATGTAAGGAATTACTCGATAGGGGACGCTATGGCGAGGTTTCAACGTCTAATGGGAAAGAACGTTCTGTACCCTATGGGATACGACTCTTTCGGTATGCCAGCAGAAAACGCCGCGAAAAAGGATGGGGCACACCCCCATTCAGTCACTCACAGCAACATCTCTAGTATCAGGTCAGATCAACAGAGGATGGGATATTCTTACGATTGGAGACGACTCCTTGCAACTTCCGATGTGGATTATTACAAGTGGAATCAGGACATGTTCCTCACACTAAACGAGGAGGGACTCGTAGAGAGGAGGATGGCCCCGGTAAACTGGTGCGTGGATTGTGACACAGTTCTTGCTAACGAGCAGGTGAAGAATAATCGATGCTGGAGATGTGGACTTGAAGTGGTTCAGAGAGACATGGCTCAGTGGTTTCTTAAGATGACAAACTACTCCGACGAGCTTCTCGACGAGCTGGATAACATTGCGTTCCCAGAGAACGTGAAGACCATGCAAAGAAACTGGATCGGCCGATCAAAGGGTGCCCGTATCGAATTTTCAGTATCTAATTCAGAGTCAGTTATTGCAGTGTTCACTACTAGACCAGACACTATTTTTGGAGTCACCTTTGTTACATTGTCCCCTGAACACGATTTGTGCGAAGAGCTGTGCTCTGGAACTGAATGGGAGGAAGGATGGAGGAAACTCAAAGAAGAATGCTCTAGAATGTCTGAGTTCGAAAGGATAAACATGCTAAAGGAGAAAAGGGGAGTTTTCTTGGGACGGCATGCAATCAATCCTATCAGCGGAGAAAAGATTCCTGTTTTCGCAGGAAATTTCGTAGTCTCATCCTATGGGACTGGAGCAGTAATGGGTGTACCAGGACACGATCA